>Ga0190358_1000215_pt1 | contig 19446 bp, 13 predicted proteins | sample 48721812_MG_FD_161666 | JGI IMG/M metagenome (GOLD analysis project Ga0190358, IMG submission 161666) | Hydrothermal vent microbial mat bacterial communities from Southern Trench, Guaymas Basin, Mexico - 4872-18-1-2_MG | ecosystem: Environmental > Aquatic > Marine > Hydrothermal vents >... | reverse complement strand
TCTCCAGCGTCCTTTTTCTGGCGATCTTACCCAGCTTCTGAACCAGAGTCACGTATGTTTTTTTGCCGGCACCGGCACCCAAATCAGTAGTTTCAATGATTGTTGTACGATTAAAGATTGCCTTACAGGCTTTATCCAGCTCAATCAGTTCAGGTGTCTTTGTTTTATTAATGAAGACATGGTTTATCAAGTCAAAAACAAAAGGAGAGTGTATGACATACCTGGATTTAGCTTTCCATAAATAGTGTATGTAACTGCTGCCTGCGAACCACCAACGTCTCATAATATTCTGCTAATTATAGGCTACCTTATTTGCGTAAAACACGGCACGAACAGACTGCTCTTCCATTGAACGGTTCTTTAAACGCTGGTATCCATAGATAAGAAAATAACTGTCGTACCAGTGAACAATAGTGTTGTTTTCATCTTCCGACACCCTGTCTTTCGGAAACTGGGTTTCGATAGTCACTTCGTCATTATGGATATCCTCCGGGCCGTCGATGGTTTGTAAATGTATTTTTCCTTTGCTGATATATGCCATGCTGAAATACGGGTCGTCTTCGAAAGCAGCAACATGCTTATTCAGGAAAAATGTCCTTATCTCTTTCAGTTCAAAATCATTGTTCCAGAGCAGCTCTCCGTTTTCCGAAACGGAAGCAATAATGAAATCGTAAAATTTGTAGCCGTCAAAAATGGTATAGCTTTGCGGCATGGGCCGTCCGTAAAAATCATATTCCATACGGGTTTCGAGCCGGTAATAAGGTTTATATAGCTCAACCGTAAAAACATATTGGCTATCCTTTTGAATTACCTGGGGTGAAAAAAAATGAAAAAAGGCCGTTAATGTTTTGTTTGGCTTTTCTTCATCCTTCGCCTCGCTATTCTTTTTCGAATAATTCATTTCGCGCCCCTCCAGCGATCCGTAAATATTGTCAAAACTCAGGAAGTCGTAATATCTGAGTATTTTCTGCGTGTCACTCTCATACTGAAGAAAAAACATCCCCACACCCTTTGCTTCTTCATCGTTATCCAGGTCTTTCATTGTCATCATTTTACCTGTCACTATATCGTAGGTGCCCAGTATGGTTAACTTGTTGTCTTTAACCGATGTGAATTTAAAATTCCTTAATAATTTCAGCCCTTCCTGATTTCTTATTGAAAAGACTTTTTCCTGTACACCACCTGCTGAATACCTGATAATTTTATCATCCAGGTATCTTTTATCCCGCACATATTTTACAGCTACATAAAATTTTCTGTTCACAGGATCGGTATCGATCGTTTCAATATAACTATCGTTCTCCGGTTCAATAGTCCGGGCTTCAATTTCGCCATTGTTTAAGTTGATAAACAACACGTCCGTACCATTCCTCTTCAGGTTAACGCCAAGGCATCCTTTATTTCCAATGGCCTCAAATCCTTTGATTTCCGCATCTTCGGGAATGGTACCGGAAATATTTGAAAAGGATCGCTTTTTCATGTCGTAATTGACAATTTCATAAAAGTCACCGGCCCTGCCTGTCCCATCGGAACGAAAGAGGAAATGAATTTTATTCTCGTTGCGTACCGATTTAACAAAATAGATCCCGTCGTTGAGCGGTACAAACTTCAGCCACACCTGCTTAAGTTGAGTATCGAAAAGACCAAAATACCACTTACGTAAATTGTCCTCGTTAATCTCATTACTCTCATAAAATATCAATACCCCTTCTTCGCCAATAGTTTCCACCTGAAATGCTCCCGATTCAAGCGAAGCGGGAACTTCAAGCCGGATCAGCGAAGCTTTCTGCGGAAATACCAGCAAAGGCAACAACAGCAACAGGCTTATGATCATTGATTTTAAATACTGCATCTTTCGATATTGATAACGAACATTACAGCCAAAAAAGTATGTGTGTTTTCCTTTCTGGCAAAAGAATAAAAATAAAGAAAAAATCCTGCCATTTTTGTTTAATGACAGGATTTTTCAAACCGGTATTTTTTGTTTACCGGATCATTAATTTTTGGGTGCTTGTATTGCCCTCCTCACCGGTAAACTGTACCACGTACAAGCCCGGTTCAAACGCGCTGACATTAACCGTATTCACACCACTATTAAGTGCTTTCTGCAAAACGACTTGCCCGGTAATGTTTGTTATTCTTAATTGTCCCTGCAACGGACATACAATATTTAATCTGTCTGTGGCCGGATTTGGATAGACAGAAATATTTTCCTTCATTATTTCCTCCACTCCCACACTGATAATGCCGTAAACAAGAGCATTATCCACTTCCCAGGTTGCAGCATCTTCAACAGTGGAAATGTATCGGAAAGCAAAATAAGTATTTGCTCCGCTATGCTCTACTACTTCTGCTTCACCGGCCGGAGAAAACACCCACGTACCGTTTTCGGGGAATGTGAACATATTTGTAATGTCAATCCATGTTCCGTTTACGGAAGGATCACTTGTTCCATCATAATCGGAAGATACCAGTACCGATAATCCATCGTTTGTGGCAAAGTTCCGTGCATGATCAAACGAGAAAAAGACTTCCATATAACTGTGCAGATCCAATTCCGGTGAAATCAGCCAATCTTCGTTTGGGTAATTGGCATCTGTATGGCCAGACATTTTAGCACTTCCCGGTGGATTACCATAATTTTCTTCCCACACCCATTCCTCGTCACCGTTCACATCATAAGGTGTCCACGACCAGGTATTTAGTGCGTTACTAAATTCCTCACTGCTGACAACTATATAATTAGCACTCATGACATCTGTCACAGGAGCAGTTTCGTCTGTTTTAAAATCAATGTATTCACCCGCGTTGGTATAAGGATAAATGGTGAATGAATAGCTCGTATTCGGATCGACGTTAAAAGAGCAACCTTCATCTCCGAACGGCACATTCAGTGCAACTTCACCATCCGAAAAATCTGTGTCGTCCGTTACAGGCGTTCCATCTTCCGGCACCGGAAAAGTGTCTCCTGTAGTACCATATACAATATACGCAGCTGGAAGTTGTTCGCCCGTTGCATCAGTCCATGTCAGGTTGATTTTCATTCCCTGCGCTGCACCTGCAAAAGCAGTCGGGTAGTTCGAAGGTTCCGGATCCGGTGTATAGCCTCCAAACGTCTGGTTATTATTCAATTGTCCTTTTGTGTTTAATGCAGGTTCCTGCCAGGTGAATGCCGCATACTGATCACCTGTACCGGACAGTTGTAATGACTGGTCGGACTCAACGCCACTCTCGCTAACCCCGATATCAACCGAGGTTTCTCCATCGGCCGGTCCTCCTATTGCAGTCAATGTACCCTCATAACTGATAAACTGTCCGGCAATTAGTACGTCCTGATAACTTAGGGCTATTCCGTCACTTTCCCCGTTTTGAATACCATTTGACGGATAATCATAATAATAAATCGTGAAGTCTCCTTCCACATCGCCCATGGTAAACTGGTCAAGTGTTTTTGTGTCGTAACTCTCTCCGTTATTACCATTGTACAGAGTAACTGCAAAATCACTTAAACTATATGATCCGGCATCTTCCAGTACAACCTCAATAAATTCATTCTCATCAGTACTTACATTATCGTAATGAAATTCGTTTGTCCAGATGTTCTGAGCCCTGATAACAAGGACAAACAGGCCCATAAATAAAATTGTCAGGTAAATTTTTTTCATAACATTTTTTTTGTGTTAATTAAATAAAAGAGCCTGAACATAAGTATGCCAGGCTCTTTCGGAATAAGGTTTTATTATTTTATAACCAGTTTTTTAACCACACTGGTATCGTTGTTCCTGTCGTAGATATGCAACAGATACATACCTTTATACAGTTTGCTCAGATCGATGGTCACCGTTTCACTGGCTGCTGATCTGTACACCGATTTACCGGTCAGGTCCATAACATTCAGTTCCACATCGGCACCGGCCGGCAAACCAACCGTAAATTTACCGTTGCTCGGATTCGGATAAACAGATACAGATTCCAGCGATAGTTCATCAACACCGGTTACAACAATTGTTACGGTATCCGAATGAACCGATTCGCCCATATCATACACAGCTGTTACATAGTAATTGTGTGTGCCGATACTTGGTTCAATATCCGTATATGTAGTCAGTTCCACTAATTCTGCGTTAATCTGGTCATCGTCGCGATAGACATTATATCCCTGCAATACAGGATCATCTCTTAAGCCCGAACTAACCGGGGCTACTGCAGGCTGTGGTGTTGCCTGTGCGAAATAATTCATCTGTTTTGTGGCTTTTCCGATAACCGGTTGGGCCGGGTTATATACGATAGCTGATTTGTCGGCTCCAATGTACACATCGTCAATCATAAGGATAAAGGCATCATTGGAAACACACTGGATACCTACATAAATCTGCTGGCCGTTGTAAGCGCTCAGGTCGTATGTAAATTCTGTCCAGTCTTCAACCGGAGCTTCCACATAATCACCTTCAGAAATGATGGTGAAGTCAGCCGGATCCATACCTGTTGTTGAAACACCTACCCTGAATCTCTCTAAACCATAATCATCTGTATATGATTTAGCCCAGAACGACAGATGGGAATTATCAGCCAGATCTACCAGCGGAGTGATCATCCAGTCATCGTTGGTTGGTGACGGGATTGCCGCCAGGCAGGCTGCCAGTTTATTACCGGAATGTGCTGTCATATCATCCACAGGGGGCGTTGTGGTTGTAGGATTAAATATAATATAGGCTTGCGGAGCTCCTGCGTTTGGCCAGTCAACACCCGTCATACCATATGTGTCACTTCCGTCCACATCAACGTTTGTCCATGGCGCAAACTCAAGAACAAAGTCATCGTACGATTCGAAGTCGTCTTCAAATCCGGTTGGGCCACCACCACCCGGAGCCGTCCACGACAGAAGAACATCCAGAACATCCACAGTTCCTTCTAAATCTTCCGGTGGTGGCAATACCGGCATTTCACTGACCACGATGTAGTCGGTTTTTGTCATTACATCCGTTGTTCTTACATCATCCGATACTTCCAGCGTCACATCCCAGGAGCCGGCTTCGGCGTAATGAATATAGGGTGGTTCCTGTCCGTCAAACGTAGCAGGCGTACCGCCTTCAAATGTCCACAGCCAGCTTGTGGCAGCACCAATGGTCAGATCGGTGAACAGCACACTGTCGCCCACATAGATCATGGTGGTGTCTGCTTCAAAATCGGCGATCAGTTCGCCGGCAGCTACAATGGAGAAAAAGTCATCGCTGTAATCATTTGTTCCTTCCGGACTTTCCAGGTAGATCATAAAATCATCTCCTGGTTCAATGGATGACCATACAGTCCATGTATAAGAACCATCAGCAACAGGTGTGCTTTCGGTAATTAATGTCAGGTCTTTACCGGCGCCCTGTGCTAAATAAATTGCTACATTTTCCTCCACCCAATAATCGTGATCCCATATAATTTCATATTGTGATCCCTGCTCGAGTATTTCTCCGCCATTGGGATCAATCACAGTAATGACGGGCACATATGTGTAAACGCGGACATTATCCACTTCCCATGTAGCTGCAGCCGCATTCGTACTTGTGTATTTAAATGCAAAATACGTTGTCGGGCTTATATAGGCACTGACATCACCAATTCCTGCATCAATAAAATTCCAGCCGCCGGACGGAAATGTAAATAATGATGTTATATCTGTCCATGTTCCGTTTGTTGATGGGTCGCTCGTACCGTCATAGTCAGTGGAAACCATAACAAATAAACCACTGTTACTGGCGTAATTTCGTGCATGATCAAACCTCAGAAGCATGTTTGAATAAGCAGTCATATCAATGGAAGATGTGATCAGCCAGTCTTCGTTTTCATTAGCACCACCTGCGTAACCACTCATTTTTTGACAACCCGGCGGATTTCCAAAATTAGCCCATTCCCACACCTGTTCTCCGGTTACGTTATAGGCCATCATATCTCTGGATGCTTCAGGGTCGAATGTTTCATAAATACTGTACACTACATTATCTGTGGCACCACCGGCTACAGGGTATGTTCCGTCCGTCTTATAATCAATATCATCTCCTGTATTAGTGTAAGGGAAGATGGCAAAATCATATTGCAGATTAGCCTGTAAAAACTGAAAAACAGCTTCTTCATCTCCATAAGGTATGTTGATCGCTGCATATCCATCAGACCAATCATTGTCATTTTCAACAGGCGTCCCATCAACAGGCACAACAAATTCAGACTGATAAATCATTTTACCTAAAACCAGGTATGCCTGGGGTAATTGATCACCTTCGGTATCATCCAGCCAGCCAAGATCAATATCCGTAACATCGACTGTTGCGTTAAAATCAGAAGGATAATTTGTCGGCTCAGGATAAACAGTTGTATTGTACTCATAAACAACGTTATCTACAAAAACTGTGGCATCTCCATCCCAATTCGATGAAACATCGTAAAACCTAATTTGGAATTCGGCCGAAGTAGCTCCTGCCGGAACTAAGTTCGTATATGTTAGCTGTTGCCAACCTGCCATATCCTCACTGTAAGTGCCATAATAGTTAGAAGCTCCTTCATAAATAATGCATAACCTTGCTCTACCAGCAGGGTCATTATCAGCAACCCAGAAACTTGCGTTTATTTCTTCACCTTCTGTCACGTTAAAGGCATCCGATGTCAAGTATTGATTAGATTGTGAATCCCAGAAAACTTCACAACTATTTTGGCCACTCTGCGCATAGGGGTCTCCAGAAATACTAATTCCATCACCGCTCGCAGTCCAATTATCCGGATTAATTCCGGTCCAGTTTTCAAAATCTCCATTCAAGACTAGATTTTGTCCCATCCCCCAAAAGGAGAAAGAGATCATCAATAAAATAAAAAGTACTTTTTTCATCATAGTAAAAATTTTAATTAATAATTTATGTAATTGTCTTTGTGTTCATTTGCAGACAGTTATCCCGCGCCCCGGAAATGACAGGGATAAAGGGGTACTAATATAGAATAAAATACCCGTGTGGCAAAGGAAAAACAGGAGAAACTTATCAGAAGTAGTAAACAAAAAAGGCTGCCCTTTTGAGACAGCCTCTTTATTCATTCAATGTTTGTTTCGTATTATTTGTCGTCCACCTCTTCGAAGTCAACATCGGTTACTTCACCATCATCACCGGGAGGGGTACCGTTGCCGGCGTCTCCTGTATCACCCGCAGGTGGAGCCTGCCCTGCCTCGCCACCCTGGTACATTTCCTGGCTGGCCTGCTGCCAGATGCTGTTCAGCTTTTCCATGGCGGCATCAATAGCCGGTATATCCTGTGCCTTGTGGGCAGTTTTCAACTCTTCCAGTACTTTTTCAATCTCTGCTTTCTTATCAGCTGGCAGTTTGTCGCCATACTCTTTGATCTGTTTTTCCGTCTGGAAGATCATCGCATCGGCACCATTCAGCTTGTCGATCTTTTCTTTCGCTTTTTTGTCCTCTTCAGCATGTGCTTCCGCTTCATCTTTCATCTTTTTGATCTCATCATCCGTCAGACCCGAAGAAGCTTCGATACGAATACTTTGGGATTTGCCCGTAGCTTTATCTTTGGCGCTTACATGAAGGATCCCGTTTGAGTCGATGTCAAAAGTCACTTCAATTTGCGGCACCCCGCGTGGCGAAGGCGGAATTCCATCGAGGTGGAATTTTCCGATACTTTTGTTCTGGTTGGCCATAGGCCGCTCACCCTGCAGCACATGTATCTCGACAGATGGTTGGTTGTCGGCAGCCGTTGAGAACGTCTCCGATTTTTTAGTCGGAATAGTTGTGTTGGATTCGATGAGTTTTGTCATCACACCACCGAGGGTTTCGATACCCAGCGACAGCGGAGTTACATCGAGCAACAACACATCTTTCACTTCTCCTGTCAATACACCACCCTGGATAGCTGCACCAATGGCAACCACTTCGTCCGGGTTTACTCCTTTCGAAGGATCTTTTCCGAAGAAATCCTTCACCACTTTTTGAATGGCCGGAATACGTGTCGATCCTCCTACCAGAATTACGTCATCAATATCCGATGCGGTCAGGCCGGCATCTTTCAGTGCTGACTTACAAGGACCCAGCGTAGCCTGTATCAGCGAATCGGTCAGTTGCTCAAATTTAGCCCTCGTCAATTTACGCACCAGGTGTTTCGGCACACCGTCAACCGGCATAATGTAGGGCAGATTGATTTCTGTTTCGGTAGCACTCGATAATTCAATCTTAGCCTTTTCGGCAGCTTCTTTCAGACGCTGCAAAGCCATCGGATCTTTTCTCAGATCGAGTCCTTCATCTTTTTTAAATTCGTCAGCCAGCCACTGGATGATCTTATCATCGAAGTCGTCACCACCCAGATGGGTATTTCCGTTGGTTGATTTTACTTCAAAAACACCATCGCCCAGTTCCAGTATGGAAATATCGAACGTACCTCCACCTAAGTCGAACACAGCAATTTTACCTTCGTGTTCTTTCTTGTCGAGGCCATAAGCCAAAGCAGCAGCTGTAGGCTCGTTGATAATCCTTTTTACCGTCAATCCGGCAATTTCACCCGCCTCTTTAGTAGCCTGACGCTGTGAGTCGCTGAAATAGGCAGGCACTGTGATGACTGCTTCGGTCACGGTTTGACCCAGATAATCTTCAGCCGTTTTTTTCATCTTCTGCAAGACCATAGCCGAGATTTCCTGCGGTGTGTATAAGCGATCATCAATTTTCACACGTGGTGTGTTGTTATCGCCTTTAACCACATCATACGTTACTCTTTTCACCTCAGTCTGAACTTCTGAGAATGAGTTCCCCATAAACCGCTTTATCGAGTAAATGGTTTTCTTTGGGTTTGTAATGGCCTGTCGTTTGGCCGGGTCGCCTACCTTACGTTCCCCATTGTCAGTAAAAGCTACAATAGAGGGTGTTGTACGGCGGCCTTCGTTATTGGTAATAACAATCGGTTCGCTGCCTTCCATTACGGCAACGCACGAGTTTGTTGTACCTAAGTCGATTCCAATTATTTTTCCCATATTATTTATCCTTTCTTAATTTTTTCGGTTATTCAATTTTTGTCATTGATTTGTCAATCATTATGCCAAAGGAAGGACTGGCACATTTCCGCAAATATTAATGACAAAAAGACAGTTAACAGCCGTCAGGCATATCGGATGCCGGCATGAGAAATAATATTAAACTTGTTGTTTTTAAAGGAGTTAACAGACCGGGGCTATTTTGTCTTGTATTTAAATCCCAGGTTGTAATCTTCCACGAGTTTGCGCTCGGTAAAGCCCGACAGAGGCACCGATTTCACCACGCTGTGTCGTGATGCAAATATCCCCGTGCCATTATGTATGTTGGTATATTGGGGAAGTTCCTGAAGCAACGACCCTTCGACGGAATTATTTATTTCGATATAATAATGCAACACCTCCGACCCTGCGCTGATGACCACATCCACCATCCCGCTCCATCTCTGGATGTTTGCCGTTTTTTCCAGTTCGGAATCCAGTTCGGCAAAGAATTTATCGCCTGCATATCTGAGCTCCAGCGCTTCTCCTCCTTCCAGATCGTTTGACACTTTTACCGGGTTAGCGTAAATGCTTTCAATTTCTATTGACAAATTCAGTGTGTCATCATACGTTCCGGGCAGATATTCCTGGTAATGAAATATAGTGGTTACTTCATAGCGTTTGCCGTTTTTTACCGAGTTCCATTTAATCGCATGATCATTCACAAAGTCGATTGTGTTATACGGGTAACTCAAACCGAAACCACCGATCATGGGAGCCTCAGAAGTTATCTCGTTTTCTTTGGTGTTAACGATCAATGAGTAAACAGCATCAACATCCATATTCTCCGTTGTATAATACATCAATTGTTTGGGATAATAAAACACGGAGTCCCCTTCATTTTTACTATAAATAGTCATCGTATCCAGTTGTATCGGATCCTGTTCATTACCGTTTTTTATTCCAATCAGTTTTGCATCGAGTTTATACGGATAATTACTTGAATCGGGGTTTTGCGCCATAATCAGTGCATTTCCGGGTCCGGTAAACGCCTTGGTTATTTTAATCCATGTCGTGTCGTCGTCTATATCAAGAAGACCGTACACAATGGTGATTTCTTTATAATCGGCGTACAGATCCACATCGTTGCTGCAACGTGTAAAAAACAAAATACCCGAAAGTACCAGTAAAAATAAGCTGACCGTTTTGCTCATGGTTGCGATTGTTCGAATGTACATTGATTCAGGCATCAAATGTACATAAATTTTTTTCATACAAAATTCCCATAAACGTATGAAAATAATTTATGGGAAAGCGTAGCGACAGCAAGCGGTTCCCTATGTAAAAGAAGCTTTTGTATTTTTAAGTCAAAAGCGCTTTTTTACAGAGGAAATGTACAATAATAATTAAAAATGAACCACTTCGCAGCAGAGCTAACGAGGTATCAAATAGGATTTTCTTTTTGATCGATGCAGAGCATCGGAGTATTTACTCATTTATCCCGATACGCTTCGCTATCGGGATTCGTTCAACTAATATTTTCAATGCACTACGTTTTTGAAAATTGAGTTCACGAATAAATGCCGCGAAAACTATTTTGGGATGCGGTGAGATCAAATCAGGTTTTTCATTTTCATGGCATTAATAATGAAGGAAATAATTTGTTGCCGGGTAAATGTCGCACAGTTCAGGGTCAGGTCGAACTGGATATCGCTAAGGTCTTTACCGCAAAAAGATTCGATGAGTTTTCTTTTCTTTATATCGTGCATCCTGATAAAAGATTTCAGGTCTTTGTCCTGAAACTCTTTTCTTTTCTTCAGCGAATTAAACCGCCACTCATAAGGCGCCGTAAAGCGCAGATGAAGTCCGCCGGGCATATCACGCGTTGTGGCCACTCCAGCCCTGCCAACAATAATGATATTGCCCTCACTTGCATAGTGCCTTATGACTTCGGTTATGGTCTTGCGCACGATCTTGTCGTTCTTGTAGTATCTGCTCGAGAAAGCCGCCAATACCTCATCGACATGCGTTTTTTTACCGGCTTCAAAAATGTAATTGATCTTTGAAGGATTGAGACGAAGTTTGTTCGCGGCATTTTCCAGCACTTCTTTGTTGATGTAACTCCATTTGTGTCCTTCCGTTTTCAGCGCTTTTACCAGATCGATGGCAATACCTGTTGCGTTACATCCTGTCTGGCGTGAAATCGTTATGAATGCCGTCTTTTGTTTTTTTGCCGGCTTTGGATCGGCGAGTCTTTTTTCGAAGTATGTTAACAGATCGTAGGACATAAAGCATATGTGTTAGGATTACGGAGTAAAGTTCTCCTAACAAATTTACTAAATTCGGAAGGGAATAGCAAGTAAAAAAGCTAAAGTGCTCTTTTGCTTTTTACAAAAGCCCCAGGTCGAGCTTTGCTTCTTCGGAAATCATATCCTGCGACCAGGGGGGATCGAAGGTGATCTCGAGATCGACATCTTTTACTTCTTTCAAAAAACTCACTTCTTCCTTTACCTGTGCCGGCAGGCTTTCGGCGACCGGACAATTGGGGGCCGTTAAGGTCATCACTATTTTTACGTTTCCGTCTTTATCCGATTTGATTTCGTAGATAAGCCCGAGGTCGTAAATATTTACCGGTATTTCGGGATCGTAAATATTCTTCATCACAAACATGATGCGTTCTTCCAGCGCCATGATTTCCGTCTCATTCATCATCCTCTTATTTTTTTATTCTTGATTTTAACTGAAAAGCGCGCGCATAAAACTGCATTTGTTTTATCATGGAAACCAGACCATTTGCCCTGGTAGGTGACAAGTGCTCTTTTAATCCGATCTGATCCAGAAAACCCAAATCTGAATCAAGGATCTCTTTGGGTGTATGGCCCGACAAAACCCTGATCAGCAGACTGATGATCCCTTTGGTGATTACCGCATCACTATCGGCTGTAAAGATGATTTTCCCCTCATTATCCAGTTCGGCATACAGCCACACCCTCGACTGGCATCCGCTGATAAGATATTTTTCGGTTTTGTATTTTTCATCGATCAGGGGTAATTCTTTCCCCAGTTCAATGAGATGGGCATATTTATCCATCCAGTCGTCGAACATACTGAACTCTTCGACAATTGCGTTTTCTTTTTCCTGTATGGTCATTTTTATTTTTTTATCGTAACATGGAAACCGCTTTTCGTAAAGCGTCCATAAAAATATCAATTTCTTCCAACGTATTGTACATGGCCAGTGAAATCCTGACCGTACTTGTTAATCCGTATGATTCGACAAGGGGCTGAGCGCAATGGTTTCCGGTGCGTAAGGCCACACCCATTTTATCCAGCAATGTTCCCAGGTCGTAAGCATGAATTCCTTCGATCACAAAAGAGATCACAGCTGCTTTATGTTTTGCCGTACCGATTATCCGCATGCCATCGGTCTTTTTTAGTTCATTCCGGGAATATTCCAGTAGTTCATCTTCGTATAACTTGATCGCCTTCACCCCATAACCGGCTATGTACCGCATGGCCTCTTCAAGGCCCAGCGCACCAGCCACATTAGGTGTTCCCGCTTCAAACTTATAAGGCAGCTTGTTGAATATGGTTTTATCAAAACGGACGCTTTCAATCATTTCGCCTCCGAACTGGTAAGGTGCTAACTTTTCCAGCCATTCTTTTTTCCCGTACAAAACGCCAATACCCATTGGAGCATATGTTTTATGTCCTGAAAAGGCATAAAAATCACAGTCAATATCAGCCACATTCACCGACAGATGTGCGATGGCCTGTGCTCCATCAATTACTACCACACTACCCGCCGCATGGGCAAGACGGGTTATTTCCTTAACCGGATTAATGGTTCCCAGCACATTGGAAATATGAGCTACCGCTACAAGCCGGGTTTTATCATTAAGTGCCTGTTCAAATCCACCCAAATCAAGTTCTCCTTCAGGACCCGCCTTTACCACCACCAGCCGGGCACCTGTTCTGTAACACAACTGCTGCCACGGAACCAGATTTGAATGATGCTCCATAGACGTAATGAGAATTTCATCCCCTTTTTTTACGAATGATTCAAACCCATTGGCTACCAGGTTGATTGACTCGGTTGTTCCCCGAGTAAATATTATTTCGGATGGGTCGGAAGCATGGATGTAACTGGCGATATAAGTCCGGGCTGCTTCATAAGCCCCGGTAGCCACCTGGCTCAGATAATGCACTCCCCGATGGACGTTGCTGTTTTCGTTGCGGTAGTAGTTACTTATTCTTTCAATTACCTGTACGGGCTTTTGTGTTGTTGCCGCATTGTCGAAATAAACCAGAGGTTTTCCGTAAACGGTTTGTTGCAGGATCGGGAAGTCGTTGCGGATTTGCTTTATATCTAACATCGGCTTAAATTTTACTCAGGTCAATATCAAACTCTATCGGTTTATCCGGCTCGCTGCAATGCAGTACACACTTGTCACAAATAGACAATTCACCCCGCAACCGCCGCTTGATCATATCTTCATAGCTGATGCGCAGTGGCTCGATAGACACCTTAGAAGTAACTTCAGCCAAAAAGGCAAACATCAGCAACAGTCTTGCATCTTCCCTGCCAATCCCTCTCTGCATCATATAAAACAAGGCTTCATCATCCAGCTGACCTACTGTGGCACCGTGGCTGCATTTTACATCATCGGCATATATTTCGAGAAAAGGCATGGTGTCGATTGTCGCTTTGGGCGTCATCAATATATTGTTGTTCCGCTGAAAAGCATTTGTTTTCTGCGCATCCCGGGCCACATATATGTAACCGTTAAAAATTCCGGAAGCCTCTTCGTCAAGAACGCCTTTGAATAATTCGTTGCTGTGACAATTTGGCACAGCATGATTTATGTACACCTGGTTGTCAATATGCTGTTGCTTGTCCACCAGGTAAACACCATTAATATCAGCATCAGCACCCTGTCCCATCAGGTTGACATGCAACTCATTTCGTATTTTCCCGCCGTTGAGTGAAAGGATGTTTACTTTCAACCTGCTGTCCCTTTCCTGGTGAATAAACGTGTTATTTATCAGCGAGGTGTTGTCGTTGATGTTTTGTAATTTATACAATTCAAACGAGGAATTCTCGTCCATATACACCTCGGTAAGTGTGTTGATGAATCCGGGCGTATGGTTTACCGAATCATCGCAATGAAGGAAGGTGAGGCGACTGCTTTTCCCCAGAATGATCAGGTTTCTTGAATTTACCATCAGCGGCTCCTGAAGATTGATCAGTTTGATTAGCTGAACAGCGTTTTTTACTTCTACACCATCCGGGACGTAAACAAACATGCCGTCTTTGAAAAGTGCTGTATTTGCTGCCGTAAACCCGTCTTGTTCGGTGTTGGCAATGTTGCCGAAATGCTTTTCAAACAGTTCGGGGTATTGATGCTGGGCTTTCAAAATACTGCCGACAACCACCCCGTCACCGGTAGTGATCAGTTGATTTTCTTTTGTGCTGTAATACCAGCCGTTGAGCATGGAATATGTATCAGCCCAAAAACCATGAATTTCACATCTGAAGATTTCCTCTGCCGCTTTATCATAAAAAACGGGTGGAATATCGAGCAGGTATTCTTCCTCATATTGGCCCGGAAACGGAGAGTTTTTCCACTTTTCATTTTTTCGGTCAGGCAGGCCATTATCTTTCAGAAACTCAAAACCATTTATCCGTGAACGACTCACAACGGGATGACACGATCCTGTCAATGCCACCTGTTTTTGTTCAAATTCGTTGATCAATGATGTTTCCAGAAGCTTATATATTGTGTCAGATTTTTGCATGTCTTCCGGTTTATTCGTCTTCCTGATCAATGATCCAGTCGTATCCTTTTTCTTCGAGCTCAAACGCCAGGCCTTTACCACCCGATTTAACGATCCGGCCATCGTACATCACATGGACAAAATCGGGAACGATATAATCAAGCAGTCGCTGGTAGTGTGTGATCACGACAAACGCATTATCTGTTGACCTCAACTCATTGACCCCCCTGGCTACCACCTTCAGCGCGTCAATGTCAAGACCCGAGTCGGTTTCGTCGAGAATAGCCAGTTTGGGTTCCAACATAGCCATCTGGAAGATCTCATTTTTCTTTTTCTCGCCGCCCGAGAAACCTTCATTCACTGAACGTTTAGTGAGTTTCGTGTTGATGTCCACAAGTTTCTTCATCTCTTCCATCTTTTTCAGGAATTCGCCTGCCGGGATGGCTTCAAGGCCGTTGAACTCGCGTTGTGCGTTGATCGCCGTACGCATAAAGTTTGTCATACTTACACCGGGAATCTCCACCGGATACTGAAAACTCAGAAAGATGCCTTTATTTGCCCTGATATCCGGTGCCATATCGTTGATCGTTTCTCCATCGTAGATGATCTCTCCTTTGGTTATGTCATAGTTTTCACGTCCGGTGATGGCCGCAGCCAGTGTACTTTTTCCCGTACCGTTAGGTCCCATGATGGCGTGTACTTCTCCTTTATTTACGCTTAAATTAAGCCCTTTTAATATTTCTTTGCCATTGATGGCAACGTGCAGATTTTTTATGTTTAGTAGCATTTTTTTAAGGTTCGATTGTTTAATTGTTCAATTGCTCGATTGTTCACGTATTTTTATCCCACACTTCCTTCCAGCGTTATTGCCAGAAGTTTTTGTGCTTCCATGGCAAATTCCATGGGCAGCTTATTCAACACTTCTTTAGCATATCCGTTTACGATCAGCCCAATGGCTTTTTCCATATCTATCCCTCGTTGCTGACAGTAAAACAATTGTTCTTCTGAAATTTTGGACGTCGTTGCCTCATGCTCAACTACTGCAGTTTCATTAGCCGATTTGATGTACGGGAACGTATGAGCCCCGCATTGATCACCCAACAACAACGAATCGCACTGAGAGAAATTTCGCGCATTCTCTGCTTTTCTTCCGATACGTACCATCCCGCGGTAACTGTTGTTGCTTTTCCCGGCTGAAATGCCTTTCGAAATGATGGTGCTTTTTGTGTTTTTTCCCTGATGGATCATCTTAGAACCCGTATCTGCCTGCTGGTAATTGTTAGTCACTGCTACAGAATAAAATTCGCCGACAGAGTTATCACCATGCAACACACAACTTGGGTATTTCCAGGTGATGGCCGAACCGGTTTCCACCTGTGTCCAGCTTATTTTTGAATTTTTACCTTTACACAAGCCGCGCTTAGTTACAAAATTGTATATCCCCCCTTTTCCTTCCTTATTCCCCGGATACCAATTCTGTACCGTTGAATATTTCACTTCGGCATCATCCATTGTGATGATTTCAACTACCGCAGCATGTAATTGATTTTCGTCGCGCATCGGAGCCGTACATCCTTCGAGATAACTCACATAACCGCCTTCATCAGCGATCAGTAAGGTACGCTCAAACTGACCCGTATTGGCGGCATTGATCCGGAAATAAGTAGACAATTCAATGGGGCATCTCACCCCTTTGGGTATGTAACAAAACGAACCGTCGCTGAACACGGCTGAGTTTAATGCTGCAAAATAATTATCGGTAACAGGCACTACCGAAGCCAGGTATTTTTTCACCAGATCCGGGTGGTTTTGCACCGCCTCGCTGAACGAGCAAAAGATAATATCATGTTTTGCCAGTGTGTCCTGGAAAGTAGTTTTTACCGAAACACTGTCAATCACGGCATCCACAGCAACTCCCGCCAGCATTTTTTGCTCTTCGAGTGAGATGCCCAGCTTATTAAATGTATCCAGTAACTCAGGGTCCACTTCGTCAAGACTCTCTAGCTCTTTTTTCTTTTTTGGAGCAGCATAATAGATAATGTCCTGGTAATCGATAGGCGGATGGCTTATCAAAGCCCAGTCGGGCTCCTCCATTTTTTGCCAGTAACGGAACGCTTTCAGCCGGAACTCAAGTAACCAGTCGGGTTCGTTCTTTTTGGCTGAGATAAACCTTATTGTCTCTTCTGTCAGCCCTTTGGGGGCCATATCCATCTCTATATCCGAATAAAAACCATATTTATATTCTTCGTTAGTTACCTGATCCAGTATATTTTCGTTCTTGCTTTCGCTCATCAATATTCTATTTAGAATAATTTTAAATAAGATGGCAAATTTAAGCATTTTCTCCGAAAAAACAGGTATTACACGTGAAGTAAATCATAATTAATTCGTAGTTGTATTTGTGCTATTTTTGCCCTGAATACAAAGAATATGAGAAGATTTCTCCGTTTCGTCCGGCGCACAATTTTGTACATGCTTTTGATCATTGCCGGTATGTTGTTTTCCTTTTATGTAATGGCTCCGGTTTACGAATTCTCGGGTCCGGTAAAGTTTACCGGTAACAAGTTATATAATCCATATGCAAACATGGACCCTGCTCAGTGGAAGAAATATAATTTCCAGGTACAGTCGAAAGCCTGGCTGGGTATTACGAACGGCAGGAAGAATAGTAATAAACTGATTGACAGTGTTTACACTTCGTTGGGGTTCGATCACGTAGCCACTTCAGATTACCAGAAAATCAACTATTACGGAAAACAAAACCCTTCGTTTATACCCACGTACGAACATGGGTATAGTCTGGCAAAAATTCACCAGGTGTGTATTGATGCTGATAAGGTATTATGGACTGATCTTCTTTTATGGCAAAGCCTGAGTATGAAACAATGGATCATTGATCTGTTGAAAAAAGATTGCCGTATCGTTGCCCTGGCTCACCCATCGTTGCGTAACGGATATTCAACGGAGGATCTGCGTTATCTGACGAACTATGACATGCTCGAAGTGCTGAGCGGCTTGTATATTTCAACGGGGCAGTGGGATGCTGCCTTATCATCAGGACAATTGGCGTGGATACTTGCTGATGACGATACACACGATGTTTTGCACCTTGATGAAACAGGCCGGAAGTTTACAATGATCAACGCACCAACTACCGGAAAGGACGAAATTATTACGCGTCTGAAAGCAGGAAATTGTTACGGGGTAGATTACTATTTGAGTGAAGACACAACTATTTCCGGAAAAGCAGGAAAGTTAGAACAAATGCCGTTTCTGGTACGTGCCGAACTGGATGGGGATACGTTAACGGTAGAATTCAGCCGGAAATCGAGAGAGATTGACTTTATCGGGGAAAATGGCACTGTCCGAAAAATAGTTAACAATGTCCGTACAGCTTCGTATGTCATGCAACCCGATGATCCATATATCCGTACAAAAGCCAATTTTTTCTATACGTACGATCTTTATCTTAACCCTGTCGTTCGCTACGAAGGTGCTTCCCTCCGATCACAGAAAACAGCTGTTATTGATGCGGATGCTACTTTGAGGTTACGGATTATTTATTTTGTGATTCTGCTCACACTGGCATTCTTATTTGCCAAATGGAAACGAAAGAAAACAGCCCGATAAAGAATGAACTCTGCCGTCAATTACCGGAAATATGTGGGTTTGCTGATCGCTATTTCAACGATCATCAGGGCTTGTGTTGCCGCCACACTTGAACTTGGCAACGATGAAGTTTATTACAGGCTGCTCGCCCTGTATCCCGACTGGTCACACTTCGACCATCCATTGATGGTGGGACTGACCATCCAGCTGTTTAGCTTCAACCTATTACTCAACAGCGAGTTTTTTATACGACTCGGATCCGTCGTTTTGGGTGCCGCCAATATCTGGATCGTTTACCGGATAGGCAGCGTTATTAAAAATGAACGTGCCGGTTTTTTTGCAGCCATGCTGTACACAGCATCCGTTTATGCGTTTGTTATCACCGGTATTTTCATTCTGCCCGACACACCGCAGAGTTTTTTCTGGTTACTGAGTATATTACTGATGCTGCAATCAGCAGTTTCCGACCCAAACAAGCCAAAGGCCCGGGTAAAAATGCTCCAAATGGGTATTATGATCGGTTTGGCTATTCTGTCGAAATACACAAGCATCTTTCTTTGGGCAGGCGTGTTTTTATATATCATTATCTACAACCGTGTATGGCTGAAAAGTAAATGGTTTTATTATTCGCTGGCTACAACTGCAGTTATCACTTTGCCAATCCTGATCTGGAACATCCGTTATGATTTTATCAGTTTTACCTACCATGGCGGGCGAGTGGACTTGATGGGGCATGTGTTAAATGCTGATTATTTTCTGACAGAACTGGGAGGCGAGTTCTTTTACAACAACCCGGTTAATTTTATCCTTATCCTGGTTACTTTATTCATCATTGCCCGTAATAAACTGAAGCTGGACAAAGTTTACATAAGGAGCATTCTTCTGATCTCCATGCCGTTGACAGTAATTATTCTGACCTTTTCATTATTCAGGCGGACTTTGCCTCACTGGACAGCGCCGGCATACACTACCTTGCTCGTGCTTGTTGCCGCATGGCTGGATCAGGTTACCAGAGAAAAGACAAGACGAATTCCGCGAAGTATTATAGCTGCTTTGGGTTTTCTTTTGCTGATTATTGTT
>Ga0190358_1000213_pt1 | contig 19470 bp, 22 predicted proteins | sample 48721812_MG_FD_161666 | JGI IMG/M metagenome (GOLD analysis project Ga0190358, IMG submission 161666) | Hydrothermal vent microbial mat bacterial communities from Southern Trench, Guaymas Basin, Mexico - 4872-18-1-2_MG | ecosystem: Environmental > Aquatic > Marine > Hydrothermal vents >... | reverse complement strand
TTTATATGTAACTTCAAAATATACTTTTTAAAAGCAATAATTCTCTTTAATCATAACAATCTTTATAAGCCAAAATGAAATATTCTATAACATGGTGAGTGAAATTTGGACTGAAAAATATAGGCCTTCTACTTTTAAAGATTTAGTTGGACAGAATGATATAATTAAAAGAATAGAATCGCTAACAAATTCTTTAAATATTCCTCATTTACTTTTTGCAGGACCTGCAGGAACAGGAAAATCTACTCTTGCTCTAATAATTGTTAAAGAATTATTTCAAGAAAATTGGAAAGAAAATTATTTAGAATTAAATGCTTCTGATGAAAGAGGAATAAATGTAGTTCGAGAAAAAGTTAAGAACTTTGCAAGAACAAAATCAATTGGAAATGTTTCTTTTAAAATAATCTTTCTTGATGAAGCTGATGCTCTAACTCCAGAAGCTCAACAAGCTCTAAGAAGAACAATGGAAAATTATTCAAGTACTTGTAGATTTATTTTGTCTTGTAATTATTCAAGTAAAATAATAGACCCTATTCAATCTAGATGTGCTTTATTTAGATTTAGGCTTTTAGAAAAAAAGGATATTGAAAAAGTTATTTCAAAAATAGTAACTAGAGAAAATTTAACAATTACTCCTGAAGCAATAGAGATGATATATGAAGGGAGTGAAGGAGATTGCAGACGTTGCATTAATCTCCTTCAATCAACTTCCTCTGTGTCTCCTTCAATAACAACAGAATTAGTTTCAACAATTTTATCAGATGCAAAACCAAAAGATATCAAAATAGTATTAGATTATGCTGTCTCAGGAGATTTTCAAAAAGCAAGAGAAAAACTCTTAGACGTTATGTTAAAAGAAAGTATCTCAGGACAAGATGTAGTTAAAGCAATTCAAAAAGAAATATGGAATCTTCCTGTAGAACCAGAAATAAAAGTCAAATTAACAGAAAAAACAGGTGAAGCTGAATTTAGAATTGTCGAAGGTTCAGACCCTTTTATTCAATTGCAAGCCCTTCTAGCAAGTTTTGTATTAGCTGGAAGAGGAAAATGAAAATAGAAACAGTTTCAATAATATATAATCCTCCAAAAATACTATTAGAAATGAAAAAAGTAAGATTTGGAAAAGGAAAATATAATGGATTTGGTGGAAGAGTTGAAGAATATGAAAGTATAAAAGAAAGTGCTATAAGAGAAACATTAGAAGAATCAAGAATGTTCATGATAAATCCTATAAAAAAAGGAGAGATTTTATTTTCTTTTCAAAATAATGAACAAAATCACCAAGTTCATTTTTTTAGAGCAGATAAATTTAAAGGAATACCTAAAGAAACAGAAGAAATGGCTTCTAAATGGTTTTCTATTAATAAAATTCCTTATGATAAAATGTGGCCAGATGATAAATATTGGTTGCCTCTTTTATTAGAAAATAAACTCTTTAAAGGAAATTTTGAATTTGATTTGGAAGGAAAAATAGCAAAATATGAATTAAAAGAAATTAAAGAACCCTTTTAAAATGAATCTTATTCCTGAAAAACAAGTAAAAAGATATTTAGATGACTTGTTAGTAGAATTAAATGTAAAAGAATTCTTAAAAGAAACACTAAACAAATTTATTAATACAGCAAATAAATATTGGAATTCCTATGATTTAAGTGAATATCAAGAAAAAGCAAATCTTCTTTTAAAAAAATACAAAATAGAAGAAAAAATAGAACACAAATAAAATGCAATGGACTGAAAAATATCGCCCAAAATTCTATGGAGAAGTTCGAGGACAAAATCTAGCAGTTGAAAAAATAAGAGAATTTGCTAAGCATAAAGGAGGTTTAAAAAAAGCAATACTTTTATATGGTCCACCTGGAACAGGAAAAACTACTCTAGCTTATGTTGCTGCAAATGAAATCAATGCAGAGATTTTTGAATTAAATGCTTCTGATTTAAGAAACAAGGACAAGCTTAATGAAATATTAAAACCAGCAATAGAACAAAAATCATTAACAAAATCAAACAAAATAATACTAATTGATGAAGTAGATGGTATTTCTGCAGTAGATAGAGGAGGCTTAAATCAATTAATTTCTTTAATAGATTCTACAAAATATCCTATTATTATAACTGCAAATGACATTTGGAATAAAAAATTTAGTTCTTTAAGAAAAAAATGTGAATTAATTCAATTAAAAGAAATTGATTACAAAACAATAAAGGATACTTTAATTTTAATTTTAAGAAAAGAAAAAAATTTTGTTGAAAATGATATTCTAACAAATATATCAGTAAAAGCAAAAGGAGATTTAAGAGCTGCAATAAATGATTTACAAATAATTGCAGGAATGGAAGGAAGTGAAGGAATATTAGATGAAAGAAATAAAGAAACTGATATTTTTAGTGCATTAAGACTAATATTCAAAGGAAAACCTACAAATGATACTTTAAAAATATTTGATTCTGTTAATATGAACACAGATGAAATTATTCTCTGGATTGAGGAAAATATTCCAAATGAATATGAAGGAGAAGCACTAGCAAAAGCCTATGATCTTCTTAGCAAAGTAGATATCTTTAAAGGAAGAATATACAAGCAACAATACTGGAGATTTTTATTATATGAAAGAATATTTCTAAGTTATGGAATTTCCTCTTCAAAAAAAGAAGTAAAAAATCTAGGATTTACTAGCTATAAAAAACCAGACAGAATTCTAAAAATTTGGTTAAATAATCAAAGAACAGCAAAAAAGAAAACTATTGCAAAGAAATATGCACAATATGTTCATGTTGGAGAGAAAAGAGCATTAAAAGAATTTCCTTTAATAAAAAGCATAATAATTTCTAATCCTTTAATACAAAAAGAACTTAAATTAACAGAAGAAGAAATAAATTATTTATCTAATTAATACTTTTCTTCCTTTATTTACAAACTCGCTTTGAAATTCTAAAGACAATCTTTCAATTTCTGCTAATTTCTGTTTATTCTGTTTATTAAATTTTTGTTTAACATATCTATCAAAAGAAGATTTTATTGCTTTTTTATTTATTTTGTCTTTAAAAGAATCTTCTTCAGAAGAACTTATTAAAAAAGAATTTTCTAAATTAAAATAAGCTTCTGCGATTTCTTTGCTTTGAAAATCTCTATCTGAATCAAAAGCAATATTTTTCAAAACAAGATATTATCTTCTCTTATTAAAAAAGAATTTGTCAAAATTTTTATTATAATTATATTTAATAGATTCTTCAGGAAAGAAATTTAAAATTCCAATAAAAATATCTCTAAAATTATATTGTCTTTCTTTCATAATAAAATTATACAAAATAAAGTTTAAAAGAATTGTTGGACCAATTTAACACTGAGCAGTTGTTGAAGTTCCTGTTGTTTCCCAACCAAAAAAAGGACTTGGAGTTTCTGAAGATAATTCTTCTCCACATTCTTCGGGAATATTTCCTTCAGTAAAAGATTGGCAAATTGTGTCTAAATAAGATGCAGAATCTCTTGCGCTTTGAACAAGTTGTCCATTAATAACTAAAGTGGGACTTCCTCCAATATCATATTGCTCATTTAATTCTTTATCTACATCAAATAAAGGATAATAACCACTTAACCACGAGGATTCATCTTCAATATTTGCAGTTATTGAAAATTCTTCATCTGCCTCATCCATACAATTTTGTAATTTAGTTTTATCTATTCCTGCTTGATTCAAACAATAATCCACATCATTTCCATTTTTAATATATCCATTAGTTTCAACTCCATCTCCTTCTAAGAAACAATTCATATAATCTATTAATTTTTCTGGAGCAATTTTTTGAACACAATACTGCCTTAAATTCTCTTTACCTTCTGTTTCTCCATGCATTAAATAATATACAAATCTAAGTTTAAAATCGATTTTATCGCCTAAAAGCTCAACTACAGGAAGAATTCCTTTTTCAGCTTGAGTTCCATAAGGACAATAACTCATAACAAATAATTCTACTACTGGCTTATCTGCTTTTGGAATATTAGAGATTTCTTCTTTTTCAGAAGATTCTGGTTCTGAAAGAGCACTCATCATTCCTAACAAAGAACCATCTTTAGTTAAATAATAAGGAATAGGATATTCTTCTCCTTCATAACTAAAATAAATTGAATATAAACAATTTTCAGATTGTATATCTGTTATTTCAATATTTTCTGAATCTGCTCCTTGTGATTCAAGAGTATTTAAAAAAATAGATTCTGCTTCTTTTTCTGAGATAACTTTTCCAGTAAGTGCATTTGGTAAACCTGAAAATACTAATAAAAGTGCAAAGATTCCTAAAACAATAGTAGAAACAATCCATGGATTTTTTCTAATTTTTTCAGTTGTACTTATCTTTTTAGAACTTCTAGAAGGTTCTGAAGCTTCTGGATTTGGAAGATTTTCAAAGTCCATTAAAAAACTTAGTAAGGTTCTTTTAAAAACATTTTGGTGAAACAATGCAATATAAAATTATAAAAAACCATCTAAACTAACTATATTATGGGATATGATATTATAACTGGAAGAAATATTTCAGATAAAAAAATCTTTGGAAATAGAGGTTTAATTTCAATTGGAAAAGGTTATGTAAAAATGGGACAATACACTTCAATGAGTAATAGAATTCTAATGGATGTTGCAAGAAGTCATGTAGTTTTAGTTGCTGGAAAAAGAGGTTCTGGAAAATCCTATACTCTAGGAGTTTTAGCAGAGGAAATTTCAAATTTGCCAAAAGAAGAAAGTCAAAATATTGCTTCTCTAATTTTTGATACAATGGGAATTTTCTGGACAATGAAATATAAAAATGAAAAAGATAAATTTCTTCTTCAAGAATGGAATCTTAAACCAAAAAATTTGCCTGTAAAAATTTTTGTTCCATATGGACATTATGATTCTTATTTAGAAAAAGGAATACCTATTGAAGAAAAATTTGCACTAGATATTTCAGAAATGAGTGCAGAAGATTGGATTCTAACTTTTGGATTAAAAATTATTGATCCAGTATCTATTTTAATTCAAAGAATAATAAATGAGTTAAAAGAACAAGAATTTGGAATTTTAGAAATAATTAATAAAATAAAAAAAGATTCAAATAGTTCTAGTGAAACTAAAAATGCTGCAATTTCTCTTTTTGAAGCAGCAGATACTTGGGGAATTTTTGCAAAAGAAAAACAAGAAGCAACTTCTGTAAAAGATTTAATAAATGCAGGAACAACCTCTATTTTAGACTTAAGTGTATATAATTCAGTTGGAACATTTAATGTAAGAGCTCTAGTAATAAGTTTAGTCTCTAGAAAAATTTTCAATTCAAGAATGAATGCTCGAAAAAAAGAAGAAATTAAGAATATTACAAGAGGGTTTGATTATCTTGCTTCTACAGAAAAAAAAGAAGAGCCTCTAGTTTGGATATTTATTGATGAAGCACATGAATTTCTTCCTTTAAATGAAAAAACTCTTGCAACAGATTCATTAGTTCAATTATTGAGAGAGGGTAGACAACCTGGAATTTCTCTAGTTCTAGCAACTCAACAGCCAGGACAAATTCATTCAGATGTTATGACTCAATCAGATATAATTATTTCACATAGAGTTACTTCTGAAAATGACTTAAAAGCATTAAATCAAATTATGCAAAGTTATTTGTTGGAGAGTATAAAGCAATATATGGACGAGCTTCCAGCTATAAAAGGTTCTGCAATTATACTTGATGACAATTCTGAAAGAATATATCCTATGAAAATACATCCGAGATTTACTTGGCATGGTGGAGAAGCTCCAACAGCAATAAGAGCTGAAAAAGAACTATAGAAATTTTTTTAAAGTAATCATTTTGATTCTTTATTATGGAATATCTTAAAATAGCCGAAAATTTTGCGAGAAATATTTGGAAAAGCAAAGAAAATATTAAACTAGTTGACTTAATGCTTTTTGGTTCTTTAGTTCATAAAAAAAATACTCCTCATGATATTGATTTATTAATTATACATGAAAATCCCTTATTAGACAGATTTCAATTTGAATATGTTGATTTAAAAATAGATATCATAAGAAAATTATATTCTTTACAAAAATTATTAGGAAAAGAAATTAATCTAGAAAAAATAATAAATAATACTGGTACAGAAGAATTAATCAAAAAAAATTTGTTCAATACAAAATATATGAATTTTTCTTTTTTTGAAGATGAAAATTACAAAAATCTTTGGATAGAAAATAATAAAAAATATCATGATATCTCTATTAAAAAAAATAGAATAGGAAATGAAACTTTTGAAGAATGTATCTTTCGACAAGGATTGTTATGGAATCCAAAACTAGAAAAGTATTGTATTCCTGCTAGAAACAAATATAAAATTTAATCACTCAACTCTAAAATCTATTCTTAATCTAATTTTGTATGGAGCAATTTCTCCTGCATTTTTTATTTTTAATATTTTTATTTTCTTTTTGAATTTTTTAGCTTCTGCTTTTATTTTTTCAACAATCTTTTCTTTTTCATTTACAAGACAAAAATCATAATAAAAAATTCTAGTTCCTTTTTTACTTAATTTAAATGCAAACTCAAGAAAACTATCTTTTAATTGTGGACGAGGCATTGCAATCACATCAAATTCAGAAGGCACCAAAGTTCCTCTTATGTTAACTTCTCCTTTACAAATCTTCTCTGCAACTTTCTTAATATCTCCAGGTAATAATTTAACTTTATTCTTAACTTTATTTAACTCAATATTTAGTTTAGCGTATTTATTTGCTTCTCTATTAATCTCATTAGAAAATATTTCTCTTGCTAAAGAATTTTTAGCAATAACAATTGGTAAAGGAGCAATTCCTGCAAACATAACTAAAACTTTATCTCCTTTTTTAATTTTCTCTGCAATTTCTTTTCTCTCATTACTTAATCTAGGAGAAAAATAAGTTTTATCTATATGAAACCTAAATAAACAATTATTCTCTTTATACAAAACTTCCTTGATTTTTTCGCCTGCAATATAATTTGTTGAAAGCTTTCTTAATCTTCCCTTTATCTTTCCTTTTTTTTCTAAAACAGTTTTTATGACTCTTTGCTCTTTTAATAGATTCTCTGCAAATTTTTTCTTTTCTACTTTTTTAAAATCCTTAGGAAATCTAACAACTGCAATATTTCCCAACAAATCATAAGAATTTACTTTTTTCATAAAATAAAAAATAAAAAAGAGAATTTAAAGGTTGTGGGAAGATTTATAAAAATAAAAATGCTATATTAATAATGGCACTACCTTATTTTTTTTATGCAATAAATGGAGAAATAATTGCAATGAGTGCTTTTTTTCTAATTTTTTTGGCTTTTATTGCTTATATCTTGTCAAAAGTTTTCAAAGATAGATATGGAAATGTTAATACAATGACTGTAGGAGTTATTGCTTTTTGTAGTTCATTTTTAATTGTGTATTTTGGAAGAAACTTTATGTATACTCTTCTTACAAATTTAAGAATTCCTAGTGTAATTTTGTATATTTTAAGTGGATTAGCAATTTTATTTTTATTATATCTCTTTAGAAAAAAAATAAAATTCTGCATGATATTAATGTTAATTGGAGCAGGATTAATTCTAATGGGAGCATTAACAGATTGGTTTTATAATGCTTGGTTTGTTATTGTTTTTGGAATAGTTATTCTTATTTTTGGATTTTGGCTGTGTTTAAAAAAAAAGAAAAAATTAGGAAATTCTGATTCTAATTATATAGATTCAAATTCTAAACCTGTAAATTCCAAAAAAAATAGAGTAAAACTTTTAATAAAAGAATCTAAAAGATTTAAAAGAAAAGCAAAAAAAAGAAAAGGTTCAAAGGGAGAAAAAAATCCAAAGTTTTATGGAGGATGGGCTCATTTTATACACTATTTAAGTAAAAGAGGATATGGACACAATGAAGCTTCAATTGCAGGATATTTTCTGGTTTCTAAAGGAGAATTTGTGAGTATATTTAATCGCTATGGGCTTGTCAAATAATTTTTTAATCAAATCAAAACCATTTATCTAATCCTTTTTGCTTATTTTTCTCAGTAATATCTCTTAATTTATCTAATTGTTTATTAACTCTATCTTCTGAAAAATCATGTCTATTTACTAATATTTCTTTTATTTTATCTTCATTTATTTTTCCAAAATTAAAGTCAAAATCTTTTATATTTGGTTTATGAAATAATTCAAAAATCTCTTTCCAATCAAATTTATCTTCTTCAGGTAATCCAAGAATTTGCTCTTCCACACTCTTAAAAATTAAAACTGGTTGTTTATATCTTTTAACAATATCTAATGCTCTTTTTTGTCCAATTCCAGGAATTCCTCGTGGATTATAATCTGTTCCAACTAAAATTCCTAAACAAATAAGTTGGTCCAAATTTATCTCAAGTAAATTTAAAACTCTTTCTAATTCAATTAGTTCTGGCTTTATTTCAATCCATCCATTAATAGTTCTTCTTTTTCTAGCCATTGTTAAATTTTGTATAAGTGCTTTTGCTCCAAAAAGTAAACTATCATAATCCTGACTAATTGCTGCAAAGACTTCTTTTTTTCTAGATAAATAAGCTGCTTGTGCTTCTCCTTCTCCAGGAGCTTGAATAACTGAAATGCCCATTGCCTCTAAAAGTTCTTTGCTCTCTTCAATCATTTCATCTTCTAATCTAATTAACTGACTTCCATATCTTCTCATTCCAGAAATATCTTCTTCTGATTTTGCTTTTTCATATTTACTATATGCAAGTTCTCTTCCAGCTTCTCTATTAATATGAGTCTTTAATTTCTGTTCAGGAGGTTTTCCATCAAAAACATAAACTAATTTTATTTCTTCTGATAATAAATTTATATTTCTATAAAAAATTCCAGACAAATGACTTGTAACTCTTTTTTTATTATCTCTTAAAGGAGTTCCATCTGCTTGTCTAATTGTAGATAAAAATTGATAAAGAATATTAAATGCATCTACACAAACTATTTTTCCTTTTAAATTTGAAATTTCAATTTCTTTTCTAGGTATAATTTCACGTATATTTAATCCCATTTTAATTTAATAAGCTAAGTTAAAGAAATATAAATAATTATCTAAAATATATTTAAATCTTGTCTAATTTCTGCAAGATAATTTATCATTTGAACAGCATCCATTTTAGAAGAATTTTTCATTTCTGTTCCATCAGGCCCTTTATATCCTGCTTGTTTTAATTTTCTAAAGAGAGATTTAAATTTAGATTTATTACCTTTTCTATAAAGTTCTTTATAATCTTGAGAAGAGAGTATATTATAGTGAACAAGTTTTTCTTTATTTAATTGAGAAATTCTAGGAGGAGCTCCATTAAATGCTAAATTCAATAAATCTGCTAAACAACGTCCTCTAGAGCCATTTTCATCCTCATCTGGATTATAATTTATAGCATCCTCTAAAATATTAATTTGACTTGGACTAAGTTTTATATATTTCATATATTTGTAACTCATAAGTAGTATATAAATTTTACTATTTGCTTTCTAAATTAAAAAGATTATTAAATAATATTGTTTTTAAAAATAAAGGAGGTTTAAAAAATATGCTTGGAAGTACTCTAATAGGACTTATTGCTTTAGTTTGTGCAATTTGGGTGATTTATGATGTTTTCACAAATAATAAAAAGTTGAAAACAGGCACTAAAATTCTTTGGACAGTTCTTGCTATTTTATTTAGCATAATAACTGCAATAGTCTATTATTTTGTTGGAAAAAAGAAATAATTACTTTATGCATGAACAAGGTTTATATCCTTGATTCAATGCTTTTTCTTTTGTTTTAAATTTGATTTTAGTCTTTGGTTTAATATTTTGGGCATAAGGACAATTAAATAAATGGAATTTTTTTCCTTCTTTTGAAGCAATATAAAAATTACTTAGTTTTTTTTTAGTTGAAGAAGATTTTTTAGTTTTCTTAACTTCTGTAGTTTTAATTGGCTTTTTTTCTTCTGTTTTTTTCTCTTCTAATCTTGCTAATTTTCTTAGAAGTCTAATCTGGGTTTCTCTCAATTGCATAAACTCATCTTGAAGCCGAATTATGTCTGCTTTAACTCTCTGAAAAGAGTGGGATATATTTTCTTCAACAGCAGTTATTTTTTCCATAATTTTTTAGATATATGCATATATTTAAATCTTTCTATTGTAGACATTTTATAGTGACATCGCAATAAAAAGGACTAAATTCTCAAGCTTTTTATACTTGTTATTCTAAAAAGAAACATGAAAACAACATTTATTCCAGTTGATTATGATTATTTTGATTTTGAAGGAAGAAATTATGCAAAAATTATAGGAAGAAATGAAAAAGGAAAAAGAATATGTGTAATTGACTCTTGTCCTGTGTATTTTTGGGCGATATTAAAACCTAATTTAAAAGAATCAAAAATAAAAAAATTAATTGAAAAAATATCAAAAATACAATTAAATGTAAAAGCAAGAAAAACTAAAGTAGAAAAAGTTGAAATTCACAAAAAATCTTTTTTAGAAAAAGAAGTAAAAGCTCTTAAAATATTTGCAACAAACTACAAAGATCTACAAGACATTGCAGATAAATTGGATTTTCCTGAAATAGAGAAAAGAAGAGGATATGATTTAGGATATATCACTCATTATATTATTGAAAAGAAATTACATCCTCTAAATAAATATGAAATCTCTGGAGAAATGCTTCATAATTCTTCAAAATTTGGAGGAATAGATAATAATTTAGACGTAGATTTTTGTATAAACTTAGAAAAAATAAAAGAATTAGAAAAAGAGGAAGATTTCTCTCCAAAAATTCTGGCCTATGATATTGAAACAGATAAATTAGAAATTGGAAAAGGAGAAATATTGATGGTTTCTCTAGTAGGAGAAAATTTCAAAAAAGTTATTACTTGGAAAAAAACCAAATCAAAACCGAATTATGTAGAATATGTAAAAGACGAGTCAGAATTAATTGAAAAATTTGTAGAAAATGTTAGAAAGATTTCTCCTGATTTTTTAGTAGGATATTTTTCAGATGGATTTGATTTGCCTTATTTAAAAGCAAGAGCACAAAAATTAAATTTAAAATTAAATCTAGGGTTAGATGATAGTCAACCAAAATTTTCAAGAGGAATTATTAATACAGGAAAAATAAGTGGAATTACACACATAGATATTTTAAGATTCATTCGAACTGCTTATTCTCAATATATGCAATCAGAAACTCTGACTCTAAATGAAGTTGCAAAAGAATTTTTAGGAGACTCTAAAAAAGAATTTCAAATAAAACATTCTTCTAAAATAAAAAATAATGAATGGAATAAATATTATGAATATAATTTACATGATTCAGTTTTAACTTTAGAACTTTTTAAAAAATTCTGGCCTGATTTATTAGAATTTACAAAAATAATTCAGGAGCCAATATTTGAAATATCTAGAAATGGATTATCAAAACAAGTTGAATCTTATATTTTGCACAATTTAGAAAGATTTAATGAAATTCCTGAAAAACGTCCAATTGCTGATGAAATTTCAAAAAGAAGAATTCGTCAAAAAGTAGAGGGTGCTTTTGTTTTAGAGCCAAAACCAGGAATCTATGAGAATTTAGTAATGTTTGATTTTACTTCTATGCACACTAGCATAATTATCTCAATGAATATTTCAAAATCAACACTACTAGAAAAAAAAGAAAAAAAGGCATATTCTATTGAAACAAAACAAGGAGAATTTTATTTTTCAAAAAAAACAGGATTTTTTCCTAAATTATTAAATGAAATATTTGAAAAAAGAAAAAAATATAAAAAAGAATATAAGAAAAATCCTAATCCAATAACTCTAGCAAGAAACAATGCTTTCAAAGTATTGTCTGCATCTGCACATGGATATATTGGATTTTTTGGTGCAAGATATTATTCAATTGAATGCTCTGCAGCAATTCTTGCATTTGTTAGAAAATTCAATAAAGAAATTATTGAAAAAACAGAAAAATCAGGATATTCTGTGATTTATGGAGATACAGATAGTGTTGCATTTACTACACAAGGAAAATCAAAAAAAGATATTAAAAAATTTCTAGAAAAATTAAATAGTGAACTTCCAGGAATAATGGAACTAGAATTAGATGATTTTTATAAAAGAGGAATCTGGGTTACAACTAGAAAAGGAACTTTAGGCGCAAAGAAAAAATATGCTTTAATTGATGAAAATAATAACATAAAAATAAGAGGTTTTGAAACAGTTAGAAGAGATTGGTGTCAATTAGCAAGAAAAACTCAAAATAGAGTAATTGAATTAGTTCTTAAAAAAGGAAATGAAAAAAAAGCTTTAGAATATGTAAAAGAAATTGTTAAAAAAATAAAAAATAGAGAAATATCTAAAGAAGATATTTTAATAAAAACTCAACTAAAAAAACCTCTATCAGAATACAAAGCAGTATCTCCTCATGTTATTGCTGCTAGAAAAATGCAGGAAAAGGAAATTCCAATAGGAGAAGGAAATTTAGTTAGATATTATATTGCTGAAACAAAAGATAAAAAGAAATTAGTAAGAGATAAAGTAAAGCTTCCAGAAGAAGAAGGAGAATACAATATAGAATATTATTTAGAAAGACAAATTTTACCTGCAATTGAAAATATTTTTCATATCTTTGGAATTGAAATAAAAGAGATTATTGATGGAAAAAAACAAATGTGCTTGAATGATTTCTAGAGGCAAAGATTTAAAAAAACAAATTACTGATAAATATCTCTAACAGGAGTAAATAAACATGACTAACAAAAATATTGATGAATTCAAAGAATCATTTAAAATGTACAAAAAAGTTCTAGAGGAACATCCTGAAATAAAAACTGCCCTAGAAAATAATAAAAGATTAGAAAAAGAAATAGAAGAAAATAAAGAACAAAAAAGAATGCTAATTCATGAATTTAAAAATTATCTAAATAATGTTTTAGGATTTACTTCACTATTAAAAGAAGAAATTTATGAAACAGAAAATGATAAAAATCAAATTATAGAAATTATAACTAAATCTGCAGAAATAATGAATAACTTAACAGATATTCTATATTTAGAAAATCTTTCAAAAGAAGAAATAAAAAGTAAATCAGAACCTATAATTTTAGAGAATATTGTAAAAAAACATGCAATTATCAGAAACAAATATATGAAAGATGAAAAAATAGGATTACATTTAAAATACAATCAATTGCCTTATCACAAACCTCTAAAAATTAAGGCAAATAAAGCAATAATTAATTCTATTTGGGGAACTCTTTTTAATAATTCTCTAAACTGGGCTCCTGAACTATCTAGTATAACTCAATCTTTTAGAATAAATAGGAACGAGAATTTAGAAATAATAATGGAAAATGAGTATGTTGAAAAAAAGCTTAGACAAAATGGACTTGGAGAAGGAATAGGAATTCCTTTTACAAAAAAAATATCTGAGATTTTAGGAGGTTCTTTTAATATTTATAAAAATTCATCTAAAATAAAAAAAGATTATGATGTAGATGAATGGTGGGGATATAAAAAAGCAAGAGATTTAAAAGAAGACAAAAAAATATTTGGAGTAAAATTAATACTTCCTTATGAAAAAATTGAATAATTCTTTTAAAGCAATCCAATAATCTTAAAAATCACTTCTATCTCTTATTTAAATGAGAAGAAATTATGAACCAAAACTCTTATTTCTAGAAAGAATGAAATTACTTCTTAAAGAAGATTTTAAGAAATATCTAAAAATTTTAAAAGAAGTTCCAGTAAAATCAATAAGAGTTAATTCTCTAAAAATTTCTCCTGAAGAATTAAAAAAAAGATTAGAAAAAAAAGGATGGAAAATAAACCAACTCTGGAGAAATCATCCTGAAGTTATGATAGTTGAATCTGAACTTTTACCAGGAGAATTAGGAAGAGCATTAGAACATTTATTAGGATATTATTATGTTCAAGAATTAGCAAGCATGTTACCAATTATTGCATTAAATCCAAAGAATAATGAGAGAATATTAGATTTGTGTGCTGCTCCAGGAAGTAAAACAACTCAATTAAGTGCAGAAATTAAAAATTCTGGATTAATAATTGCAAATGAAATTAATTTGGGAAGAATAAAGATTTTAGCTTCTAATTTAGAAAGATGTGGTGTTACAAATACAATAATAACTAGAAAAGAAGGAAGAGCTTTATGTAGTAAATTAAAAGAATTAAATTTTAAATTTGATAAAATTTTACTTGATGCTCCTTGCTCTGGAGAAGGAACAATAAGAAGTACTCCAGCAACATATTCAATGTGGAATTTCAAAACAATAAAACGTCTTTCAAGAATTCAAAAACAATTATTTGAAACTGCTTTTGAAATTTTAGAGATTGGAGGAGAAATAGTTTATTCTACTTGTACTCATGCTCCAGAAGAAAATGAAGAAGTTTTAGATTATATTTTAGAAAAATTTCAAGATAAAATAGAAATTAAGGAAATTTCCTTACCTATTAAATGTCGTCCAGGAATTCTAGAATGGAAAGACAAGAAATACAATAAAGAAGTAAACAAATCCTGTAGAATATATCCTCAAGACAATAATACCGAGGGATTCTTTATTGCTAAATTCAAAAAATTAAAATGAGATTAAAAATAAATAATAATAAAGAGTGTCGAGTAGAGGGATTCTTTATTGCTAAATTCAAAAAATTAAAATGAGATTAAAAATAAATAATAATAAAGAGTGTCGAGTAGAGGGATTCTTTATTGCTAAATTCAAAAAATTAAAATGAGATTAAAAATTCTAAACACAAAGGAGAAAAAACAAATAGAGAATTATTTAAAGAAAAGATTTGGAATACATAAAATTCCAGGAATTTTATTAAAAAGAGGTGAAGAAAGAATATTTCTTTTTTCAGGAGAGATAAATCTCAAAAAAATAATTGAATTAGACGAAAAGATACTTTTAGAAAGAGTTGGAATTTATTTTGCAAAATTAATAAATAATGAACCCAAATTAAGTTTAGAAGGAGTTCAAATATTAAAAAATCAAATAAAAGATAATATTTTTGAAATTAATAAGAATCAAGCAGAAAAATGGATGGCTGGACAAGAATTAAATATAAAAACAAAAAAGAGAGGATTTATAATTATTAAATATCAAGAAGATTTATTAGGTTGTGGAAAAGCATCAGAAGAAAAAATAACTAATTTCATACCTAAATCAAGGAGATTAAAATTAAAATGAATAAAAAAGCAATAATTAAAGCAGGACAAATTGCAATAGAAGCTAAAAAATATGCAAGAAGTTTTGTAAAAAAAGGAACTCCTTTATTAGATATTGCAGAAAAAATTGAAAGCAAAATAATAGAATTAGGAGGAAAACCTGCATTTCCAACAAACATCAGCATAAATGAAGTAGCAGCACATTATACTCCTTTTTACAATGATGAATCTCTTGCTCATGGTTTAATTAAAATAGATTTAGGTGTTTCAGTAGAGGGATGGATAGCTGATACTGCTTTTTCTTTGGATTTAGAAAATAATGAAGAAAATAAAAAATTAATTGAGGCTTCTAAAAAAGCTTTAGAAAATGCTCAAAAAATTCTAAAAATTGGAATCTCCACTAATGAAATTGGAAAAATAATAGAAGAAACAATTGAAGCTCAGGGATTTCTTCCAATAAGAAATTTATCTGGACATGAAATGGAAAAAAATGAATTACATGCTGGATTAAGTATTCCAAATATAAATGAAAAAAAAGGAATGATTTTAAAAAAAGGATTATATGCAATAGAACCTTTTGCAACAAATGGAAGTGGAAGAGTTTATGATGGAAAACCCTCAGGAATTTACATTTTAACAGATAGTAAAAATATTAGAAGTCCAATTGCAAGAGAAATTTTAAATTTTATATTAGAGGAATATTATAATCTTCCTTTTTGTTCTAGATGGTTAGTTAAAAAATTCGGAGCTAAAGCCTTGTTTGGTTTAAAACAATTAGAAGAAAATGGAAATTTGCATCATTTTCCTCAATTAATTGAGATTGGAAAAGGTAAAGTCGCACAAACAGAAAATACAATTTTAGTGGAAGAAGAAGTTAAAGTTACTACAAAAGAAGATTAAGAAACATAAGAAAAAGAGGATATTTTTAAATATAGAAATACTTAAATATTTATAAAAAGAGAAAAAACAATGGAACAAACGATAGTAAATGGTTCCACAAACACATAAATAAATTAAGAGAAAAAGGTTTTACAGGGAAATTTGTAGCAATTAAAAATTCTAAACCTCTTACTTCTGGAGAAAATCTTGATATATTAATAAAAGATATAGAAAAAAAAGGTGAAAACCCTTCATTTGTATTTATAGAATTTGTTCATCCAGAAGGATATACTCTTATTCTGTAAAATGAAGAAAATTCCCTTACAGGTTTACAATTTAAAAGATTAACCTAAATAACTTCCTGCAACAGGAATTGCTGCTTTTGTAGATTGTAAAAAGTTTTCCTCAATTTTTCTATAAACATCAATAGTTGATTTATTTACACTTGGTTTTATTTTTTTAATTGCTTCTTCAAAATGCTTCTTTTTTACTAATTTAGAATCCATTGATTCTCTTAAAGCAACCATTGCAGCTTCTCTTACTAAAGATTCAATATCTGCTCCAGTATATCCTTCTGTTTTCTTTACAAAATCTTTTAAAAACTTCTCTCTTTCTTTTTCTTGAAATAATTTTTTATCTCCAAGAGGCATCTTTTTAGTATGAATCTTTAAAATGTTTAATCTTCCTAATTCTCCAGGTGCATTTACTAATAGAATTCTATCAAATCTTCCTGGCCTTAATAAAGCAGGATCTAACATATCAGGACGATTTGTTGCTCCAATAATTAAAACTTCATTTAAATCTTCTAAGCCATCCATTTCAGCTAACAATTGATTTAAAACTCTCTCTGTTACTTTTGTTCCTTGTTCAACTCCTCTTTTTCCTGCTAGAGCATCTATTTCATCAAAAAATACAATACATGGTGCAACTTGTCTTGCTCTTTCAAATATCTTTCTAACTCCTTCTTCTGACTTTCCTACCCACATACTTAAAAGAGAAGGTCCTTTAACTTGAATAAAATTAGCTTCTGACTCCTTTGCAACTGCTTTTGCTAAGAGAGTTTTACCTGTTCCTGGAGGTCCATATAATAAAATTCCTCTTGAAGGACGAATTCCCATTCTTTTAAAACTCTCTGGATTTTTTAATGGCCATTCAACTGCTTCTACTAATTCACTTTTAATCTTATCTAAACCACCTACTGCTTCCCATCCTATAGTCGGAGTCTCAACTAAAACCTCTCTCATAGCTGAAGGACGAACAACTTTTAAAGCATCCATAAAATCAGAATGTTTTATAATTAATTGCTCTAAAATCTCTTTTGGAATCTGCTCATCTTCATTTTCACTATCTATTTTTAATTTTGGTAAATGTTTTCTCAAAACACCCATTGCTGCTTCTTTTGTTAGAGCTTCTAAATCAGCACCTACAAATCCATGAGTTAATGCAGCAAGTTCTGTTAATTTAACATCTTTTAGAGGCATTCCTCTTGAATGAATTTTTAGAATTTGCAATCTTCCTTCTTTACCAGGAACACTAATTTCAATTTCTCTATCAAATCTTCCAGGACGTCTTAAAGCAGGATCAAGAGCATTAACTCTATTTGTTGCTCCAATAACAATAACCTGTCCTCTTGATTTCAAACCATCCATCATTGTTAAAATCTGACTAACAACTCTTCTCTCTACTTCTCCTCCAACATCTTCTCTTTTAGGAGCAATAGCATCTAATTCGTCAATAAATATAATAGAAGGAGCATTTTTTTCTGCTTCTTCAAAAATATCTCTTATTTTTTTCTCAGATTCTCCATAAAATTTAGACATAATTTCAGGACCATTTAATAAAATAAAATTAGCTTCTGATTCATTTGCAACTGCTTTTGCTAAAAGAGTTTTACCTGTTCCAGGAGGTCCGTGTAATAAAACTCCCTTAGGAGGTTCAATTCCTAATCTTTGAAAAATTTCAGGACGTTTAATTGGAATCTCTACCATTTCTCTTATTTTCTTAATTTCATCAGTAAGTCCTCCAATATCTTCATAAGTTATTTCAGGAACACTCTCTTCACTAATTTCAACTGCTTTTGGACTTAGAGAAACCATTGTGTTCTCAGTAATTCTAACTGGAACATTCGGATTTACAGAAACAACCAAAAACTTAATTTGAGAAATTCCTCCTCCTAAATTTCCAAAACCCATTCCACCAAACAAATCATTTAAATTTCCAAAAATATCTCCCATTTCACCAAACTCTTCTGACATTAAGTCTTTTCTTCTTTGAACACCTCCTAAAACAACAACATCTCCTTTAACTACTGTTCTTCCTAATAAACCATTTCTTAAATGTTCAGGATCTCCTTGAACCATTATTCCTTTTTGTGCAGGAGCAATTGTAATTTTTTTTGCTTCTTTAATTTCTGCTTTAGAAATTTTAACAGGCTCTCCAATACCTGTTTTTGCATTTCTTCTTAATATACCATCAATTCTAATTATTCCTTCTCCAACATCAGCAGGATAAGCTCTATCAGCAATTGCAATTGTCTCTCTATTTCCTTTAATTACAATAGCATCTCCTCTTCTAATTCCCAAATTTCTCATTATATCTGCATCAATTCTAGCAATTCCCTTATATGCATCATCTTGTAGTGCTTCAACAACTTTCAATGAAATTTCTTTTTTACTCATTTTTCTTTTTTGATTTTTTAATTATAAATGATTTTTTATTTTCTGGATTTGCAGAGTCATAAAATTCCTTAGTATAAACAACTGGTTTATTATTTTTAATTAGTTTATATTCTTTTGCCTTTATAATTCTTGTATTTTCATTTGGAATATTAAAATTAAGACTTAATTTTCCAAAGTCTTCAAAACATAATTTAACCATTTCATCCATCATTTTCTCTTGCTCTCTCATAAAAGAAACTATTTCTTTTGGAATTGAAACAGCATAACTATTTCCCACTAATCTCATTTTAACTTCAAATTCTTTATTTTTTAAATTCACAAATTTGTTGTATTCTTGCTCATCTAAAGGATGTATAATTTTTTCTCCACAATTTGGACATATCATTGCTCTAAAAACAAAGCCATTTTTTCTAAATTTAACTTTGTTCATTTTTGTTTCGCATTTCTTACATAAAATTGAGTTTTCAAATATGTCACTAATCATTTTAAAATATAATGCCACAGATCCTTTGGAAATGTGGCTAGGGGTTGAAAGAAGGTATAGAAGTGTATACCTATTGTGTATACAGAGAATATATACTATTTAAATGTTTTGTTAAACAAGGCTTTGTGTAATAAGTAGTGGCTGTTTAAAAAGCCTATTCCAAATGTTTTAGATATTTATAATATCCTATTAAATAAAATACCATAAATATATAGATAATAATTGTAATTGTCCAAAACCTAA
>Ga0190358_1000209_pt1 | contig 19730 bp, 20 predicted proteins | sample 48721812_MG_FD_161666 | JGI IMG/M metagenome (GOLD analysis project Ga0190358, IMG submission 161666) | Hydrothermal vent microbial mat bacterial communities from Southern Trench, Guaymas Basin, Mexico - 4872-18-1-2_MG | ecosystem: Environmental > Aquatic > Marine > Hydrothermal vents >... | reverse complement strand
TATCCATAACTTTACACCTCTATTCCTCTAAATTTTAGTAAATCTGTATGTAAAAATTCTATAAAATAGAATTTAATTTCCTCTTTCTACAGCCATTATTTTATTGACTCTTTTCCAATGTCTTCCGCCGGTAAAAGTAGTTTCCAACCAGAGTTTCACCATTTCGCGTAATTCATCCGGAGTATGTAATGGGCCACCTAAAGTTAAAACATTTGCATTATTGTGTTCTCTGCTATTTATAATTGTTTTTTGGTTATAACATAGAGCCGCTCTTACCCCTTTAACTTTATTACAGACCATTGAAGAGCCAATGCCAGCTCCATCAACCATAATCCCTCTTTCATATTCTCCGCTGGCTACCTTCTTGGCCACTTTAAGAGCAAAATCGGGATAATCCACACTGTCTTTACTAAAAGTTCCCACATCTGTAACCCGATACCCAATAGTGCGTAAATAATCTCTAATAATTTCTTTGGCCTCAAATCCACCATGATCTGAACCAATAGCAACACACCCAACTTTATCCCGAACATTATTGGGAGTGGGTTGGGCTTTTTCGGGAGTAGTGGCAGAATACAATCCACTAACCACATTCCGGATAATTTTTATTCTATTTGTGTTATTTATACTATCAGTCATTTTATTTAACCTTACTATCAGCTTTATTTAATTGCGTCGACAATCCCAACAATCATAGTTCTAACCGGGGCAGTCGAGTTGTTCATAATCAGACGGGAAGAATTCCCTTCATCAATCACCAGGACCGTATCTCCCACCCCTGACTGGACAGTATCCAAAGCCAAAACACTTTCCCCTTGCGACTCTTCTCTATCATTCACAGGTTGAACGATTAAAATCTTATATCCTTGATAAACCGGAAGTTTTATAGTGGAAACTACGTTACCGATTACCTTGCCTAAAATCATAATTACTCTCCAATATTTACCTGATCAACTATACCCATAATAGTCAGATCAGAAGGGTTGAACCAATTTTTAAGTCCTAAAGCTGCTTCTCTACCGCCTTCATAGAAAACAATATCATTTATACCTGCCTGAACCGTATCGCAAGCCACTACAGGATCACCAATCTCTTCTAATTTTTCATTGAGAGGTTGCAGCAATAATAGTTTTATATCTTGAAAGGATTCTATTTTCTGGGTACAAACTACATTACCAATCACTTTTCCTAATTTCATCTCTAACCTCCAAATCTCCAGCCTATAAAAATTAAATTTATTGTATAGGAATTTCCTTTTTCCGTAATCCCTAATTCGTATCTCGTACAAACTAGCGTATAGCGTTTAGCGTAGAGCGTATACATTTTGGTTATATAGTTAGTTGGTTACCTGGTTAGTTAAATAATAAATCAGTACAAAATAGTTAACTAATCAACTATATAAACGTTCAACTATCTAATAAATATTGATTGGTAATAGGTATGGCTTTGATTCATCAAACCTGTTTCAATTAGAATAGATTCGATATCAAAAAATCGTAAAATATATAATAGACATTTTATTTATGATACTGTACGCTATGCATTATATAGGTTTTGAGTTTTGAATTATGGCTTTTCGCTTTTCGTTTTAAATTTTTAGCTATATACTGATAACTGGAAACTCTCCACTTGCAGCTCTAATCTTGTATTTTGTATTTTCCTTACACTTATTACCCACACCTATACGCTAAACGCTGTACGCTCCACGCTAGGTTATATTCACTAACGACTAATTTAACTTTAGACAATTCTAAAATAACCTACCAGAACACAACGTCTTTCCCGGGTAAAAGTTCTTGCCCGGGTTAGACCTTCTCCGGTAGGAGTAGCAATAGTAAAAGAAGTATAACCGGCACCACCGAATCCCAAACCACTATAATTTGCTCCATTTTTTATAAAAAGAGAACAATTCATCAATTTAGCCATCTTGGAAAGTTTAGCAATATTCCGGGAATGAATAGATGCAGTATGCCTGAAATTATGCTCACACTGCACTGCAAAATCTATGGCTTCATCAACATTATTAAAACGAACTAAAGGAATCACCGGTAAAAGCTGTTCGGTCCAGACCAATGGATGATAACGGTCCACTTCACAAAGTAATATTTTGGTCTGTTCGGAGATGTCTAACCCGATATCTCGGGCTATTATACTAGCATCTTTCCCCACATATTCTTTGTTCGAAGCTCCTTCATGTCCGGGTTTTCCCGGATCAGCAATTACTAATTTAGTAACCTTCTCAATCTGCTCGCCTTTCAGTTCATAAGCGCCATTTTTTATCATCTCTTCTTTTAATTTATCGGCAATTTGAGAAACTGCTAAAATTTCTTTCTCACATATACAGACAATATTATTATCAAATCCTGCTCCATTCACAATATCCTTACCGGCTTTGACCAGATCAGCAGTTTCATCGACAACACAGGGAGGATTTCCGGGACCAGCAGCGATTACTTTTTTACTACTGTTCATAGCTGTCTTAACTACCGCCGGACCACCGGTTACTACCAGTAATCTAATTTTAGGATGTTTCATTAAAGTTTGGGCTGAATCGATAGTCGGATTAGCAATAGCACACAAAACATTGGGAGGACCCCCGGCTTCTACAATCGCCTGATTGATCAAGGAAACAGTAAAGCAGGAACTTTTTTTAGCCATAGGATGCGGATTAAAAACTACCGAATTTCCACCGGTAATCATGCTTATTCCATTATTAATAACTGAAGAGGTAGGATTGGTAGAGGGTATTATAGAACCTATAACCCCATAAGCTGCTCTTTCCATCAAGGTCATTCCATTATCATCGGAGTAGGCTGTAGGTTCGAGGTCTTCTACCCCCGGCGTCTTTAAGGCAGCTAATCTATTTTTTTCAATCTTATCTTCTATTCTGCCAAAAGTTGTTTCCTCTACGGCCAATTTAGAGATCTCTTCCAGATTGCTTATAATTATTTTGCGTATATTTTGGATTATCTCTCTTCGTTTTTCGAGCGTTAATTTCACCAGCTCAAGATGAGCAGCTTCAGCAGCATCAACAGCAGCCTTTACTTCTTCAAAAATACCATCCTGACTTGGAGAAGGTTTATTTAATGAACTATCCAATATTTTTTTATCGCTTTTATCGCTTTCTAATTTATTAAGCACACTTTCAATTATTAATTTCAAATCTTTTTCGTTTATTTCCATAATTTACCACCTATGTGTAAATCTTTATCTTATCTTTAATAAATAAAATAAGGTTTAATCTCCGGATGAGGGTTGGGAATAATGACATCTTTACAAAGTAAACCTTTATCACCTATAACCTTTACTGCTGCTTTGACTGCAGCTTCCACCTCGTGTATGTTTCCTATCATTTTAATATAGGATTTACCACCCATCCCCACAGCTAATCTAACCTCGCTAATTAAAACATTGGCAGTCTTGGCTGCTATATCGGCAGCTTCAATACTGGCGACTACCGAAAAAGATTCTACTACGGCCACAGCATCCCAAATTTTACATTCAACTGTGCCGATAATTGCCGGAATAATCTGAGAATGTAAATTGGGAATAAACAATTCGTCAACTATGTAGCCTTCTCCAATTTCCTTGCCAGCGCTAAGAGAAGCATCGACTGCCGCCACATCACCGCTAAAAAGAGCTACAAATTTCCCCGGACAAATCGTCCTTGCATCTATTACTTTCACCGAGGCAGCTTTTACTATACCGTCTAAAGCCTTTATCCCTACTGCTATGCTATTAAATTCTAATACTCCGAGAACGATTATATCCATATCTTACCTATCTTCCATTATTATTTTTTAATAATAATCCTTTCCTCGTCAATATAAGTTATCTTTCCTTTAATACTTGCGTGTAACCGGGCACCTAATTTGCCCTTGGGGATTTCCGCAATGAGGTCACCCTCATTTACTTGTTCACCAATTTTAACTACAGGTTTCGAAGGAACACCCGTATGTTGTTTAAGTAAAATCTCCACCTGATCAGGATCAGTTTCTATGACTGGCAGTGGGTGTCGACCGTCTTCATCATACTTATCTAATCTCAAACGATTTTTAATCCTCGAACTGGGGATATTTCTATATTCTTTCATCTCTCTTGGATTTTCTTCTTTCCCCGAAAACTTGGGCTGATAACCGGCTACCAGAAGATTTTCCTTAATTTTTTGATTTATAATGCGAGGAGATAACTCCATCGGACAGGCGAAAACCTCGCAAAGCCCGCATTCACTGCATAAAAAGGCATTTTGAATTATTTCATACGGAAGATCGAGTCCAAAGTTTATCTGTCTCATAATCTTATGAGGATAAAGCTCGTGACCTAATAAATAACGAGGGCATAAGTCGGTACAATAACTGCATTGACAGCAGGCAGCTTTGCTTTGCTTGATAATATATTCGATTCTTAAGGTCTTCTTCAAAACTAAGGGATGGTCCCTCGGTAAAACCAGAATCCCGGTGGTAGTTTTAATTACCGGTGTATCAAGGTCAAAGACTACCTTGCCCATCATAGGTCCCCCCACAATGACTACAAAATCTTCTATGGTAGGTTCACAGAGATTTATAATTTCCCGGAAAGAAGTACCAATTCGTGCAATTATAATAGCCGGTTTTTTTACTTTTCCTATGCAGGTTAGTGCCCTTCTGGTAACTGCCTTACCTTTTTCTGCCATATACACATTTCTCAGAGTCTCTACATTGTTTACCAAACAACCTATATCCGGAGGAATTCCACCTTCCGGAATAATTTTGCCGGTAATTTCCTGTACCAGAATGAACTCATCACCGACCGGATAATAATCCTTAAGAAGGAATAATGATATATTTTTCTTTCCGTCTATAACTTTTTTTATATTTCTTGCAATGGATAGGTCTTTTTTTTTCAGGGCAATTACCCCTTTTTTCGCACCAGTCGACTGCATAACCAACTCTAAGCCTTTTACTACCTCTTCTCCTTGTCTTTCTATAATATATTTATCATTGTAAAGAAGAGGTTCGCATTCCGCTCCGTTTCCAATTACTATATCATATTTGTTGGCTACCTTAATATGGGTGGGGAAACCGGCACCGCCAGCTCCTACAACTCCCATATCCTTTAGCACATTTCCAAGTGCCATAAGTCATTCCCCTTCTTATAAACTATATCTCCTATTTTTTAAAAACAATTTTATTGTGTTCTTCGACCAGATCGACAATTCCTACAATTACACAATCGACTGGTTTCTGATGGGTAATTTCTGTCTGTCTTGCAGAACTCCCCTGAGATATTATCACTATCTCTTCTACTCCTGCTCCGACAAGGTCTACGGCTACCAAATAATTATCATCTACTTCTCCTTTATAATTACAGTTTTGAGCAAGAAGACATTTCTTTCCTTTTATTCCTTCATCTATTTGGGTACTAACTACAGTCCCCACAATTTTACCAAATATCATCTCAACCTCTTTTTATTAATTTCTTGAAATTTTAGGAATAAATAAACTAGTCGTCAAATAGCCGTTAGTATTAAAACAAGTTTTAGTTAACAGTTTTCAGTTCTCGGTTCTCAGTAAGTAGGGGCGTATTGCTATACGCCTTTCTTACTAATAACGGGTTAATTAATCCTTAACTGGCAAACCGGATAACTGGATAATTAATACATACGAAATACGAATCACGAGATACGAATTAGGACTTACGGGAAAAGAAAGTCCCTAAATAATTTAATTATTTTTTATATACAAATTCCCCATTAATATCTATAGAATCGACAATAGATATTATGGTTGCATCACTCGGTTTACCTTCAGTAGTAGCTGTCATCCGGGAACTACTTCCTGCTGCATAAAAGACTACTTCCCCTAATCCTGCTCCTACGCTATCCATTGCCACCAAATAATCACCCTTCCCCTGCATGTTAGTAGGATTAATTTTCTCCAGAAGTAAAAATTTTATGCCCTCAATTTTCGGTTCTTTTCTGGTTGATACAACAGTGCCCACTACTTTTGCCAGTATCATATTTCTCCCTCCTGTATTATGGGTGTATCAGTTAATCAGTGCTCATTTTTTCTTTTTTGCTTTTAACCGGGCCTCTGCCCAAAGGAAGAACTTTGTCTACATTACTATGTGGTCGTGGAATAATATGAACAGAAATTACCTCACCGACTTTTTGAGCTGCTGCGTTTCCGGCATCAAGGGCAGCTCGAACAGCGGCAACATCACCACGTACGATTGCAGTATTGTATCCACCACCAATTTTTTCATAGCCCACCAAATCTACTCTTGCTGCTTTCACCATAGCATCTGCTGCCTCTACCATTGCGGCAAAACCTCTACTTTCAATCATTCCTAATGCATCTGTATAAACGTCCATCTTTCTTTTTACCTCCTTAATGTTATTTTATTAACATATTTTTTTACTTTTTTAACATTTTAACATACTATTATTTTAATGTCAATACTTTTTGACTAATTTTTATAAAATAATTAATGATTATTCCTTAGAAAGATTAAAAAATATTTTATATAGTGGTTTGGTTATTTCCCAAAAAATCAAAAATATTCTCAGCAGGTTATGTACATGATATGTTACAGATAATTTTAAAGCAAATTATTACTTCTTTTAAAAATTATTTTGTTTATTTTTTTTGGGCAGCAATTATTAATAATTTTAAAATATTTCTAAAGGCTGTTATTTTGCGAAGCGGGGTGAAGAATTAATAAATTTATACCTATTGTCCTTTGAAGCTTTATAATTGAAAATTAATGGATTACTAAAGAAGTTAGAATAAAAAAATTTATCTTTGCCTCTGAATCTTCTCCAAATATCCACTCTCTCTAAAAAATTTAACAGGATCTAAAGGCACCCTCATCTCTTCCCTTACTTTAAATAAAAGAGGCGTTATATCAGTTTCAAAAGCTTCAGTTATTATCTTCTCAGCCATAATTATATCTTCATCTTGTTGGAATTTCTTTAAAGATTTTCTATCTACTATTAGAGCTTTTGCATAGGTTTTATGAATATTTTCAACGCTTTGGATCATTTCTTCAATCTTTGGTTTAAGGTTGTGACACTGGTCTATCATGTAAGCTATATTAGCCTTTATTCCATCCTCTTCTGCTGATACTAATTCATTGAAAATAAGGAAAAATTCATAAGGATTTATAGAACCCACCGTAAGGTCATCATCGGCATATTTTTTATTATTAAAATGGAATCCTCCCAACTTTCCCTCATCTAAAAGATAGGCCACTATCTGTTCTATGTTGGTACCTAAGGCGTGATGTCCTAAATCGACCAATACCATTGCCTTATCACCCAGTTTCATAGACAGATTATATGCCATACCCCAATCAGCAATCTCAGTATTATAAAAAGCCGGTTCAAAGAATTTATATTCTATAAGTATGCGCATATCATCTTGTAAATTATCGTAAATCTCTTTCAAGCTATCTTCTAATCTATGTTTTCTCTCTCTCATATCATCCTGCCCGGGATAGTTGGTTCCATCGCCTAACCAGAGAGAAATATCCTTAGATTTAAGTGTCTTGGCAATATCGATACACTCCAGAACATGATTAATAGCTTTTTTCCTCACTATTTTATCGGGATTACAAAGACTCCCCAATTTATAATCCGGATCTTGAAATAAATTAGGATTTATTGCTCCCGGTCTTATTCCCAAAGAAAGAGAATATTCTAAAAGAGCATTCCAATTATCAGTTATATCCCAAGGAATATGCAAAGCTATAGAGGGACATATGCCGGTGATCTTGTGTACTTCTGCTGCGTCCTGAATTTTTTCTTTTACGCTCTTCGCAGCTCCTTTTTGCTCAAAAATTGCAAAACGAGTTCCTGAATCTGAATAACCCCAACTGGGAGTCTCAATCTTTAATGCCTTTAACTTTTTCTCAACTTCACTTACATTAATTCCCTTTTCCTCTAAAGAGGACTTCAAAATTTTATAACTTTCTTTATAGTCTCTCATTTTAATCAGGATAAAAAACCCTATTCCTCCTTCCCTTAGAATATATCTTTGTTTTCTATTTTATTACGAATGATTTTTTAAAAACTCCTCCACTTCTTCGCGATAGGGCATAGCAGGAGCAGTACCAATTTTGGTTACGTTGAGACTAGCGACAACATTAGCAAAATAAGTCGCTTCTGCCAAGCTCTTCCCCTCTGAAAGAGCAATGGCTAAGCCGCCATTAAAAGCATCTCCTGCTCCTGTAGAATCCACAATCTTTACTTCTTCAAAAGTAGGCACATGAGTAGTTTCATTGGAATTCACTACTAAAGCTCCTTCTTTACCTAAGGTAACAATAACATCTTTTACTCCGGTAGATATAATTTCCTTTGCCGCTTTTTCAGCTTCTTCAACTGTATTAACACTTCGATTGGTAATTAGTTCCAACTCACTTCTATTGGGGGTAATTAAAAATACTTTCTCTAAAAGATTTTTCTCTAACTTCTTCCCCGGGGCAGGGTTAAGAATGGAAATAGTATTATTAGCTTTATAAACTAATTTTATAACATATTCCACAATTTCCACCGGAATTTCTAACTGCAACAGTACTACATCTGCACTTAGAATGATATCTCGTGCATTTTCTACTAATGGAATATCTATTTCCATATTAGACCCGGGAGCTACCACTATCATATTTTCAGCAGTTTTATCATCTACTAGAATAAAGGCCATGCCCGTATGCTGAGTTTTGCTTACTTTAAGATGGTCAATATTAATCTTCTCTTTTTTAAAATTGTTTCTGGCAATCTCCCCAAAATAATCTTCCCCTACACAACCTATAAAACAAACTTCAGCACCTAATCTTGCTGCTGCAACAGCCTGATTAGAGCCTTTTCCTCCTGGTCCCAATTTAAACGGTCCGCCCAAAACAGTCTCTCCGGGTTTTGGAAGCCAGGGAGTCTTGGACATCAAATCTGTATTATAACTTCCTACAATTACAATCTTGTTTTTTTTCAAATTAATCACCTCCAACTATCCTTTTACCGCTCCAAAGGTTAAACCCCTGACTAAATATTTCTGGAAAAATACTACCAAAATAACTCCGGGAATAATTGCAATCAGAGAAAGAGCCGATAATTCTCCCCATTGAATTCCGTGACCCCCGATTAATTCTGAAAGAACTACCGGTAGAGTTCTTACATTGGATCTGGTAAACATAAGCGCAAAAAGAAATTCATTCCAGGCAAAAACAAATACAAATAACGCTGAGACCACCACTCCGGGAATTATTAAGGGAAAAGTAACCTTCCGAAAAGCCCCGAAACGAGAATAACCATCCACTAAAGCCGCTGACTCAATCTCCTCGGGTAGATCTTCAATAAATCCTTTAATAAGCCATATAGCAAAGGGTAAGTTAATTAAAAAATAAGACCATATTAAAGCAATATAACTATCAACTATCTTTAAATACCTGAAAATAATAAACAGCGGTAATACTGCAATTATAGGCGGAGCGAAGAGCAGAGAAAGCACAAAGAAAGATAAATTTGGACCTCCAAATTTAAATCTTCCTAATCCATAACCGGCAAAAAGAGCAAGGATTACCACTAAAACAGTACCAATACAAGCTACGATAAGACTATCTACTACTCCTTTAGAACCTCCCAAAGAAAGAGCACTGGTAAAGTTTTCAAAACTAAAATGATTAACCCAAAAAATAGGAGGAAAATGAAAAAATTCTCCTTTTTCTTTAAAAGCCCCTATAAAAATCCAATAGATAGGAAAACCAAAAAGAGCAACAAAAAAAGTAAGTAATAAGTTTTGGAATAAATTGTTTAACTTTTTTCTTTTTTCTCTTTGCCTAAATTTTTCATATTTTTTATCATTCATATTCATTTATACTCTCCTCCTTCTCATAACCTTTCTCACAAATATCATTGCTATAACAGTCATTATTATTAATTGAACTAACGCTAAAGCTGAAGTATAACCAACTCTCCAATATTTTACCCAACTTACATAAGTGTATAAACTAAGTGTTTCTGTAGCAATACCAGGACCCCCTCCGGTAAGAATATAAACCGGATCAAAAATTTTAAAAATCCAAATAGTTCTAAAAAGTACTACCAAAACAAACATAGGACGAAGAAGCGGTAGGGTAATACGCCAGAAGGTCTGCCATCCTGTGGCGCCATCTACATCGGTAGCTTCATATACTTGACGGGGTATAGATTGTAGACCTGCAAGCAAAATTAAAGTCACAAAAGGGGTCCACTGCCAGGTGTCTACTAAAAATATTGAAAATAAGGCTAATTTTGGATCGGCAATCCAAGATGAACCGGCTCCTCCAAAAAGTCGAATTATGTAATTCAATGGACCAAAATGTTCATGATATATGATTCTCCAATTAAATCCCAAAACTACCGGAGTAACCATTATTGGTAAAGCTAAAATGGTTATAGCAAGTTTTTTAAATCTAAAATTCCTATTAAGAAGAAAAGCTAGAGTTAAACCCAAAATAGATTGGGCAATTATTCCTGCTATCATCAATACTGAAGTATTTTTAAAAGCATTCCAAAATCTTAAGTCTTTAAAAACTAATCCGAAATTATAAAACCAGGCAAATCTCGGAGGAGCAGGAACCGTAAGATTCCAATCAAAGAAACTTGAATAGAGCAAAAATCCCAAGGGTCCCACAACAGTAACCACCAGGATAATAATTGAAGGCAAAGTTATCCTTTTTGCAAAACTGTTTCTTCCTATCAAAACATTTGTCGATATTTCTTTCATATTAATCCCTCTTTCTCACTTGAAATCTAATGGGGGAACGAGAACCTCCCATTCCCCCAAAAATATAAAACAAATCAAGCTCTAACCTTTAATCAATTAACCCAACCTCTTTCCAGCTCTGCAGAAGGTCTCCGTAAATTCTTATCTGGTTGGCTCTTCCTAACCTGTCAGTTATACTATCCCATTCTTTGGCTACAGCATCAAGAGCTTCTTTCGGTGATAAATCCTTGGTATAAGCTTTCCCAAGATTTAGTTCTAATACATCAATATATTCTGCAGAACCAGGAAGGCTTAAATCTGGGAAACCGTAAGTTAAATTGTTATCAATGGCTGCCAAGTACTCTAATGCTTCTTTTTCCGGTGCAAATCCTGAAAAAGCTCCCGGATTATTGAAATGAGATTTCCTATACGGGTCAAGACCGGTATCCGGAGTAGAAACATCATCAATAGAAAAATCATCGGAAAGAAGTTTGGCAACATAGAATGCTTCCTCTGGATGCTTACTTGCGTTTGATACAGCTATAACTCTGCCACAAGGCATAGGAGCACGATATACTAACTTTCCATCTTTTATAACTCCCGGAACATGGGTAACACCAAGATTTCCTACAATTTTTGATTGAGCAGGATCATTGCCTTTCTTCCAGTTGCAAGGCCACTGTAAGCACATAGCTACTCTCCCTAAAATTAAAGCATCTTTTAATTCATCGTATCCATAAGCCAGAACATCAGGTGGACAATACGGTAGAGAATCTATCAATCTTTGTAAAGCAATTACTCCTTCTTCAGAATTTATCATGGGGTTCATGTCTTTATCAAAATATTTCCCTCCTCTGCTGGCAAATTCTGCTAACCACCAGGCAAAAGCAAAACTGCCTCTTTGGGCTAAGAAAGCAAAACCATAGAAATCTTCATCCAGTTTCTTTCCGGCTAATGTTTCTCCGCTCTTTCTGGTAAAAAATTTAGCAATGTCTAACATCTCATCCCAGGTCTCTGGAGGAGCAAGCTCTTTGTTGTATGCTTTTTTGAAGTTGCTTTTTTCTGTCTCATCATTAAATATATCCTTACGGAAATAGAGACTTAAAACATCGCCATCATAAGGAAGAGTATATAGTTTACCAGCATAGTAGTCGTACAACTTTAAGAAACCTTCAGCGATATCATCTAAATGAGGATCATATTTTTCTGCATATTCATCTAAAGGTTTAAGATAACCCATCCCCGCAAATTCACCCAGATACATAGGAAAAAGCACAATTACATCATATGCACCTGTACCTGCAACAAATTCGCTTTTTAACTTTTCATAAACATTACCAAAAGGTGCAGTAACTAATTTTACGGTAATCCCCGCCTTCGCAAATTCATCAGCATACCATTCAAAAGGACGGGCATTATGTCCTGCATCACAAAAAGCAGTAATGGTTACATCGTTAAATTTTGTTTGACCTTGAACCAGCATAGAGCAAGAAAAAACTAACAACAATGAAGTAATTAAAATTAACAAATATACTTTTCTCATTATTAAACCTCCTAAAAAATAAATAGATTTTTCATCGAACTCCACGCCCTTACAGACATGGTGTGTATCTATGCAGACTTTGAATACTTCATCACCTCCTTTTACTTTTTTATTTTGTAGGTTTGGAGTAATTTGGTTTAATTCTTTCTCCGGTAGTAGGATTAAATATAAGAATTTTCTCTAAGTCAAAGGTAATATTAACTTTTTCTCCTAATTTAAAAGAATATCCCGGGCTAAGCTCAATCCTAATTAAAGCATCTCCAATTTGTACTGTTAATATGCCGGATTCACCGATATCTTCAAAGACATATACTTCTCCGCTAATAGTTTGACCTTCAATAGGTTTAGAAATATAGATATAAATTGGTCTAATTCCCAGCGTTATCTCAGTGTCATCTCCCTTATAAAACTTTTCTATAGAATCTCTATAATTTTCGGGAATCTTCAATTTTTGATTATATAATTTTGCCGTATAATCATTTTTTTCTCTTATTAGAGAAGCTTTTATAAAATTCATCGGCGGTTCTCCAACAAAATCTGCTACAAAAAGGTTCTCAGGATACTCATATACTTCTTCTGGTGTTCCAATTTGCTGTAAAACACCTAAATTTAAAACAGCTATTCTATCAGCCAGAGCTAAGGCTTCTAATTGATCATGAGTAACAAAAAGCATGGTAAGATTCTGAGTTTTTTGGATTCTTTTTATCTGTACTCTAAATTCTGTTCTTTGCTGGGTATCTAAATGCGAAAGTGGTTCATCTAAAAGGTAAAGGGAGGCGGGTCGTATCAATGCACGTGCCAAAGATGTCCGCTGTTGATGTCCTCCACTTACTTCAGAAGGAAGTTTATCTAAAGCATTAGTTATGTCAAGCATATCAGCTATCTTCTTTACCTCTTTTCTAACTTCTTGATCTTTCCTACCTCTTATACGAAGAGGAAAAGCGATATTCTCAAAAAGACTAAGATGAGGATATAAAGCATAAGTTTCAAAAGCCAAAGCAATATTTCTTTCTTTTGCAGATAACCAATTTATGATTTCTCCATCAAGGTAAATTTCTCCTTTAGTTATATCCTCTATGCCGGCAATCATTCTAAGAGTGGACGATTTGCCACAACCCGAGGGTCCTAATATAGCTAAAAGTTCCCCACTTTTAAGAGATAAGTTCAAATCTTTTACAGCTTCTACAGTTCCTTGCACGTAGTGCTTGTATACGTTTTTTAATTCTAATTTTTCCACAATTTTGCCTCCTAGAAAATTCTATTTCCCGAAATAGCATCGAAGAAATCAAGTTTTTCCTCTTTAAAATCCACGGATATCTTATCCCCCAAAGACACTTTAAAGGATTTTTCTTCTCTAATTCTAATAATGGTATTGTTTAGCTTAATTGAAATTATATTATAATGTCCTGCGATTTCACTCACGTACACTTCTGTGTTAAGAATTTTTGCATCTTCCTTTTGTTTTAAAACACAATGCAAATCAAAAGGTCTGATTCCAATAATTAATTTCTCTTGATTAATTTTTGATAAAAGCTTATCAGCCAAAGATTTCGATAAAGATATGGATGCACTTCCCATCTGAAAAAAATATTGTCCGTCTTTTGCTTTTAAAATTCCTTCGATTAAATTTGTAGGAGGGTCTCCCAATAAATTTGCTACAAAAATATTTGCTGGCTTGTTGAAAATCTCTTGTGGGGTACCAATCTGTTGAGTAACTCCCTTATCTAAAATAAGAATTCTATCACCCAGGGAGAGTGCTTCTCTGAAATCGTGGGTAGCATATAGTATATTCATTCTACGTATATGTTGAATCCTTTTAAATTCTCCCCGCATTTGATATCTTAATTTTGCATCTAAATGAGCTATAGGTTCATCCATTAAATATTCATTGGCATTTTTTACCAATGACCTGGCTAAAACTGTCCTCTGTTTCTGACCTCCACTAATCATTGAAGGAAACCTTGAAAGAAGTTCTTCGATTTGTAAAGCACGAGCAATCTCTTTGATTTTTTTATCGATTTCATCTTTAGGTAGATTTATAGCCTCCAATGGTGAACTAATATTTTGATAAACAGTTAAATGTGGGTAAAGGGCATAATCTTCAAAAACCATAGAAACATTCCTATCCTTAGGTTCCAGATTGTTTACTAACTTGCTTTTGAGAAATATTTTCCCTTTTGTAATTTCTTCTAACCCGCTGATCAATTTTAATGTAGTAGTTTTCCCTGCTCCCGAAGGTCCGAGGATAACGAATAGTTCTTCTTCTTCACAGGAAAAGTTTAGATTTTTAATAGCTTCATTTTTTCCATAGTTTTTATAGACATTTTCTAATCTTAAAACTTCCATTCTCGCCTCCTAAAATTATTTTGTTAGAACAATTTTTACTTTTTCTGGAAGATCTACTATCTCCAAATCTTTTTCTACGGTAGATTTTTTAAGAAGAAGGGTAAATTTCATTTCAGGAGTAAGAGTGAAGGGAAGCCAATGCCATACTCCCGGGGCCAAGAAAAAGGAAGCAGTACCATCTATCCAAAAAGCTTCAATAGAACTTATATCCGGAAGATCTTTATCGGGAGTTGCCGGAGCTAAACAGAAGATACCAACTCCTGATGTAGGAATAAAAGCTTCCAATGAATTTTGGTGCCTTTCGATCTTATCCAGCACAAATTCTCTGTCCTTCCTCTTGATTTCTAAAAATCCTACAGTGCCCTCTTCCCCTAACTGTGAAATATCGGCCACATTATGCCAGTAATTATGATTTTCTGAAAAGGTGGCGGGAGATTCTTTAAATGAGGGGACTACTATAGTGCCAAACTTGGTGAAATTATCCTTTGTTGGGTATTTTACTTTAATTTCCATTTCTTTTCCTCCTAATTATTAAAATTATTGATTATATTAATAATGTTGTATGGGTACAATAAATTGTGCCCTTACATTACCATTTTGTTTACTTTTTGGGTTAAAATCATTTATGTTAAATATCCAAAAAAGTTAAAAATTATAAAATTTATATATTTATTTAATAAATCGTATATTTTTCAATTTACTTGTCTTTCATTTTTTGTATATATCTATCTTTTAATACGACATACCTAAAAAAAATCCTCTTTTTTTTTAAAAATAATTTAAAAAAAGTTAATTTTGTCACAATTTTGTTTAAAAATACTACAAAGAAATAAAATATAAAATTTATGTTAATTAAAAACAACAAAGCTTTCCACTATATTGATTTTGCATTTTTAAGTAAATATTTTTCAGCTTCTGTCGACCACAAATCATTATTCTTTTCTACTATCTTCGCCAATTGAGTAAATAGAGGGTCGGACTTTCCTTTTTTCTTAAAATCGGAAATTGCAGTAAGTTCTAAATTAATATTAGTATAGATTAGCTTTTTGCTGCCTGGTATTTTAGGAAGATTTAAAGTAGTATTAACCACGCAGTTTAATCCACCGATATGAGTAATCATGGCAGCCGGATTTATGAGATTTTTTTCCATCATCTGCAGGGATTCAATCATATCCTGCGTATTTCCGCCACTTGTTCCCACAATATGGGTCGATGCGTAATGGACATTGTAAAAATTAAGCATTGCTGAAAATTTTGGGTCAGTTGGACCGGCAAAAAAGTTCAAACAACCATCTTTAGCTAAAATTTTATCACCCTGTTCTACAACTTCTTTTACCGGTGCAAAAACAAATACATCATTGTATTTTTTACCATCACTTATCGAGATGAGGTATTTTTCCGGAGTTTCTATATCTTTGGTGTTTATATATTTTAGCTCAACTCCTCTCTTTTCAGCTTCTTCCGGAGTGTGGATTGAGGATGCTCTTCTTAATCTTAACTCATCAACATCAGTAACAACCAGCAGCTTAGGTTTTCTATTACTGTGTAACGCATAATCTATTGCTCCAAGACCCATTGGTCCTGCTCCGGCTAAAATTGCCATATTCCCATTTTTTACTATTCCCATATTATGAATATATTTACCCTGAATCGTATGATAAGTCGCATGAAAGGCTCCTATTATGCAAGACATCGGCTCTGCCAAAGATCCGCCGTAAAAGGCTTCTCCTTTATATTCTAATAGACAATCCATCTCCATCACTTCATTGGGGATAATTATATAAGTAGCATCACCACCTATATAAGGAAAAGAATATCCGGGAGCATGAAGACTCCCTTTATAATTTAAAGCAGGTTGGATAGCAAACTTCTGGCCTGATTTGAATTTACGTCGCCACTTTTCACCTACCTCTATTATTTCACCACAAAATTCATGACCGATTATAACCGGATTATCTGCTACATTAGTCGGCACTCTTTTATGATTAGCTCCCTGGGCTGCCGCTTTATAAGAAGACATACAGAGACTATCTGAAATAATATGGGCAAGAATTTCGTCATCCTTAATTGCGGGTAATTCAAATTCTTCCAGTCTCAAATCGTTTTTTCCATATAACCTTACCGCTTTAGTCTTCATTTATTTCCGCTTCCTAAACTTAAAATAGTTCATTTTAACATTACCTGGCCACCGGTTACCGGAATAGCCTGCCCTGTTTCGTATTTTTGGTCAATAATATAGTAAATGGCTTTTATCACGTCTTCACCGGTACAGCCTCTCTTCATCGGAACCTTTGACTCATAAAATCTCTTCACATCTTCAATGGTCTTTGCGCCCGGAACTTTTCCGGTCTTAAGATATTGAACAAAAAGGCCTTTGTCCGGATCAGACCACAGAGGACCTTCGAAAAAATTCCCCGGGCAAATGGAATTTACTTTAATATTGTCATCAATAAGTTCTAAAGCGAAGCTCTGAGTAAGGCCTAAACTTCCAAACTTACTTCCTGCATAAGCACTGTTTTTATTGGAACCTTTAAGCCCGGATTTCGAGTTAATCTGAATAATATCGGTAAAATATTTTCCACTGGGCATATTTTGAAGTGCCATAACCCTGGAGGCATGTTTTACGCACAGAAAGTAACCAAAGTAGTTAACTTTATTAACGAAGGTAAATTCACTAAATAACATCTCTTTCACGCTGCCGGCTTGTAGTACCCCTGCATTACTTATAAAAATATCGATGCCGCCGGCTTTTTTAACTATCTCATACATCATTTTTCTAACAGAATCTTCCTTCGTCACATCTACTTCTATAGGTAAAGCTATTGTTTTTTTATATTTAACATTTAGCTCTTCTGCCAGCCGGTTAGCCCCTTTAATATTAATATCGGCAATAAATACCAAGCATTCTGATTTTGTCAACTCTCTCACTATGCTCTCTCCAAAACCTTGAGCCCCTCCGGTCACTACTGCTATCTTATTTTTCACTATATTATTCCTATTTAATGTTTCATCATTACAACACTCTTCCCAACTTCGATCGCAGCCATTATCTGTTATTATCTTTGATTTTTTTTTCTCTATGCAATCTTGAGTTTCGGACGGTTCAGATTCAACTTTTCTATTTTTTAAGGTATCTTTAAAATTATTTTTTATATTAATCGCATTATCATAAGATTCCCCTAAGTAAAAGGTGCCAACATTCTCAAGAATTATAATCTTTGGTTTTTGTTTATATTTCTTAATACAATCTTTGAACTTATTAATTGTATAAGAAATTATTTTTTCTTTAAGTTGTTCCCTATTGAGTAAATTTTGGTTTTCTACTCCTTTCAAATAAAGAGGTAAGGGCTCTTTTAGTCTAATTTTATCAAAAGCAAAATCCACTTTCTTTGAATCATCTTCAAATATACTAACATTTCCCTTTTCACCATCAAAGGTTAGCCCCCTTAGAAGTGGGGCAATTGTTTCTATGTAGATATTTTTCATCTTTCTCCTCCGAGAAACAATATCGAAAAATTATTTAGAAGTTTAGTTTTTGGTAAACAAGTTCAGGATACCGGTTATTTATTTTCCTGCCAATTCCGCTATATATCATAATCCGCTCTTTAAGTGATTTGCTTTTTAAGGGATTTCTATTATTAAACAAAGCATATTTTTCATCATAATTTGCCAGTTTTTCATGGGCGATAAGAGCCCAAGTTGCTTCAATTAAATGAGCAAACTCCGGCCTTAGAATTATGGGGTAATTAAAAGATTGCCGTGGACTGTTTATATCCACGCCACTTATTTCCATAAGTTCATATTTTTTACAGAGTCTTTGTAAGCGCAAAAGTTGGTTAAGAGTGTTGCGTGGTGGCATATAAGTAATTGCCTTGAAACCTATTTTCTTTAATTCAGAAATCAATTCCTCTAAAAAATCATCCTCAAACTTTTCAGCTCTCTTATCACCTGTGGGCGAATCAGTCACATCTCCTAAATAAGCATAGGCAGGGATAGCATCTATAGAATTACTGAACTTTACCGCCTCATATACAGATATGCACTCCTCACAATCAGGTTGAATAAAAATTTTATCTAAAAAGGAGCTTTTTAATATTCCTAAAAGATCATATAAATAAAATTGATTATTTTTATCTAAGAGAAACCCTTTAATCTTTTCGGAAAGCACTATATCAAGATTATCTTTTAAAAATGAAATAAGTTTTTTCCCTTTTCCTGTTTTTTGAATAATTTTTTTAGCAAAGGCATAAAGAATATGACGTTCGGTAATACTTCCGCCTTCTTTTGCCTGAGAAATATCGTAAATCTCTTTTTTAAAATCAATTTCGTCTATCCCGTAATTTTTAATTAAATTGTTTAGTTTGGCCAGTATTTTCTTATTTCTCTTATTCCGAGCAATCTGCATTGGATTTAGAAATTTCTTAGCTTTTGGTAACTTTGATTCAGGAATGCCATGAATAGCAATATAACCTATATTCTTAGAATCCGGATTATTTAATTTTCTCCCCTCCACTTTGGTTCCGGAAAAATTTACTCGTAATTCAAATCCTGCAGTTGAGGCAATATCTATTATCTTGCAAGCTTCTATTAACTCCTTACAACCGGAAACAGAATCATGATCCATAATCCCCACAGCCTGAAGACCAGTCTTCCAGGCTAAATAAGCAGCCATTGAAGGTGAATAAGGGCTAAAAGAATAGATAGTATGTACATGATTATTCACTTCTTCTGTTTTTTTAGCTTGCTCTTCTCCTATCTCTATTAATTTATAGATTTTTTTTATTCCAGAAAGTCTGGCTTCCCTAAAGTTACTATTTAATTCCTGAATAATTTTATCCTTCATCTTTTTATCTCAAACTATTTTAATTTTTACCAAAAATATTACACCCCAAATTTATTTCTCCTTATCTGTTCAGTTGTAGACTGGTCAGTTTTAACTTGATGCCCGTCTAAAGGATAAAGACGTTCATGAATTGCATCGATAATCCACTCTTTCTGGGGGAAGAAAGCAGATTCCATCTCTGCCGCTGGGGTAATCCAATTACGAGCACCCACTACTACTACTGGACCATCAAGATAGTCAAATACAAATTGGCTAATATTAGAGGCAATGGTATGGAGAA
>Ga0190358_1000208_pt1 | contig 19934 bp, 15 predicted proteins | sample 48721812_MG_FD_161666 | JGI IMG/M metagenome (GOLD analysis project Ga0190358, IMG submission 161666) | Hydrothermal vent microbial mat bacterial communities from Southern Trench, Guaymas Basin, Mexico - 4872-18-1-2_MG | ecosystem: Environmental > Aquatic > Marine > Hydrothermal vents >... | reverse complement strand
CCGTCCAGCCGTAGCCGGCCGGGCTGAAGGAGTCATCCTCGGCGGCCGCGATCTGCAGCAGCCGCTCCAGCACCCGGGTGGCCAGGGCCGGCGAGCGCACCTTGAGCAGGTTCTCGTCGTTGTGGAAGGAGGCCAGCGGGGTCCAGTTGTAGGAGCCGCCCAGCACCCAGGTGCCGTCCACCACGCACAGCTTGTGGTGCAGCTCCACCGGGAAGGAGCGATCCACCCGCAGCACGTGCACCCCGGCCGCCTCCATGGTCTCGTCGGCGCCGGTGTCCTCGCTCTGGCGCCGGTCGATGAGCAGCACCGCCCGCACTCCCCGGCCCACCGCGGCCACCAGGGCGTCGGTCAGGTCGGCCAGCCCGGCCGAGAACATGATCACCTCGACGTCGCGCCGGGCGTCGTCGATGGCGGCCACGGTGGCCAGGTCGAGACGGTCCTCGGGGCCGAAGTAGACCTGCAGGTCGGCCTGGGGATCGGGGGTGCCCGGCACCTGCTGGCCGGCCAGCAGCTCGTCGAACTCCTGCTGGTACAGGGCCGCCAGGGCGGGGTCGTCGATCACCCACAGGTCTTCCTCGGAACGGGTGAAGGCGGTGGCCGAGTAGTTGAGCGAGCCGGTGAGCACCCAGCGGGAATCGACGATGGTGAACTTGTCGTGCATGGTGGCGTCGGCGGCGCTGTCGTTGAGGATGCCGGTGACCGGGACGCCCTGCTCGAGCAGCCAGTCGTCCATGGTGTTGTAGGACTTGTCCATCTGCTTGCGGTCCATGAGCAGGTGCACGTCCAGGCCGGCCTGGTGCTGGGCCACCAGCAGGTCGCCCACCTCCTGCAGGCGCACGTTGAAGAAGGCCAGGTGCAGCGAGTGCTGCGCCGCCGCCAGGTAGTCGAGCACCTGCTGCCGGGTGTCGTCCACGGGCGAGAAGAAGATGCTCACCCGCAGGTCGGCGTCGTCGAAGTCCTCGCCGGGCAGCACGGTAAACAGCGGCCCCTGGTCGGCTCCCTCGTCGCCGCCGCCATCGACGCCGGGATCGCCGCCGGCATCGCGACCGGCGTCGCCGCCGTCGTCGGCCGGCGGCAGGTCGGCATCAGCGTGGCCGTCGTCACCCGCGACCCCGCCGTCCCCGTCTCCGCTCGCGGCCGCATCCTCGCCCCCGTCGACCGGCGGCAGCGTCGCTCCGGAACTGCAGGCCACCGGCACGGCCAGCAGCAACAACGGCAACAACAGCATCCAGCGCCATCTTCCCTTCATCTCCCGCCTCCTCGGCGACAACATAACAGAAGCGGCCACCGCCGGCCAGCATCTCCGGCAGCCATCATACCAGGCGGCCTTCCTGCACTTGTGGAAGGAAAGCGAGGCAATGGCCGGACGAAACCTTCGGCCGGAACGCTCGGCTGGCACTCTTCCGGGAATCCTGTTGCTAAAAAGGAGCGCCAGGCAATTGGATCCGCTGCTGTCGCCCGACCTCACCCAGGTTCCACGAGCGCCAGTATCTTGGCCGTCACCTCGCCGACGACTTGCTCGGGAGCCCTGTCGATCAGGACCGCCTTTCGGGCGCGCCAATCAAGGCTCTTGAGCTGATCGGAAAGGACGACACCGCGGGTCTTCCCTTCCTGGGGCAGCAGCACCTCGAACGGATAGCCCTTGACGCGTGAGGTGATGGGGCAGAACAGGGCGAGACCGACCTTCCGGTTGTAGGCACGCGGCGAGACCACGAACGCGGGCCTTCGTCCCGCCTGCTCGTGACCGGCATGCGGATTGAACTGGAGCCAAACGATGTCACCGCGATCCGGAACGTAGCCGGCGGTCATCACCAGGCCTCCCGGCCGATCGGCTCGCCCGTATCGATCTCCCCGTGGAGGTTGTCCGGCGTGACTGCTTGCAGAAGCCCGTTCAGATCGTATTTCTTGCACCGCCGCGGGAGGACGATGATCTTGCCCTCCTTCACCGAAAGCTCTACACCGGATCCGGCCTCGACCCCGACCTGCTCGGCGATCCACTTGGGGATCCGCAGCCCCAGGCTGTTGCCCCACTTCTGGATCTTGCTCTCCATGTCCTTCTCCTCCTCCTCGGCTATACATTGAATATACCGGGCGGATCCAGTGTTGTCAACCGGCATCACGTTGTCCCGGCCGAAACAATCGGCTGGCACTCTTCCGGAGCACTCTTCCGGAAAGGGCCAGAATTCCCACTACGCTCCTTGACATATGAACAACAGTCTATTATCATTAAGACAAATGTCCACAAGGCGCTCCCGCAAAGCTGGATGACCGTGGACGACCCGGGAGGTAAAGCGATGACAGTCGAGCAGGTAGCCGAGTTGCTCGGAGGCCGTAAGATCCTGAAAACCAAGATCTCCGGCTCTCTATCCATGGCGGACGTGACCGCCCGGGGTTTTCCGGCGAAGTCGTTCGACCGCGTCAAGGAAGCCTTGAGGTTGTCGGACGTCGAGGTGGCCAGGATCCTGGGGTTGAGTTCGAAGACCACCACGAGGCTTCGCAAGGCCGAGAACAAGCTGCTCAGCCCGACTGCCTCGGACCGGCTGTACCGCGTGGCCAGGCTCTACCTGCTGGCGGTGGAGGTGCTCGAGGATGAGGATTCCGCCCGGGAATGGCTGACCACCCCCCAGGTGGGATTGAACAACCGCGTGCCCCTGGACCTGATGACCACCGAGGCGGGCAGCCGGGAGGTCGAGGCCTTGTTGCTAAGAATCGACTACGGGGTCATCTCGTGATCTCGGCCTGGCAGCTGGTCAAGAAGAAGCGTGCCGCGGCGGCGTTTTCCGGCGCTGGGGCCCGTATCGCCGGCGGCCGCTGGAACCGGCCCGGCACGACAGTGGTGTACGTGTCGGAAGCCCTGTCGCTGGCCGTCCTGGAACTGTTCGTTCACCTGGATGCAGCATCCCGGGCCCGGCTCAAGCTGGTGGCCATACCGGTCGAGATCCCCGAGAGCATCGTCGAGCAGGTCCAGGACCTGCCTCCGGACTGGCGCTCCGAGCCTCCTCCCGAGTCAACCATGAAACTGGGCACCTCCTGGGCCAACCGGGGCCGTTCCACCGTGCTGAGGGTTCCGTCCGCGATCGTACCGGTGGAGTTCAACATGGTCATCAACCCCGCGCAGCCGGGCTTCGAGCAGGTGAAGATCGGCAAGCCGATGTCCTTCTCTCTCGATCCCCGGATGTGGAAGTAGTCCGGATTGGCACGCGGTCTTGACCCGCCCCTCCCCCCCTCCTATAATCGCGCCCGTTGAAAAGAATCAACCACAAGCCCGTGTCGTCGCTGCTGTCCCTGGCCGGCCTGGCCGCCATGCTGCTGGCGGCCGCTCCCGCCCGGGCCCAGAAGGTGGTGGACCTCGACCTGGCCAGCGCCTCGGAACTGCTGCGCAACCACAAGATGGAACCGGCCGTGGGCATGCTCGCCGACCTGGCCAACAACTACAAGAAGTACCGCAACGTCAGGGTGCAGTCGAACTGGCGTCAGGAGGCCATGGCCACCCTGGCCCGGGCCCTGCGCACCGACTTCGACGGCAGCGGCAAGGAGTACGTGCCCGAGCACACCATCTGGCGGGTGGAAGGAGAGACCGGCTCGGTAATCCTGCTGGCGGCCTCGCTGCTCGACCGCAACGCCGTCCTGCTGGCCACCGATCTCGACTCCCTGCGGGGCATGCTGGCCTTCGAGATCATGCAGTCGCTGCGGCTCGGCCGCATATCGCTCGAACAGGCCCGCGGCAAGTCGGCGCTGCTGGGCATCGACCTGCAGGTCAGCGAGGACGAAAACGGCAAGCTGTCGCTGTCTTTCTTCGGACACCGGGTCAACGAGGATACCATCACCGGCAAGCTGGTGGTCATCGAACCACCCGACCTGGTCTGGAACTGACAGCAGCGCCACCATGCCCTCGCGAACACCCGCCATCATCATCCTGCTAGCGTGCCTGCTGCCGGTCCTGCCGGCGGCGGCCGCGCCGACCGGGGAGGACGCCCACCTGGCAGAGCTGTTCCGCATGGCCGCCAGCGCCCGTCCCCCCCAGCGCCGGGCGGTGTACCTGTGGCGCCTGTACGACTTCCTCTATCTCTCCCACCGCCCCAGCCGCGAACGCTTCGACAGGCTGCTGGAGACCACGCGCACGGCACCGGGCCTGCCGCCGGCGCTGCGGCGCCTGGCCACCGATCTCGCCGCCCGGCGCTGCCGCCAGCGCGGCGAGGAGCGGCGCGCCCGGGCCCTGTGGAAGGATACCGGCCGCCTGACCCGCTGGCTGCTGCGTGGTCCGTTGCCGGCGGCGGAGGGAACCGCGGCGGCGCGGGTGGAATTCCCCGACCTGGGCAGCGAGCGCAGCGGCCCGGCCGGAGCCGTCGCCTGGCGCCCCCTGCCGGCCATCGCCGCCGACGGCCGCATCGACCTGGAGCAATGGCTGCCCACCCAGCCGGCCGGCGACGCCCTGTTGCTGGCGGTGGTGAGGGCTCCCCGGGCCGTCCCGGCCCTGCTGTGGTCGGGTTGCCAGTCGAGCTGCCGGGTGTGGGTCAACGGCCGGCTGGTTCTCGTCGACGACGGCCTGCACCCGCACGGCTTCGACCAGGCGGTCGCCGGGCTGCGGCTGCCCGCGGGGCCGACCTGGATCCTGGCCCGGGTGGGCCACCAGGGCGAGTCCTGGCGCTTCTCGCTGGCGATCACCGACGGCGGCGGCCGGGCCATCCCCGGGCTGGAGCAGCTCGACCCGGCGGAAGTGACCGGGAGGCGGCTGCCCCGCCGGCGGCCCGGAAAACCACCGCCGGCCCCGCAGACCCTGGCCGAGTGGTTCGCCGGGCGGGCCCACCGGAGGCCGGCGGCGCTGGCCGACCTGGCCGAGGCGGCCTTCGTGCTGTCGCGCACCCAGGCCTACGACCACCGCCAGGATACCGTCGAGCACCTGGTGGCCGAGGCGGAAAACATGCTGGCGGACGACCCGGCCGGCGTCCCCGGACAGAAGCTGCTGCTGCTGGCCCTGGCCACGGCGGAGGTGGACCGGGCCCTGCGCCTGCTGGCGAAAATACCCGCCGGAGCGGCCGCCGCCCTCGAGGCCCGGTGGCGCCGGGGCCTGCACTACCAGGTGCTCAACGACACCTGGCGCTGCTGGCGCCTGTGGCGGGAGCTGCTGGCCCGCGCCCCGGGTTTTCTTCCCGCCCGCCTGGGCCTGGTGGAAGCGCTGCAGATGGCGGAGATCGAGGGCCTGGCCCGCTTCCAGGCCCGGCAACTGGCCCGCGCCCACCCGGACGTGCCCGAGGTCGTACTGCTGGCGGCCAACCAGGCCCAGGCAGCCGGCGCCAGCGGGCAGGCGCGGCAGTGGTTCGAGAAACTGTGGCGGCTGCAGCGGGACGACCGGGCCGCCCTGCGGGCCCTGCTGGAGATGGCCCGGAACCGGGGCGATGCAACCTCGGCCCTGGCCTGGCTGGAACGCCTGCGGGCCAGCTACCCGGCCCGGGCCGGCACCTGGCTGGAACGGGGCCGGCTGCTGCTGCAGGCCCGGCGCCCGGCCGAGGCCATCCACCAGTTCGAGCTGGTGGCCCGGGCCCGGCCCTGGGATGCCGAGCCGCACCTGCAGCTGGCCCGGGCCCTCGCCGAGAGGGGACAACTGCCGGCGGCCCGGGCCGCCCTGCAGCGGGCCCGCTCGTTGCGTCCCAACGACAAGCAACTGGCCCTGTTGGCCGACCTGCTGGCCGAGGGCCGGGAACGGGTGGCGGATTTCTACCGCCGCTGGCAGGCGGACGCCCGCCGGCTGGCCGCACGGGCCGGCGGGGACGAGCGGCTAGAGCAAGCGGACGGTGCCGGGGCGGTGCGCCTGGCCGACGTGACCGTGGTCAAGCTCCATCCCGGGGGAGCCGTGAACCGCTTTCACCAGCAGGTGCTGCTCATCACCAACAGCCGCGGGGCCGAGCGCCTGAAGACCTTCCAGGAGCTCTACTCCCCGGGACGCCAGCAGCTCCAGGTGCTGCAGGCCCGGGTGCTGCGCCGGGACGGAGAGACGGACGAGAGGGTGATGAGCGACGACAGCAGCATCTCGGAACCCTGGTTCAACCTCTACTACGACGTGCACGCCCATCGCCTCAGCTTTCCCAGCCTGCGGCCGGGCGACGTGGTGGAAGTCGTCACCCTGCGCACCGACGTGGGCAACCATTCCCTGCTGGACGGCTACTTCGGTGACCTGGTACCGGTGGACTTCACCGAGCCGGCCCGGCGCGTGACCTACGTCCTGCAGGCCCCGGCCGGAACCGAGCTGTACTTCCACCAGCCGCCGGGGAGCGAGCCGGACATCCAGCACCCCAACCGCAAGACCGTCGTCTACCAGTGGAACTTCACCAACCGCCCTCCCCTGCGGCCGGAGCCGAACATGCCCGGCTACCTGGATGCCAGCTCCTACCTGCACGTTTCCACCCAGGCCGACTGGCCGGAGCTGTCGCGCTGGTACTTCCGCCACAGCAGCAACCAGCTCACCGCCAGCCGGCAGGTCGTCAAGCTGGCCCGCCGGCTCACCCGCGGCCGGCGCCGGGCACGGGACAAGATCGCCGCGCTCTACCGCTTCGTGGCCGACGACATCCGCTACGTGGGCCTGGAGTTCGGCGTGCACAGCTACCTGCCGGTGCCGGCCAGCCAGGTGCTGGCCCAGCGCTTCGGCGACTGCAAGGACAAGTCCGCGCTGCTGGTCAGCCTGCTGCAGGCCGTGGGCATACCGGCCCAGGTGGTGCTGGTGCGGGCCGGCTCCTCGGACCACATACCGCCCCACCCGGCCTCGCTGGAGGTGTTCAACCACGCCCTGGTACACGTCCTTCAACCGGACACCTGGCTGGACGCCACGGTGGGCTTCCATCCCCCCGGGCAGCTGCCGCCCCAGGTACAGGCGGTGGCCGCCCTGGCCGTCGACCACCGGGGCGCGCCCCTGGAAAGCACCCCGGTGTCCGCTCCCGGCGACAATCTCACCGTCATCAGGCAGCAGGTGGCGCTGGACCCGGGCGGTCACGCCCGGGTGCGACTGGACATCTCCCTGGCCGGTTACCTGGCTCCGCTGCTGCGCGCCCAGCTGGCCGAGGGCAAGTCTCCCCGCCAGGTCATGGAACGGAACCTGGCCCAGATATTCCCGGCCGCCAGTTTCACGGAGGCCGTGGCCAGCGACGTCGAGCGCCTGCAGCGGCCGCTGCGCCTGCGGGCGCTGCTGGACATCGACGCCCTGGCCCGCTCCACGGCCGGGCCGGGCCTGGAGTTCGCCGCCCTGGGACACCCCACCAGCTACCGCAAGCTGTTCGCACCCTTCTCCCGCCGGGAGACCGACCTGCTGCTGGGTCCTCCCTGGCAGGTCCGCTGGCAGGTATGCTACCGGCCGCCGGCGGGATTCCGGGCCGAGCGGCTGCCCGCGGGCGGCCGCGCCGGCGACCGGCACATCAGCGCCGGCCTGCGCTTCCGCCGGCAGGAAGCCGGCGGCCTGTGCGCGGAGGCCACGGTGACCATGAGCGGCAGCCGGGTGGCGGCCGACAGCTACCGCCGCTTCCGGCAGGCCCTGGCCGCCGTCGACCGCCTGCTGGCCACCCCCGTCGTGCTGCGGGCGCCCGGGCCGGGAGCGGGATCGTGAAGCCGCCCGCCGCCGGGAAGCTCCCCGGGATCGCCGTCCGGCTGGCAGCGGCGCTTCTGCTGGCGCTGCTGGGCGCCTGCCCGGCAACGTCGCCTCCGCGCCGGCCGGAGCGGCCGGCGTCGTCGAGCCCGGCGTACCTGCAGGCCTGGCGGCTGCTGTGCGAAAACGAGCTGGCCGGGGCCCGCTCCGCCCTCGAGCGCCTGGACCGGCGCCGAGCGCCGGCCTGCCGCCAGGGCCGCTGCCTGCTGCTGGCCGGCCTGCTTTCCATGCTGCGGGCCGACTTCCTGGCCGCCCAGCAGACACTGCTGCAGGCCGCCACCCGGGCGCCCGGCTCGGCCGTCAGCCTGCTGGCAGCGGCCAAGCTGGCCCAGGTGCTGCAGGCGGCCCCGGCCCGCCCGCGGACCCGGGCGGAAATACACCGGCTGTCGTCTTCGCCCGGCGACACCACCCCCGGCCTGGCCGAGCTGCGACAGGCACTCCGGGAGCTGCTGCCCCCGGAGGCGGCCGGCGACGACCGGCCGGACCCCGCCGGCGACACGGCACCGCGCCTGTGGCTGGAGACGGGCTTTGCGCCCGGTCACCCGCTGGTCCTGCTGGAACAGGCCCGCCGGGGCCGGCCGCCCGGCCTCGCGGCCCGGGCGCGGGCCTGCCACTCCAGCCCGGGGGGGTTGCTGCAGCTCGACCCGCAGGGGAGGCGGGGGCTGCTGCAGCTGGCCACGGCGGTGGAGATCGTCCCTCCCCCTGGAGGCGCCGGCAACCGGCCGGAGGCGGGGCGACCCTGGTCCGGCGAGTTTCTGCTGCTGGTCACCAGCCAGTCTCCGCTGCGACTGCGGCTCGACGGGCACACCGTCGAACACTACCCGCAGCTGCAACCCCTGGCCGCCAGGCGGCGTTTCCTGGTTCGGGCCGGTGCCGGCACGTTGCGGCTGCGGTTGCTGGTGCCGCTGGAGATCCAGCGACGGGAGCTCGGCCTGCGACTGCTGCCCCTGCAGGAGGGCACCGGGCTGCACTGGCTGGCCGGGGACGACGGCCGGCCGCCGGCCGGCCTGCCGGATCAAACGGCCCCCGTGCTTTCGCTGCAGGCGCTGCCGGGACTGGCCGGCACCCTGGCCCCCGCCGGCAGCGAAGACGAGCCGTCTATGCTGCTCGCGGCCCTGGCCCACTGGCAGGACGGGCGCCTGGACCGTGCCCGGCAGCTGCTGCAGCGGCTGGCCGGGCGGCACCCGGGGGCGTCCCTGCTGCAGTTTCTGCTGGCCATGGAGGTTCTCGAAGACGACGACATTCCCCCGCCCATCGACCAGGGACAGGCCCTGAGTCACCTGCGCCGGGCGGCGGCCTGCCCCGAGTCCCGCCTGGCCGGCTTTCGCCTGGCCCTGCTGCAGGCCGGGGCCAACCAGCAACGGCGGGCGCTCGAGACCCTGCGCCGGCTGGACCAGCAGCTGCCCGCCTACTTCCTGTGGCCCTACTTCCAGGGAATCATCGCCGAACAGGGCGGCTGGCCGCTGCCGGCCCGGCGGCTGTACCGGCAGGCACTGTCACGCTGGCCGGAAAACCCGGAGGTGCTGGAGCACCTGGCACGACTGTACCTGGAGCAGGGCGACCTGGCCGCGGCCCGTCCCCTGGCCGGGCGCCTGTGGGAGCGGCGGCGGTCGCGGACCTGGCTCGATCTGCTGGAACGTGCCGGCCGCGAGGAGGAGCTGGACCGGGCCCGGCGGCAGCTGCTCGACCGCGACCCGCTGCAGCCCGAGCTGTGGCTGCAGCGGGCGCGCTTCCTGTTGAACCGGGGCGAGACGGCCCCGGGACGGCGCTGCCTGCGCCGGGCCCTGGCCCTGGCCGGCGACGACCCGGCCCTGCTGCGCCGGGCGGCCGACCTGCTCGACCAGGCCGGCCTGGCCGGCCCGGCCCGGCGGCTGTGGCGGCGGTTGGAGCGGCTGCAACCCTGGCAGGCCCGGCTGCGGCTGGCGGCCGCCGTACGGGACGGGTCGCGGCAGCTGCTGCCGGACGGAGACCGTCCCGGCGACACCCGGGCGGTGATACGGCGGTACCGCGAGTCGGGCTGGCGGGTGAACTCGGCCGCGGTCATGGTGCTGGACCACTACCACCTGCAGGCCTTCGCCGACGGCTCCAGCCTGCTGCACCTGCACCAGGTCATCCACGTGCGCACCCACCAGGCGGCCGAACGCTGGGGCGAGTTCAACCCTCCCGGAGACGGGGCGGTGGTGCTGGCCCTGCACACCATCAAGCCCGACGGGCGCACCTTCCAGGCCCAGGTGGTGGCCGGCAAGGACACCGTCAGCCTGCCCCACCTGGCGGCCGGCGACTTCATCGAGCTGGATACCCTGGTGGGCCAGGAGGCCCCGGGCCTGCCGCTGGCCGGCCCGGGTTGGCTGTCGCCGGTGCGCGAGCTGGGAGGCATCGACCAGCCGGTGTTCCGCTGGGAGACCAGCTACCTGCTGCCCGCGGGCGCACGGTGGCAGCTCGACCGGCAGGGCCGGCTTCCCGGGCTGCAGCAGCGGCACCTGGGCGAGCGGACCCTGCTGCGCCTGGTGGCCGACCGGGTCGAGGCCCCGCAACGGGAGCCGCTGAGTCCCCCCGAGGAGGAGCTGGTGCCTTCCCTGGTGGTGGGTTTCTCGGCCTCCTGGGAAGGGCTGCGCCGGGCCCTGGCGGCCGAGCTGCGGGCGGCCAGCCGGCCCACGGCCATCCTGGCCGACCGGGCCGCGGCCATCTGCGGCGCCAGCCGGGGGCGGGAATGCGCCCGGCGCATCTTCCACTGGGTATGCGCCAACATCACCGCCCGGGGCCAGAGCGAGGACCTGCTGGAACCGGCCAGCCACGTGCTGGTGCGACGCCAGGGCAACCGCCTGGCCGCCCTGGTGGCCCTGCTGCGCGCCCGCGGCTGGCAACCGCGGGTCATGCTGGCCCGTCCCCTCGACGCGCCCGCCCTGGACTCGCACCTGCCCCGGCCGGGGCTGTACCACCAGGCGGTGGTGGCCCTGCCCGCGGCCGGCGGCACCCTGTGGATGGTGCCCGACGGCCGCTGGCATCCCTTCGATTCCCTGGACGCCTACCTGCGGGGAGCCCGTGCCCTGTCGCTGTGGCCGGAGCAGGGGCCGGTCTTCGTGCGGCTGCCGCGGCGACACCGTTCGGGCGCGGAGCGCCGCATCGAGCTGGAACTCGAGCTGGGAGCGGACGGTTCGCTGCAGGGCCGGGGCCGGGAGACCATCCCCGCGGGCAAGGCCGCCCCCTACCGCGACATCCTGGCCGGCCTGCCCGCCGGGCAGCGCCGCCGGATCATCGAGGCCAGCCTGGTGGATTCCTTCTCCACCGCCGAGCTCGAGCAGGTGAAATTCTTCGCCCTCGAGCAGCCCGACCGGCCCCTGGTGGTGGAGTACCGTTTCCGGGCCGCCGCCTACGGCATCTTCCGGGGCGACAGGCTGGTGCTGCCCGGCAGGTTCTTCCCCTACCGGCTGGGGCACAACCTGCCCGTCTCCCTGCCCCGCTCGCAGCCGCTGCTCATCGGCGACGAGACCCGCACCGCCACCCGGGTGCGCCTGACCCTGCCGCCCGGCTGGCGCGCCGACGACGCGGGGCCGGTCGAGCTGCGGGGGCCGCTGAGCGAGTTCTCCTACCGGCGCCGGCAGCGGGGCAACCGGCTGGTGCTGGAAAAACGCCTGCTGGTACGTCCCGGGCGCGTGCGCCCCCGGGAGGCGGCCGACTTCCAGCACTTCTGCCGCCGGGTCGATCGCCTGGATACGCAGCCCCTCGAGTTGGTCGGCGACGACGGTAAGCGGGGAAGGTAACCCCTGCAGTTGCACGAGCAACTGCGGGGTTGAAGTTCTGCAGGTTGAATCGGCGGGTCCCGACAGCGCTTCGCGCAACGACTAAAGAAGTCACTTTCCGTGGTTCCTGCAGTTTGCGAAGCATGTTACAGGTTCCCGTACCGGTACCGGGATATCCTGAAACCACAACATTGCTTCTGGCAATGTTGTGGTTTCCTCAGGGAGCGGTGATGGTCATGGAGTAGCTGTTTTCCGCCCCCGAGTAGCCGTAGACGCTGATGAAGTAGTCGGCCTCCTCGCTGACGCTCACCTCCACCGTCTCCGAGTCGCCGGTGCCGGCCGAGGAGGACACCACCTGTCCCTGGTCGTCGAGCAGCTTGAGATCGAGGTCGCCGTCGGCGTTGCTGAAGTAGATGGAGACGCGCAGGGTGCCGGCCGCCGGGCGGATCCAGTACCAGTCCTCCTCGCCGGCGCAGATGGTCAGTTCCTCGTGGCTGCCGTCCATGATGGCCGAGGCGGCGTCACGGCTGTTGTTGGGCTCGAAGCGATCCGGCTGGCAGGTCTGGCTGCCGGGGCCGAAGACGTCGCAGTACGGGGTCCACTCGTGGCTGGCCTCGGTGTCGGTGGCCACGCCGCTCTGGGGGCAGGTCTCGTCGGCGGACCAGGCGACCCACTCGTCGCCGCGGCCCAGCTCCTCGGCGTGCTGGCGGAAGACCTCGTAGCCGTTGTCGTTCATGAACACCAGCGGGCCGCTGCAGTCATCGCCCTGCTGCTCCAGCAGCTGCTGCTCGTAGTCCATGATGATCTCGTACATGGCCGGGGTGGTGCTGTTCCAGCAGCAGGTCTTGGACTGCTCGTAGACCAGCTCGGCGAAGACGTAGTCGTCGAGGATGCGGTACCGGGCGTCGACCTCCTGGCGGCTCATGCCGAAGTGCTCCTCCATGAGATCGTACAGGTCCCGGAAGGCTTCCTCGCGGCCGATGCGGGCCGAGCAGCTGGCCGGGTAGTTGCGCAGGTGGTCGCGCTTGTCCTCGATGATGGCGAGCAGGGCGTCGCGGGCCGCTTCCGGGTCCAGCTTGTCGAGCAGGGTCTCGAACTGCCCCGGGCGGGCGGCGATGGTGGCGTAGTCGGTGGAGGAGATCCAGTAGTCCAGGTCCCGGGGGAGGCTGGTGTTGGTGTACCAGCCCTCCAGGGCCCGGGCCACCCGCCAGCGCTTGAGACCGCCGCCCAGCTTGGCGTACTCGTCGCCGCTCCAGTTGCTGCCCTCGCCGCCGGTCATGTTGGAGGTGAAGTAGCGCTTGGAGGCGGTGGGGTCCTCCCACTTGGGCTGGCGCCGGGGCATGGAGCCGGAGACCAGCTCGGCCATGAGGGTGCCGGGGTTCTGCCCCTCCTGGACGTGCTTGACCACCAGGGTGTGGCCGATGCCGCGCCGCTGCCAGCGCTCCAGCAGCAGGTCGCCCTGGCGCACCGCCCCGGGCTCGAGGTTGAAGGTGTTGGCCGAGTCGGCCAGGTGGATGGAGCCGAAGTTGGACAGCAGCAGGATGAGGAAGTGCCCCACCCGCTTGTTCAGAAACAGCTCGTCGAAGTAGGCCCCGGCCCGGGCCCCCTCGCCGATGAAGGGCTGGTAGTCGTCGTCGGCGCCGTAGAGCTTCTTGCCGCGGAGCTTCTCGTCCCGGGGCCAGTTGCCGGCGTCGTACTGCCCGTCGGAGTAGTCGCGGTACCAGGAGCGGAACTTGTTGGAGTTCTTGTAGCGGCCACTGGCGGTGCGCCAGCCGAAGTGCCCCATGAACACCCGGGTACCGGTGGAATCGACCGCTTCGACGAAAAACGGCAGGTGGTACCAGGAGGCGAAGGTGGCCCGCAGGAAGTAGGCGACCTCGGCGCACTCCAGCACCGGGGCCTGGATGGTCTTGCCCTGGGGGTTGGTGATGGTGAAGGTCTTGTAGCTGGACGAGTGGGCGTCGGTCTTGGACAGGCCGTCGATCCACAGGGCGAACTTCTCGTTCCAGTCCAGGCCGCTGTCGGCTCCCCAGGCCAGACCGGCGCGGCGGGCGTCGGCGCTGTCGGTGTCGGCCCAGTCGTTCCACACCTCCCAGACGGCGGTGTTGGAGTCGTCGGCGGAGACGGGCACCGCCGCCTTGCCCATGCCGTCGGCCTTGTCGAAGTCGTTGACCAGGTCGAACTTGCCGAAGTACTCCTCTTCCACTATCTCCTCGCCCCCGCAGGCGGCGAACCACAGCCCCGGCAGGAAGGCCAGCAACAACCAGCTCCACGTCTTTTTCATATCTCCACCTCCACGAGCGTCAGCTTGAAAGACGGCGCCCATGATAACGCACCCGGTCGAGAAAGTGAACCCCGAAACGGGGACGGTCTTCGAAACGGGGACGGTCTTAACTTATTAACTTTTGCCCCTTCCCGGACCCTACCCATGCCCACGCGGCTGGTACCGGCAACTACGTGGACACGTCGTCGAGCAGGGCGATGTCGATCTCCCGCACCCGGGCCAGGTCGCGATCGGCGGTGGCCAGGACGTCCATGCCGGCCCCCAGGGCAGCGGCCACCAGCAGGGAGTCGTTGGTGAGCAACCCGTAGCCGGTGCGCAGGGGGTGGCTGGCCCGGAGAAGATCTCCCCCGGGCTCGATCACCTCCACTCCCATGGCGGGAATGGAGCTGGTGTCCCGATAGTAGCGCCGCAGCGCGCGCACCACCTCCGGCCGGCGGCGCAGGGCCCGGGCCGGGCTGGCGCCGGAGATGGCACCTACGGACACGGCCTCTATCACCATCAATCGATGCAGCACCTCGGCCAGAACCCCGCTCGTGGTAAAGCCGTGAAGCTGGCCGTCTTCAACATCCAGCAGCAGCTCCGTGGCCTGGCGGGAGCGGCCGCAGAAGTGGTAGATGAACACGTTGGCATCCAGGCAAACCCTGGAGCCGGGGGCAATCTCATTCACCCGCAAACAGATCCTCCTCCATGACCTGCTGCAGCTGCCCGGGCTCAATGCGGTAGGCCCCCGCCGTCCGCCGCACCAGCGAGCCCCCGCCTTTGCGGCGGCGCAGGGCCAGGTAGCGACGCAGGGCGTCCTCGAGAACGTCATTCAGGGGACGCCCTTCGCGGGCGGCCAGATGCTTGGCCTGGACGATGAGCCTCTCGTCGAGAGCGGTGCCTATCTTGCGCCTCATCTGTCCCTCCAGGGGGGCATATCTAGACATTATGGTAAGATATCTTGATATCACTGTCAATACCGAGGAGTCGGAAATGTTCAGCCGACATTCTCTTTCGCCAGAGAGAAAATTCCAGAGTAATCGATGGTCATGTAGAAAAGTTAATAAGTTAAGACCGTCCCCGAATTTATTTTGTGACGGTTACGCCTTTGCGAAAATCGGTGGTAAAGGAACTTCAGTCTAGCCGTCTGTCCCGGTCGGTGCCTGGTCGAAATTGGAACGCAGGACAGCGTCTCGGTGTCGCAGCAACACATTTGTCCTTCTCATGCCGTTTGCGAATCGGTGGAGCGGCGGGATCATGAGTTCGTGCCAGTGGTATGCCTGATACATCCCCATGAACAAGGCAACACGTTTGCGTTGCGATAACGGGAAAACATCGAAAATCAACGGATTCGATTTGACGCGACGCAGCCGCGACCGGATGCGTCGAACCGAGTAGAATTCTTTGGCCAATCGACGAATACCGTCGCGAAGCTGCTCTGGCGTCATCTGCTTGGGACGGATCACGACGTGGTCCTTGCCCACGTACTCATCGTAGTTATAGGTCAGAATCCGACCTTCCCTCTCGTACCTCTTGAACGCTGGTGTGCCTGGAAACGGGATTTCGGTGGTGAAGGCTGCGTCGAGCACCCAGGAGTCATCCAGGAAGGCCAGGGTCCGGTCGAAACACTCGGGTCCATCCCAGTCGAACCCCAGGACCCAATTGCTCGACGGCACCATTCCCGCGTCGAAGATTGCACGTGAGGAATCCTTGTATGTTGACGCATCGGCTCGTTTGGCCACCCGATTGAGACTCATCTGGCTGATCGACTCGTAGCCCGTGGAAATCGCAATGCAGCCAGCCTCGTGAGCAAGACGCAACGTTTCGGGGTCTGAGGCAACTTCAATGCGCGCCTGCATCACGAACGGGATCCGCTCACGCTTGAGCGCACGAAACAGTTCGCGTGTGTAGTCTACGTCGCCCACCAGGTTGTCATCGACAAAGTACATTCCCCTGACGAATGAAGGCCGGCGCCGAACCTGCTCGAGAACATGGCCGATGGGAAACTTACGGTAGGTCGGGCTCATGTTCCGAGAAAAGCAGAACGAACACCGATGGGGGCAACCCCGGGTTGCGGTCACGGGATAGGAATACCGGCTGTACCGCTCCAGGCACATCAAATCTGTCCTGGGCTGAGGCAAGAGCGAAAGGTCTGGCGCCGGGTCACGGTAAATGCCACCCACTCGTCCAGGATTGGTCAGAAACTGCTCGCAGATGCGCGCCCAGGAAGTCTCGCCCTCACCGCATACCACTGCATCGGCATGCTGGAGAGCCTCCTCGGGCATCGCTGTGGCATGGTGGCCTCCAATGACGACAACGGCACCGCGAGCACGATAGAAATCCGCCAACTCGTATGCAGCCTTGATGCTCGGGGTGGACGCACTGATGCCCACCAGATTCACGGGTTCGTCGAGAATGAGCCGCTGGCGCAGCACATCGACCAGGCTGACTTCCATCTCCTTGGGCGTTACCGCGGCCAAAGAGGCCAGACTCAGCGTCGGAACGTCGTACGACCACGGGATCGTGATAAGCTTCACCCGGTGTCTGTTTTTGACCAGACTTCGACTCCCGGCTTTCGCTCTATCGACGGCCTCGGATTCCAGGGCAGGATTGCCATCGGAATGGGCCTGAAGTCGCTGAAAGGCTCGCTTCTCTCTAGCAATACTGTGCCGGGCCGCCCATCGAGGAAAGAGGTACTCCTTGGTCGTGACATATTTGTCGACGAGACAAACCACATAGGATTCTACATACTGCGGGGGAACCAGCGTAAACGGCCACATGTGCCGAAGGATGATGTCTCGCTCGATTGCGTTGAGAGAGAACTGTCGCGCGGCGTTACGCATGGCGATTTTTGGATGCTCCCAGCCGTGGTTTTTGTCCTTTGCAAGCTCGGGAAGGTCGTGATTGTGCCAATCGTACAGGAAAAAATCGTGCAGCAGTCCACCCCGCGCAGCCGACCGGTAGTCGACACCCAACCGCTTGCAGACCCGGTACGCGATGTAGGAGACCACCTGCACGTGATCAAAGATTGACGAGGTGTGATGCCGGAAGGACTTGAGACGGACAAAGGCGTCGTTCTGAAGGATGTCGGAGACAATGGCCTCGTACTCTTCGTCCACAGGTCGGTGCCTCCGCCAGACGGCTACCCAGCGGTCGTGATACATTCTGATGAGCGAAGAGAGTCTCTGACCGTTCTTCCTGATGAGGCCGGTGACCAGTTTCTGCCTCGCATTGGGAAACGCATCCGCGATCCGACGCAACGATGCTGAAATACGCACCTTGGAGGAAGCGATCGCCGTGCGGAAGGAGCGCAATGCAACCAGCGAAAAGGCCAAATCTACCGCAAACACAACGAGGATGAGCGCCGACGCGACCTTCAGCCGTTGGGGACTGAGTTGTTGCACCATGCCCAACACAGCAGGGAAGAACACCTGCGTATGAAAAATGGCCAGCGCGCCCCAGAAAATCGAGAAGAGCAGGCAGACCCTTCCTTGCAGATTGAAGCGATTTTTTGAATAATCCCAGAGTTTCAGTCCGAAAATCTTCTCAGAGAGAAATCCAGCCACGTATTCGAGGGCGGTCAAGACAACCGTGAAGGCGAGCATCTTGACCAGGAGATTTATCGGGCCGAAAGCATAGTCGAGCCACACCACCGCAAGACCACCGAACCCGTAGATGGGTACGACTGGGCCGTACAAGAAGCCCGCATTGACGAACCGCCTGTGCTCTACGGACCGATAGGCCACCTCGATAACCCACCCGACGAAGGAGAAGACCGCAAACAGAACGAGCACGACAAATGGATCGGAGAACCATGAAGGAATCATTCCGCACCTCTATCTGCCTTGAAAATTTATGCAGTTGCACGCTCCAGAGTAACGACATGTCCCATGGATTCCAAGCGTTTAACATGGTAACGGGTAAGCCTTTCAGGATTTAATCGGTCAAAGAAGTCGAGACCCAAGTCTTGATAGGTTTGCTGGTCATTTATCATGAAGTAGGCACAACTGTCAAGGGACGTGATCCCACCATCCAGGTTTGATCCGTCTTTTTGTTTAGATACGCAGGGTTACAAGATGCACAGGTCATCATGGGAGATTTCCGCGCTCGGTGGCTGCATCCGGCGAGACCACGGTCTTTCCGCCAACAGCGGCCACAAATTGCGGTATCTGTCACGACCAGCGAGGAAGGGCCAGTTCAGTTGGTCGCTTCTACCGCAAATCCTTCAAAATTGCCTGCTTCAACTACCTTCGTGATTACCTTGAACATCTGGCGCCAACTCATCGGCTCGCGCCACCGGGCCCCGGCTTCATTTTTGCGCCGAAGCCTTCGCTTCCTCAAATACTGCACCACGTTGTACGCCATCAGCCGTAGCACACCCAGAACCCACACCGCACGTCCCTTCGTAACCCACGGCCCATGGTCCTCTTTCCATTGCAAATCCAAACTGTTGAACCCGTCGTTCTCTACTCCCCAGTGCCCTCGAACCAACGTCAGGATCTGGTGCGGGCTCAGCCGATTCCAAGTCAGCGAGGTAATGAAGTATCTGTCCTCGACATCTACCGCGCCATCAGCATGCTCGGTCTCCTGCTTCACCAGCCACGTCTGCCTCAGATGCGCCGTTCGGTCCAATCCATGGCGATCAGCGGGGTGAACAACCTACCCTGGCGCGCCAGTAACCAGTTCAATAAACACCGAGCGTGTTCTTCGATGCATACCCTGTCGTTAGAGAGAAAGCGGTGTAACCGCTTGAGCTTGTGCCTGAGACTGGTGCGAGAACGACAACCTCGGGCGATTTCGGTGAGCAATCCGCGAGGGTTGGTCAGGCATCCAACCACGGCCCAGGCCAAGGTCTTGAGCTGACTGAGGCGAAAATTTGGTAGACAATGGGTAAGCAGGTTCTGTACACTTTTCTCTGTGACACGGGGCAACTGCGACCAGCGGCTAACTAAGCCCTGGTGGGTCCAGATGCGGCCAGGCTGACTTACCGCAGGGGCGGAGCCCCTGTGGGAATTTCGATGGGCTTGACACATCTTTGGGTGTGTGTATACTATACACATGGCACCGTGGTCAAGCGCCGAGATATTGAAAATTCTGTCCAGGGACGGCTGGTATGTAGTCTCGACAAGAGGCAGCCATGTGCAGTTGAAACATCCGAACAAGAGAGGAAGAGTGACGGTTCCAGCATCGAAAAAGGACATACCCGTTGGTACCGTAAAGAGCATCGAGCGACAAGCGGGGACAAGGTTTACAAAGAAATGACGTACGATGGCAGTTCATGATTTGAAACTTGTATACTTGGAGCCGTTGACATGAGCACTTATATCGCATTGGTTCGTAAGGAAAAGGGTTCGAGTTTCGGTGTCGAGTTTCCGGATTTCCCCGGTTGCATCTCAGCCGGCGACAGCCTTGATGAGGCGGTGGCAAACGCCAGGGAAGCCCTGGAGTTCCATGTTCGGGGAATGATCGAAGATGGGGACAAAATACCCAATCCAAGCGATCTCAATCTGATTATGTCCAAACCTTCTTTCAAGAACGCCGTGCCGGTCTTGATCGACGTGCCGGTGGTTCACAAGAACAAGCGCGTCAACATCACCATCGACGAAGGACTGTTGGCGAAAATAGACGAACTGGCCGCGGAGATGGGAATGACCAGGTCGGGGTTCATCGCTGTTGCTGCCAGGAAGTCTCTTCTTGAATCGAGGAAGGACAAGATTTGATCTTTGCGACAACGGTGCGACAACGACAACGGGGACGGTCAGAGCGGGGGACCAGGCGACAACGGTGACAGTCCGGCGCCCCACCCGCCCCCAGGCACTCCCCTTTCTGTCCACGACCTGCGAATTTGCTTGCCCTGGCAGCCCGGGCGCGTTATAGACTTGTCCAGCAAGTGGAGAAACTCACGGAGGAACGCCAATGGCAGCGCAGGCCTACATTCTCATCGAGGGCGCGGCCGGCACCGTGCCCAGCATCCTCAAGAAGATCCGTTCCATCGAGGGCGTCAAGACCGCCCACGCGGTAACCGGCCAGTACGACCTCATCGCCCTGGTGGAAGCCGAGGACGTCAACGCCGTGGGCAAGGTCAGCTACTCGAACATCCAGATGATCGAAGGGGTCATCCGCACCATCACCTGCAACGTCATCGAGCTCGAGTAGCCCGTCCCGGCCCGGCCCCGCCGGCGGCGCCGCCCGCCGGCCCGTGCCCCGGGGAGAAGAAGACATGAGAGCCACCCCGTCGGCCGCCCTGCTGCTGGCGGCCCTGTTCACCGCCTGCGGCCCGGAGTTGCTGGGCGAGGAGATC
>Ga0190358_1000205_pt1 | contig 20137 bp, 16 predicted proteins | sample 48721812_MG_FD_161666 | JGI IMG/M metagenome (GOLD analysis project Ga0190358, IMG submission 161666) | Hydrothermal vent microbial mat bacterial communities from Southern Trench, Guaymas Basin, Mexico - 4872-18-1-2_MG | ecosystem: Environmental > Aquatic > Marine > Hydrothermal vents >... | reverse complement strand
TTTCTTTTCAACCCCATAAGCAACCCAAGCTGCAATATCTGCTCCAGCCCCAGGAAGTGCTCCCACACAAGTACCAATAAAAGATGATTTTAATAATGTCCATTTCCTTTTCCAAATAATAGGCAATGTTTCAAATATAGATATACTAATTTTATCATGTATGGTTCTTTCTCTTAAACGATCTCGATTTTTTACATTTTTAAAAACTTCAGAAATACCAAACAACCCCACCATAACAGGAATAAACCCTATACCTCCCATAAGTTCAATATTACCAAAAGTAAATCTGGGAAAACCGGTAGTTATATCAATACCAACTGCGGAAACGAGCAGTCCCAAAACAGCAGATATGAGCCCTCCAACTTTACTATTTGTGCTAAGCATAGCACTCATGCTAAGCCCAAACATACCAAGCCAAAAGTATTGAAAATTTGTAAATCTTAAGGCAAATTTTGCTAAAGGAGGGGCAATCATTATAAGCAATGAAACACCGATAAGGCCTCCGATAGCTGAGCATAATAGATCTATGGTTAGGGCAAGTGAACCTTTCCCCTTTTTTGACATTTCAAAACCATCAAGAACTGCAGCCGCTGAAGCCGGTGTGCCTGGAATTCTAAGAAATGTTGCGGGAATATCACCGGCAAATATAGAGGTAAAGCTTACTCCTAGAATCATTGCTAACCCTGCTAAGGGATCCATGTAATAAGTTATAGGGATTATTAATGCTACTGCCATAGTGGCAGTTAACCCAGGGGTCCCTCCTACTAGTATTCCAACCAACATTGATATAATCCAGGGTATTAAAATATGTAATTGAAAGATATCTAGCAGTAGCATATCTAACTTACCTCCAAAAAATAAATCCTAAAGACCCCTCTGGTAATTGAACCCTAAATAGTTTCACAAATAATAACATTATAACAATTACTGCAACAGTTGAAAAAATTAGTCCCCGTATCCATCCGGTTTTTAAACGGACCATAAGAACTAAGCTAAATATAAAAGTTGCCAGGATAAAACCTAACCATTTTAAAAAGGAAATATAAATAATTAAACTGAAAACTATTATCAAAATATTCTGATTACCCCAGTCCTTAAGATATTCTCTGAAAGGTTTTGTAGTTAGTTTTTTAGTACGCATATCTCGCAGTGCAATTAAGATTATATATCCTCCTGCAATTATTAAAATTATACTTAATATTACCGGGAAAAAATTTGGGCCAGGAAGTTTTTTATCCCCAAGAATAAAGGGTGGAAAACTTAATGATACAATAATTACAAAAATGGCAAGGATTAAAACTGCTATTCCAAACCAGATATTTATCTTTTTTTCCATCATTAATCCTCAAAAGTCCGCCTCCCGATTAAGGGAGGCGGAGATAACTTTATTTTATGTATCCACCAATTTCTAAAATCTTTTTCCAAGTACTATCTTGTTCCTTTGCAAAATTATAGAATTCTTCAGGTCCTCTGACTCTTATGCCAAAACCATTTTTAGCCATAAAATCTATATATTCTGATGACTTTGCAATTTTTAATAATTTTTCGTACAAACTGTCTACAATGTCTTTTGGAGTTCCTTTTGGCACTGTAATTCCTCTCCATGTTCCAGAAGACCAATTAATTCCTAACTCTTTAAGAGTAGGTACATCGGGATATCGTGGATCTCTTCCATCTGCCATTAAAGCAAGTAATTTAAATTCTCCTGAATCTAATTGAGCAGCTGCCTCTGGGGCACTACAAGTTATTACATCGATATGACCACCAAGCAGTTCAACAATAGAAGGAGCTGCACCTTTTGTTGGTATCCAGGTTACATAATCTGCTGGTATACCAACACTATCAAGCATACCTATCCGAGAAAGATCCCAAATTCCTCCTGCACCTGTTCCTGAAAATTTATACTTACCTGGATGCATTGCAACATCTACTAAAAGTTCAGTTACAGAATCCCAAGGGGCATCAGATCGAACTATCACTGCTGATGAGTCCTCATTTACCTGAATTACATAATCGAAGTCCTCATAAGTAAGCTGTGTTAACCCCATCCAATGCATAGTTGCAATCTCGAGAGTGGCAAGAGTTAAAGTGTACCCATCTGGTGTGGCGTAAGCTCCTGCTCCATGCCCTACAGCACCTCCCCCACCTGTTTTATTCATCACTACAAATGGTTTGCCATACTCTTTTTCTAATGCACTGGCTAAGAAACGTGCTACTCTGTCTGTTCCGCCTCCGGCACCCCAGGGGCAAACAATAGTTACACCTTTTGTAGGATACGCAGCAAAAGCACTTATTGAAGTTAAACAAAATACTAAAATTAAACTAAGAAATAATAGTTTTTTCATAATATTTACTCCTTTTTTAATTTATATTCCTCTCATAATATTTTTCTTATACTGCCTAGTATTTAATAATACTTTAAAAATATCACCTCCTTCTTGACAGATTTTTCATCATCTCAGTTCACCAAGTAGAAGCAGGTAAATAACTTAAACTACCCGATTATAATTTCCGCTCTAAAATTATTAATCCTTTAACTGTTTTAAAATATTTTTACTAGTCTCATAAAGAATACCTACATCAACTGAAAAAGACATGTACTGTACGCCTAATAAAATCCAAGATTTTGCTGTTTCTACATCATCTGCAAAAGTTCCCACGGCAATTTTATTTTCCTTACACTTTAAAACTACTTCTTTCATCTTTTCCGTCACTAAAGGATGATTAACCTCTCCGGGAATACCTAAAGACTGAGAAAGGTCATAGGGTCCAATAAAAATAACATCTATGCCGGGAACTGATAATATTTCATTAAGGTTATTTATACCTTCAACCCCTTCTATGTGAGCAATAATCATCGTTTCTTCATTAGCACATTTAAAATATTTGAATTTATCCATGGAAGAATAATTTGCTGCCCGAACATACCTGCATACGCCACGCTCGCCCTGAGGTGAATACTTCACTGATTTAACTGCTCTTTCCGCATCATATCTACTGTTAATATGAGGAATTTCAATTCCTTGGGCCCCTATATCTAGTGCTCGCAATATTAATGCTTCATCGTTATTACTCACTCTAATAACAGGTGCAATATTTACAGATTCAGCAGCTCTTATCATATTTTGAGCATTTTCTATAGATATTGGTCCATGTTCTTCATCAATTATTACAAAATCAAATCCAGCAAATCCCATAATCTCGACTACTGCAGGATCGGTAAATTTTAAAAATGGGCCAAATACAGCTTTTCCTGTATATAAAGCTCTTTTTAAATGATTCTCTACCAAAATTTTTCCTCCTTTTTGAAATTAATTGTTTCTTTTAATAATTTGTCGAAAATTAAATTATAAAATCATTTCTGTTGTAAAAGTATCCTTTTTCGATTATTTTTTTTATAACCTCAGGGTTCATTATTGATTTGGGCAATCTACCACTTAATACAGAAATTACCGCTTCCGCAACTTTGGTTTTAAGCTCGATATACGACTCTTCAGAATAAAAAGCACTATGAGGTGTAAAAACTACATTATCTAATTTTAACAAAGGATTATCCCAATCTGGCGGCTCTTTTTCCATAACATCTACAGCCGCTCCAGCAATCCATCCTTCTCGGAGAGCCTTATATAGTACCCTTTCATCAACAATACTTCCACGTGCAGTATTTATTAGATATGCGGTCTTTTTCATGGCCTTTAGTTCATTTTCCTTAAAAGCGTGCCATGTTTCGTCTGTTAAAGAAGCATTGATAGAGATAAAATCTGATTCTGATAATAACTGTGGAAAATCAACCATTTTTATTCTGTTATTAACTTTCGAAACATAAGGATCATAAGCAATAATTTTCAGTCCAAACCCCATGGATTTTTTAGCTACAGCACTACCAATTCTTCCTAAACCATAGATACCTAAAGTTTTCCCTTGAGTTCTAAAAAGAGGTTTGGCCAGGGTAAAACCCCATTCTTCTTCCCTTATTTTTCTATCTAATAAACTTATTCCTCGGGCACAGTTTAAAATTAGAGCTATGGCATGGGTGGAGACCTCATCAACACAATAATCTGGAACATTTGATACAATGATTCCGCATTCGGTAGCCGCCTTTACATCAATATTATCCACACCTACTCCATAGCGAACAATAACTTTACATTTATTTAGCAATGTAATCACTCTTCTTGTTATGGGTACACGCTGATTTATTATTCCATCAGCGTCTTTAGCTACTTTTATAATATCTTCTTCCGTATTACAATTTGATAATATAAGTTCGGCATTAATTTCGCTTAACATTTTCCTCTCTATTTCAATTGAAGGATGATTACAATCAGTTATCACTACTTTTATCTTCTTATTCAACATGCTTATCCTCATTTTTACAATTTATGATAACATTAGTCAAAAATCCTGAAATTTTAGAAGCAAGTCACCTTTAAGCTCTAAGGATAAAATTATCTCCTAGGAATTTTTACTTCCAAACCATTTTTCTCTGCCGAAACATAGGCAGAATAAAGTACTGCGATAACATCCCATGCAAGTTTAGAATCCGATTGGGGAGATTTTCCGGTTAAGATACAATTTATAAAATCACTTAATTCCTGTGGATAACCAAACATCCAATCTTCATCAGGTGACGGGAAACTCCATCCCTGTTTAGTTTCTATTTTTTCAACTATGTAGGTGTTTTTAAGTTGGTCTTCTTGAGGGTTAAATAATTTAACAGCATTAGTGCAGCTTAAATTGCAGTAGGTATGGTGATTATTAGCAACAATCTCTAACCAATTCTTAACTCCTCCCATTACAATTTCAGAAGCAAAAATATCAGCAACCATCCCGTCATCAAAAACTACATGAATTTGGGCGTAATCTTCAATATCATGATATTTTGTCCGCAAATAACCAGCATCAATAAAATTTGGATTCCTGGTTATTTCATGAGTCCTACAGCTTACAGTTGCTGGCTTTATTGGTTTGCCGTTCCGCAATTCACCTTCGAGTCTTTTTAGATAAAGGATGGGAGTTAAGGGATGACAACCTTTGCCAATCACTGAACCTCCTCCAGATTGACTCCACACTACATAAGCATCTGAATGAGACCCACTATGTGATTCTTCACCTAATGCCCACAAAATCTGTCCTTTGGTTTCTTTTAGTATTTCAACTTCTTTTTGTATTGCCGGTGCATAAACCCAATTTTCAGCATAAAATATTCTTCCTTTACTTCGTTCTTCAACCTCAAGAATACGATCTGCACTGGCTAATGCCTCTTTAAGCATTACTTCTTTAGAAAATTTATTTCCTAAAAAATTTTTTTCTCCTTTTGGCCCATAATAGCCAGTAAAGGGTTTTTCTACAATTACATCTTTATCTGATCTAAGGACTTCAATAGAAAATGGTTCATGAAGAACCCCAGGAACACATAGATCGATAACATCTACAAAGTCAATTAATTCTTTTAAAGATCTACAGGGAACTATTCCTCTCTTTCTTGCGAATCCTTTACAGCGTTCATTGGTTTTAGAGTATACTGCTTCTACCCTAACCCCCGGCACTTCTTTATAGCATTTGTAATGAAAAGAAGCAGCAAATCCTGAACCAACTATTCCTACTTTAATTGGTTGTTTTTTCATTATTTCCTCCATAATGATATTATTTTAAAATTTGAAAATCATTCTTATTGCAAAATTACATTTAACTTGATTAAGTCATATTTCTTTTTAAAAATAACTTTTTAATGGATAATTGCAGGGTCTTTAATAAATTTTTAAACCACTTCGTTTTACCAAGAATGGTAATTAAAATAAACAAGAAAAATGCTAAGGAAATCGGCCTGGTAAAAAAGGGTAATATATTTCCATCGGTTAAAATCAAACTTCTTCTAAGATTGCTATCAAGTAAATCCCCTAGAATTATTCCTAAAACTAAAGGAGCTACAGGATAATCCATTTCCTTCATAGCATATCCGATAAGACCAAATATAGTCATTACTAAAATATCAAACATCTTTGCAGAAAGAGCATATGAACCAATAACACATAGGGCAAATACAACTGGCATTAATTTTTGCCTGGGGATAATAAGAATTTTAACGAATGTTCTTATTAATGAAAGACCGAGAATAAACATCGCACAAGTTGCTAAAAATATCATAGAAACTACTTGATAAACAAAACCTGGATTTTCTATCATAAGTAAGGGACCAGGGCGAATCCCATGAATTAGCATTGCTCCCAAAAGAACAGCTGCCGGGGCAGATCCAGGAACAGCTAAAGACAATACTGGTATTATCGCACCAGGAATAGCAGCATTATTCCCGGTTTCTGCTGCTATTAAACCTTCTATACTACCTTGTCCAAACTTTTCTCTTTCTTTACTTGCTTTTTTTGCAAAATCGTATGATACCCAAGCGGCAATATCTTCTCCTACTCCAGGTATAGCCCCTATAATAGTTCCTATAAGCCCCGAACGAATAATAGTTTGCCAATATTTTAAAATATCTTTAAGACTGGGAATTACTCTCTCAATTTTATTACTTACAATCCTTACTGCTGGCTGCTTCATAACCATTAAAATTTCAGAAAAGCCAAAAACTCCAATCATTGCAGGAAGAAGCTCAATCCCTCCAGCAAGATTTATGTTTCCAAATGAAAAACGTCGATAAGCGTGCATCGCTTCCATTCCGATGGTAGCAATAAAAAGGCCAAGGAAGCCAGAAATCCAACCCTTTAAAGGGTCTTTTGGTGCTGTCAAAGAACCACAAATAACAATTCCGAAAATTGTTAACCAGAAATACTCAAAAGAATGAAAATTAAGAGCAGCGTTACCAATAATAGGAGTGAAAATTGCTAACATTACCATGCCAAAGATAGAACCCAGGAATGATCCTGTAGTTGCTATACCCATTGCCTGTCCGGCTTTTCCTTGTTTTGCTAATGGATTACCATCAACAGTAGTAGCTGCATTAGCAGGTGTTCCAGGAATGTTAATTAAAATAGCAGTGCGGCTACCACCATATATGGCACCGATATACATACAAATTAAAATCAAAACAGCATGACTGCTGGCAAATTTATAAGTAAGAGTAGTCATTAATGCTACTCCCATAGTTGCGGTTAAACCAGGAAGCATACCAACAATGATTCCCAATTGTGTACTCCAGAGTACGTCGAAAATAAATCGGGGAGTTAAAAACTTACTTAATTCTTGTCCTAATTGAATTAACCCTTCGAACATTAAAATCCTCCATATTATTTAAGGAAGTGTAACTAAAAATAAATAGCGAAAAACGTAAGATATACAAGCAGCAATTAAAACAGCTTCAAGAAGAGCAAAAAATAAAGTTTTTTTTGTTTTTAATTCAAAGCTCCAAACAAACAAAAAGATATATAGAGTTGTTAATAGAAAATAATTAATTTTCCCCAATAAAATAACATAAAATACGGATAAAAAAAGAGCAATAAAAAGACGTTTAATTGAATTATTTTTAAAAAATAACTTCAGACCCTGAAACGACAAACTAATTTTATATCCCTTGCTAATAACAGAACGTGTAAAAAGAATAGCCCCCATAATTACTATAATAACACCCAAAATCATTGGAACTATTCCCGGAGCAGAATAAGGGTTGGCTCCTAGCTCCCTAAAAGTAGGCATTCTAATAGATATAATAAAAACAATCAACCCTAATAAAAATAAAAATATCGAAGTGAAAAAGTCAGCTTTATTCATATCTTCTGGTTTCATTAGCCAAGTTACCTCTTTAAATTATGTATCAATAATTATCAAAAATATTTCCTAATACAAAATAGCACTATAATTTTTTAAAAAATACTAACAACGGGGATACTTTTAAAAGATAGTCTCCCCGTTGTTAGTAAAAATTTCAATTACTTTATGGTCGAGGTACACCAATTTCCATTGGCGAAATTTCAGCTTTACCTGCGTCATAATAGAGCCAGGCGTTATTTTGAATTAAAGGAAAGGCTTTTACTAAGGCTTCTGTGCCCCAATAAGGTGTAAATACAGCTCCTCTATCATCTGCATATTTTTTCACTGCTTCTGAATTCTTTATCACTTCTTCCCACAAATAATTTAAAGTGGTAACTACTTCTTCTGGTACTCCTTTGGGAACAAAAATACCAAAATAGAGAGGCGCCGGAACAAATTCAGGAATCCATTTTGTTATAGGGGGAATTGTTCCATAATCTTTTATACTTAATGGTTTATTATCTAATACAGCAAGGGGACGAAGTTTTTTAGCCCTGATCATATCAACTTCCTCACACGCGAGTTGAGGTACAACCTCAGCTTCCTCTCTAACACAGGCAATAACTGCAGGATTTCCTCCTTCATAAGTTACATGTTTATATTCTATCCCGGTATATTTTTTAATGCTCTCCATGCCGACATGGCCACAAGAGGTTTCTCCTGCAGTAGCTACTGCAATTTCTCCAGGTTTAGCTTTGAAAGCCTCCAATAAATCACCAAAGTCTTTATAGGGAGTATCTGGATGAACTGAAACGACGTCTACATTCGCTACTCCAAAATATAGATGCCAATCTTCTGCTTTGGTATCCAAAAAGCCTTTTATAGCATATGTCCCTAAATCTCCAATCATTCCTGCCGTCCAGGTGTAACCATCTCTTTTCGCATCTAAAGCTGTCTTTGTTCCTACTGAACCAGAACCACCAGGTTGATTGACTATAACAATTTTCTGACCTAATTTTCCTTCTAATTCTCCCGCTAAAATACGAGTTATCTGATCCGTAGAACCACCAGCTCCCCAGGGAACAATTACAGTAATGGGCTTTGTAGGTTTCCACATCTCTTTTCCCATACTAGTAAAAGCAACGGTAGCTACTAGCGCAATTATAATGGATACAAACAACATTTTCCTTAACATTTTACAAAACCTCCTAAAAAATTATAATTAAACTCTTCTGAAAATTTTTCTTTACACTTTGCTAAATTTTTCTATAGCCTTCACCTCCTTCTTTTCTTCTTTTTCCGATTTTTCTTTATATCCCAATCTTTTAGATATCTTCTTAGTTATCTCAATAAGTGTCTCTATTAAATGACTTTGCTTGTTACTGTCTACACGATATGCAGGACTGGAGATACTAATAGCCGCTACTACCTTCCCTTGGTAATTTTTAATCGGACCGGCTATACAACAAACATCTTCTTCGTTTTCTCTTCTATCTGAAGCAAAGCCCTGTTTTTTTATTCTATTAAGTTCCTTTTCTAACTCCTCCTTATCAGTTATGGTCTTTTCCGTAATGCGGGGAAGCCCCTTTTGTTCCAAGATTTTTCTTCTTTCTTCTTCTGATAGATCAGCCAACAGCACCTTCCCCAAAGCAGTACTGTGAAGGGGAGCTCTTTTACCTACATAAGAGCACATCCTTATGGGTTGGGATGACTCCTCTTTGGCCAAGTAAAGAACTTCTCCTTCTTCCAGAACTCCTAAATGTACAGTTTCATTACATTGATTTACTAATTCTTTTAAATAAGGAGTAGACTCTCTTACTAAATCCATTTGGTGAAACTTAGCCATACCTAATTCTAATAACTTTAGGCCTAGTTGGTATTTTTGTGTGTTGGGGTCCTGATCCACATAACCCCAGTGTTTTAGCGTATCTAATATGCGGTGAATAGTACTGGGATATAATCCTAATTTTTCACTAATTTCGGTCATGTTCATGGCAGAACCTTGTTGAAGCAGAACTTCAAGAATAGAAAATGATTTATTTAAAACCTTTATGGGGTAGTTAGGTTTCGATTTTACCATTTTGTAATCCTTGTTCTATTTCTATATCATAGAAATAGTTTCTATTTATGTTTTAATTATATAAAAGGGAATCTAGTTTTGTCAAATTTTTTATACAAAAAGTCAAATAAATTTTTAAGTCAATTTTAATTGGAAGTTAATACTGCCTTTACAGCCTCTCGATTACTCATTACTTCTAAGGCCTCATTAGCTTTTTCAAGAGGAAATCGGTGAGTTATTAAAGATGAAAATAATTCAGTATCCTTAAGAATAGAATTCATGGCTATATAAAGATGCGAAGTATCACTTACCCAAACCCCTTGATAAGTTAAATTCTTTCGAACAATATCTGTAAAACAGTCAATCTCTATATTGCCTTTCGGTTCTCCAAAACCTACCGAAAGATAAGCTCCACCATTCCTAACAAGCGACAGTCCTTCTTTTACCACAGATGGTTGACCTACTGCTTCTATGGCATAATCTACTCCTCGACCATTAGTTAAATTCATTATCTCTTTTTTCCTTTCTTCAACGCTCATTGTATGTCTATTTAAAGTAACAGTTGCTCCAAATTTTTTAGCCATCTCTAGCCTTTTTTCAGTCCCACCTATTATAATAATCTGGCTAGCTCCGTAGTGTGCGGCGAAGTAAGTAGCAAAAATACCCAAAGGTCCTGGTCCCTGCACTAAAACCACATCTCCTGTCTTGAGATTAATATAATCAAAACAATGAGCAGCAGTGGCCCCTGAGCAAGAAGCGGAAACTAATACTGCAGGGTCAATTTCATCAGGAATTTTAAAAATATCAGTATTATTAGAAAGTATAATATAATCCGCATAACAACCGTTAAGATAAGGTTCTTCCCGGCAAGATTTGGAAATACCATAAACCCAACGGTCGGGACAAAGAGCAGGAATATTTTTTATTTTACAAAAATAACATTCTCCACAAGAGATTCCTCTATTCCAGATAATACTATCTCCCGGCTTTAATTCTTCTCGATGGATTGTTAATTTTTTTCCTTTAACTTCAGCAACTCTTCCTACGCCTTCATGCCCCAAAATTATTGGCAAAGGTATGCGAGGGTCATTTCCCTTTAACATATGAACATCTGAACCACATATTCCAGAAGCAGTGATTTTAACTAAAACCTCTCCGTCGGTTAAAGGAGGAATTTCAATTTCTCTCATTTGAAGTTTTTTCTCGAAATTCTCTAATACCATTGCTCTAGTTTTCAAAATTGTCACCCTCTTTTATCTCTAATTATTAAATAAAAGGATATTCTTCTACATATTTTCTGGTAATTGTAAATAACTAGCCAAAGCTCCGGGTAAATCTCCTATCCCTATCCTTTTGATATTAAGGCACACATTATATTTTCCCTGTTTGCAATTATCACAAAATCCGCATCCTAAATGAAGTTCTCCTGTAACTTTATCGCCTTTCTTAAAATTTTTAACCTTACTTCCAACTTCAACTACTTTGCCTGCCCATTCATGTCCAGGGATAATAGGGTAAAATATTTTTCCAGTCTTTAAATATGGTATAGTCCCGTTAAAAAGCTCTATATCTGTTCCGCAGATGCCTGCTCTGTATACTTTCGCTCTTATATAATCACTAGGAAGTGGGGAAAAGGGGATTGTTTCTACCCTAATACACCCCTTTTCTCTAATTACTACAGCTTTATTATTCATTAATCATTTCCTATTTTTCTACATTAATTTCAATTATTTTGATATTTTCTAAATATTGGAGCATAAATTTCAGAATCACGAACCACACAACCAGTATTAACTCCATAAATCATAAGTTGTGAACACTTGCTGCAGGTTATACAACATTTTTTAGGATTTAATTGTCCTTTTTCTAATATGTCTATTGCAAAAGTTGGGTAAGCAAAAGCTTGTCTGCCAAATCCAGCAAAGACATGCTGACCATTTTCTATATTTGCTGCTGCTGCTGCTGCTCCAAATTGCCGTAACCAACTATAACCACTGCCTACTATTGGTAAATCAGGAATTTCATTTTGTATTTCTCCACTTAACTTAAATAATCTTTCCACTCCCTTTAATGGGTGTTCTGGTTCATCATATCCTCCATTTACTGGTTGGTCATAAGGACGGTTAACATGTGGATTTAAATACGGCGTCCCAGCAGTTATGTTAAGTAAGGATAATCCTGATTTTTTTAATTCTTTAACTAATTTTTTTGATTCATCTAAATCAATTTCTATCTTACTTTCATTATCTATCTTCTTGATTCCCCAATCGTTTTCAGCTCTAACCACATCAGAAGCGTTTAAACGTACCGCAATAATTAAATTTGGAATTTCTTTCTTGATGATTTCGATTGTCTCTTTTAAAAATTTAGTCCTATTCTCGTAAGAACCTCCATACTTCCCTTTTCGTGTCCTGGCGCCTAATAACTCCGAAATAAGATATCGGTGACAAGATTTAATATCTACTGCATCAAATCCTACTTCATAGGCCAATTTAGCTACTTTTATAAAATGTTCCTGAATATATTCTAACTCATCATCACTAAGTACTGGATAATCTTTATCTATATTGACTACCTTATCAAAAACAGAATCATGAACAGCAATTAAAGGTTTTCTTTGTCCGTGGGGTTTGCTAAATCTCCCGGAATGAGTTAATTGTAGAACAGAAAATGGTTCATGAGATGAGCCGTATTCACCCATTGCGGCCTCTTTGGTCAATTTTAATAATTCTGAAAAACCTAATTTAGTTGATTCATTTAAGATTAACTGGTGAGGATTGGAACGGGCTTCTTGTAAAATAGCAGTTGCTTCAAACCAGAGCAAACCTGCTCCTCCCATAGCAAATCTTTTATATCTTCTAAAGGTTAATTCTCCAGGGGCACCCTTGTCATCACTATCATAACCTTCCATTGGTTGTATTGCCAATCTATTAGGAACTTTTCGATTACAAATCTTAAGACTTTGATTTAAAATGTCTATATTATTGGCAAATTTAAGATCAATATTATTTGCACGACAATCTTTTTGTATTTCCTCAATATTATGATAATAAAATTTTTTCTTCACTATTTCATTATTCCTTCCGATAAATATCTTTCTTCAAGAAAGATCTCCATACGTTTTCAAACCAAAAATTATCTTCTGGGATTTCTCTTACGGGTACCCAATTTGTTTGGTGCATTCCATCTGTAAACTGATACTCTAAAGTAAACTTGCGTAATTCTTTTAATTCTGGACGGGATTTCCATTTATCACCTAACTCAACTAAAAGTTGCTCTCCTTCTTCATCAAGCACAAGATAAGAACCACGACTACCACCTCCTCGGGATAAATAAGCATCTATACTCTTGAGAACTGCCAATTGAGTTAAACAGAGCTGCTTGTTCTGGAAATATTGAACTATTTCCTCTCTATTTTTTAAACTAACTTTCCCCGAATTTATTCGTTCATACTGAGATTCTGCTTCTTGTATTGCTTTTTTAATAATAGAAGGATGACGAATATAAGCAGCAACTTTAGTCATTCTTTCCTGAAATTCTTTGCGAAAAGAAACCATATCTTGCCCTGTTCCATTTACCAATTTTAATATCTTACTCATTAAAGATAATTTTTCTGAAAGCTGTAATTTAACCTTTGATAAAAAAGCATTCTTGTTTAAGCTAAAATCATTGTACCTCTGAGAGATAAATTCTGCAGCACGATAACCACCTATCTGCCCAGAATTTAAGGCAGAGCCTCCAGGTCGATAAACTCCATGTGTTCCATTTGCCTCCCCAATTGGGAATAAATGCTGCAAATTGGATTCCCACCATATATTACCTTTTAAACCACCATTATTATGTTGGGCACAGACTGTAACTTCAAGTGGTTCTTTATGTAAATCAATCCCTTGTTGCAAATAAATGTCCACAGCCATAGAATTTATTTGCTGTAAACGGTCGTAAGGATTTTTTAAAAGTGCATTACTTTTTTCCAAATATTCATATGCTTCAGGTGCTAATTTAGATAAATTAAATTCTTGTTGCTGGTTATTCCAAGAGGGGTTTTTTCTAAAATCCAAAAATACTCGACGTCCTTTTAACACAGTTTCCTGATAAACTAAAATATCAATGAGTGATGAACCATAATTTTTAATTTTTTGGGCATCAAATGGCCATTGATACCCCTTAAGAAAAATACTGGTAGCTAATTTATTCATGGTTGGAAAATATTCATTTAAAAATTCCTTTTTATCTGAGCCGTCTGATTTGGTGCTAATATAACGGGGGATAGCTTGTTGATAAGAACCTGAAACATTCCATCGAAATTTAATTGAAGATAAGCCATATTGCCATTCAGTTAAATTTACCGCTCTGGCTCCCACTTCCAAAGCCACACCAGTACTGCCCAAATGTCTTTCTGGATAAACTGAAGTTTTGTATAACCCTCCAGATCCCCCAGTCCCCATAACTATATTTTCTGCTTTAAAAATTACCGTTGAAGGTATCCCTATGGAGGCTTTGGTTTTATCTATTGCTACCGCGCCAATTACTCTCCTATCCTCTCCTTCTTTATCGGTAAGGAAAAAAATCACTTCGTGATTATTGAGAATAGGGATTTTTTTCTTTTGAACCTGGATTAATAATTTTTCATACATTTGCTGGGAGGTCCATGGACCAGCAGAAATGCCTCTTTGTTTTGGGTCATGGTCAGTTTTGTATCCAGTATAACCCCCATAAATATTATGAGGAAAGGGTACTCCAATTTGTACTAAATGGTAAAACTCCTGTGGGGATAATGAAGCTTCAATTAAGGCAATATCACCATGCATAGATCCCCCGGAAAATAAAGTGTTTGCCATTTCGTAAACTGAGTCTTTTTCTTCACCAAAGAGGGATAATTTATAATAAGTTTGCTTATCAGATCCGGAGTTATTAGAGGTACCACCTCCCAAACTTTCAGTTACAATTAATATATCTTTAATACCATAATTATTTAGGTGAAGGGCACAATTTAGGGAAGCAGCTCCAGAACCAATAATTAAACTATGACAACGGTACAAAGGAAGGTTTGTTCCCTGAATAGAGATATATTCCTTTTTCATATAACTAACCCTCTCTACTTTTTAGATAAAAAATATCTTTATTTTTCCTAAAAATAGGTAATTTGCTAAAGATAATTTCTAAATTATAGAATATAATTCTATTTTTTATTGTAAAATATACTTGTAGTTTTTGCAAATATTTATATTTAATTAAAATATTCCACAGCGTATATAATATTGATTGCTGTTCTTTAACAAAATATACTTTAAATGCCTATATTAATTGATGTTGTATGATAGACCTTATTGTATTAGCGTGTTCAACACTCTAAGGAGGGTCTATTATGCGAAAAGAACGTTGTATTTTCTGTGGTAGTTCAAGGATCAAAAAGTGAGGTCCTATATTATGAAATAATTGCATAAAAAGTTCATCGATTTCAGATTAAAGATCTATCGATGCAATATTTAAACATGAGAGAATACGACTTCGGATAGTACCAGATAAAGAATCTGGCGTATCTAAAGTAAGATTCTGGCATGAAAATGAACTTTTAGGTATACAAAAAGTTAATAATTCTGAGCTTAACTTAACGCAGTTTTAATCCTTTAAATAATGAATTATTTACTTCTAAAATAAACCAAAAAAATAGCATAATTTTGGCTTTTAAAGTGTTCATTTTTAAAAAGCAACTAACATTCATTTATAAGTTACTATTTCTTCCCATTCTTCTCAAACAATATTTTTATTTATTTTTTCTTTTTTAGTTATCAGTAAAATTGCCAGAGCATTCTCCTTTAGGAGATATCAAATAAAAATTACTTCTTTCTTTAAAACAACTCAGGTATTAAAGGATGAATATTTAATTAATTTTTATCTTAAAAAATATAATTGCTCTAATAAGATTATATTTTACCTGAAGAGATTTTAGATAAATACTTAGCTGAATCAAAATCAAGAAAGACAAAACAATTTTTATGTTTTTTTAATATCGAAGAAGGATATATGCGTGAAATTTTGTCTGATCCGAAGCAGTCCTTTACTGCTTGGGCTTTTCTTTCGCCAGGTACTGTACAGATAATATTTTTCGATTTCATAATTTGTTTAATAGACATAGAAATAGCTTGTTGTGGAACATCTTCTATAGAGTCAAACCACCCCTCTCCTACCTGCTGTTTTCGACACTTATCATCAAGATTTACAATGATAAAAGGATCTTCAATTTCAAAATCAGCCGGAGGGTCATTAAAAGCCAAGTGCCCGTTCTCCCCTATTCCCACAAATGCTATATCAACAATTTCATTTTTTAAAATTTGGTTGAGCCGGTCACATTCTTTTTGAGGATCAGCTGCATCTCCGTTGATAAAATTAATCTCCTTAATTCTATCCACTTTAGAAATAAATTTTTCCTTTAAATACTTTCTAAAACTAGCCGGATAAGTTTCGGGAAGACCGATGTATTCATCAAGATGAAACATTCTGGTTTTGCTCCAATCAACATTACCTTCAGTAATTAAATGTTCGATAAAGTCCAACTGGGAAACACCTGTGGCTATTATAAAGGTGGCCGTTCCTTTTTGGTTTATAGTATTATTCAATATAGATGCGGCTTTTAAGGCTGCTTTTTTGCTGGTTTGTTTTTTGTTTTCGTAAATATTAATTTTCATATTTTTTTTAAACTCCTTCTATTGCGGGCTTGATAAATCAAACCCCTATATTTATAATCCACTTTTTTGTTTGATAATGACAGGAAAGACGCCTGTCCTACGCTTAAAAAAAGGTTTTTCGATCCCCAACTCTAATTACAAAGATAGATTCCCATTTTCATGGGAATGACAGAGAGATAAAATGGACTTGATGAATCAAATCCCTACACAAGAAAAAACAGAAAAAATGTTATCCCAGTTTAAGACCAGAAGAAGCAGAATCTCCCACAAACAAATTCATTAGGTAGACTGCTATAAAAACAGTCACTAATAACAAAACAGAAAGAGAACTGGCTACTCCAAAATCACCATCGGCTACTGCATTATAAATCTGTATAGGTAAAGTTTGGGTCTTTGCAGAATATAATAATATGCTGGTGCTTAATTCCTGTAATAAAGTAGCAAATGTTAAAATCGAACCGGCAATAATACCAGGTAATATTAAAGGAAAAGTAACCTTACGAAAAGTGTAATACCAACTGGCTCCGCTTATAGTTGAAGATTCCTCTAAAGCCTCATCGAGCTGAGTTAAACTTGCAGCAACTGAACGAAAGACATAAGGAGTCCTCCTGACTACAAAGGAAATCATTAGAATCAAGAAAGTCCCGGATATATTAATAGGTCCGGAAGAAAAGGCAGATAGTAAGGCAACAGAAACAACAATACCTGGTAAAACAAACGGAGTCATCACTGTAAAATCTATCAATATTGCTCCTTTAGGACGGCGTCGTTCAGTAATATAAGCAACTAAAGTTCCTATCAGAGCGGTTAATAAGGATGCAGAGGTGGCTAAAAACAGAGAATTTTTAATAGCTTTGGAAGCAATCTGGGGAATAATTTTATAATTTTCCAAAGTGAATCCGGTCGGTAAAAAACCTATCCATTGCCTGAAAAAAGACATAGTAATAATAGTTATTTGAGGAGCCAAGGAAATAAGTAAAACCAAACTACAATATATTATAGCAATAGTTTTTATAAAAGGATGTCTATGTAATTTACATTCTGAACTGGCAGTACTAATGGTCTCATATTCCCGGGCACTAACTACCTTTTTTTGAATAGTCAAGGCTATAACCACAATAATAACACTAAGAATAGCAATTGCTGATGCCCCATTTAAGTCCCAAAACCCATTTACTCTAAAATAAATTAAAGTCGGTAAAACATATTGCTGCCCACCAAGTACTGCCGGTATACCAAAATTTCCTATAGCCCGAATAAATACCAGTATAGATGCTGCTCCCAAACTAGGGAGAATCAGCGGCATAGTTATGGTTCGAAGTATTCTGCTCTGACTTGCTCCCATTATCATTGCACTTTCTTCCAATAAAGGATTAGCTGATTTAAATGCACCATGACTTAACAAAAAAACAAATGGTAAATAGGTAAGGGTCATAGTAAAGATTATCCCAAAAAGACCATATATAGGCGGTAACGATAGTCCAATTAGACCTAAAACCTTATTCGCCATATAGCGAACTACTCCTTGTTTCCCTAATAATATAACCCAAGAAAAAGCACCTACAAATGCCGGGGTGATAATAGGTAAAATTCCCAATGATAAAATCAATTTTTTAAAGGGCATCTCTACTCTGGCTACGAAGTATCCCATAGGAACCCCTATAAGTAAAGTGAAAAAAACTACAGAAAAACTAATTACAAAAGAATTACGCAAGCTTCTCTGATACATAGAGGAAGTAAAAAATCGTTGAAAATTAGCAAAGGTAAAATTATCAAAAATTAATTCATTCCCTCTTAACACAAAAGCCTTTCCAATGCTCATCCCCAGAGGCCATACAAGAAATATAACTAAAAAAAGCAAGGGTACACTTAAAATTAAATAGGGAGTATAATCTTTTTTAGATTGTTCTAATAAAAATTCCTTAAGATTATTAATAATTCCCATTTATATTGCCTTCTTTCCGGAAAATAAAAGAGTATTTTTTCTATCAAAATTAATATAAACTGTATCCCCTTCTTTTGCCCCTGATAATTTTTCCTCCATATCAACTTCTATTAATTTATTTTTAGAGTCCAAAAGAGGGGTTATTTCGTAACGAACCACTTTCCCTAAATTTTGTATTATTCGAATTTGTCCCGGAAGTAAACCGCCTTCCGGATCAGTGCTTACAGTTAATTTTTCCGGTCGAGAGCCTAAAACAATTTTTTTACCTTTACGAATCTCTTGTTTCCTTTTTTGATTCATTTTATAAAATAAATCCAAAATCTTTTGATTACGATCCAGTTTAATCTTACAATTATTTCCTTGAACTTCCTGAATCGTTCCCGGGAAAAAGTTCATCTTACCTATAAAATTAGCTACAAACATACTATCAGGATAATGATATATTTGATCGGAAGAACCTATCTGTTCTACTAATCCACTATTCATTATTGCTAAACGGTCTCCAATGGCCATGGCTTCTTCTTGATCATGGGTAACATATATGGTAGTTATATTTGTAGTTTTCTGAATCCTACGAATCTCTGCCCGCATATAACGTCTCAATTTTGCATCTAAACTGGCCAATGGCTCATCTAATAATAAAATTTTTGGATCATAAACTAATGCTCGCGCAATAGCAATTCTTTGTTGTTGCCCTCCGGACAGAGCTGTCGGACTGGGGTTTCTCCTTAAAACATCCGGCAATCCGACTAATTCCATAATCTCCGTTACTTTCTTTTTTATAACATTTTCCGGTTTTTTTCTAATACGAAGTCCATAAGCAACATTCTCAAAAACATTCATATGGGGATATAAGGCGAAACTTTGAAAGACCATACCAATGTTTCTTCGAAAAGGAGGTATGGAAGTGATATCTTTCTCTCCATAAAAAATCTGACCACTAGTTAATGTTTCTAATCCAGCACTAATTCGAAGAAGAGTGGTTTTACCACATCCGCTTGGGCCCAATAAGCAAAATAATTCCCCTTGCTGTATCTTAAAAGATACTCCTTTCAAAGCTTCAACCGTTTCCTTCCCTTCAAATTTTTTTACCACATCTTTATATATTATATTAGGACACACTGTGATTTTTCCCCTTGTTATTTATAATTTTTTTAGATTAAATTTTTCTGAATGATAATTTTATTGATTATTAATTATATTATATAATGTAATTTAGTGCCAGTAATTATTCGTATTGCGTATCATTATCGTATATCGACTGAAAACAAAAAAAGATATTAAAATTTTGCCTAATTTTTTTGTAATTAATATCTTACATTGCGTTGTATAAAAAAAGGGACAAGAAAAACAGAAACTCGGTCTTGCAAGAGTGAATCTTGCAAAACCGAGCCATCTTCTTTATATTGTTTTTATTACTACCCTCTATTGGATTAAATCTGACACTTTCAAAGATAATTCTTCTCTCATCTCTGCGGCTTTTACTGCATCATATTTCATTAAAGGAATTTCATTTAAGGGAGGTAATGCACCAGGAGCCGGAACTTCCGGATGTACAGTTCTACGAGATTTAGTATTTAATACTATCTCATAAGCCTCCTTAGTAGTTATAAAATCCATAAATAATTTGGCATTTTCTAAATTAGGACCATTTTTGATAATTCCTGTTGCATCGAATCGCGCACCCGTTCCCTCCTCGGGATAGATAGCTATAACCGGAGCACCAGCATCGATATGTTT
>Ga0190358_1000202_pt1 | contig 20302 bp, 8 predicted proteins | sample 48721812_MG_FD_161666 | JGI IMG/M metagenome (GOLD analysis project Ga0190358, IMG submission 161666) | Hydrothermal vent microbial mat bacterial communities from Southern Trench, Guaymas Basin, Mexico - 4872-18-1-2_MG | ecosystem: Environmental > Aquatic > Marine > Hydrothermal vents > Microbial... | reverse complement strand
CCAGCGAGCGCAGCGAACACTTCGTCATCCACCACCAGCCGGGCTGGTCGGCGGAGCGCAAGCGACTGGTGGTGCGTGATCACGAGTTTCGCCTGACCCAGGTGACCCGCACCCTGGAGCTGAAGCAGTCCGGCCTCATCCACTCCTGGGTATTCCCTTCCCCGGCAGCCAAGCGGCGGCTCACCGGTGCCGGGTCGGTGCAGTTCGTCAAGCCCTGGCAGGGCAACATGTTCCTCAACCAGTCGGGATTTCCACACCCGGTGCTCAAACACGAGCTGGTCCATGTCGTGGCCGCCGCCTTCGGCTCCTGGCCCCTGCGCATCAGTTCCCGGGCCATCATCTGGCAGAACGTGGGCCTGACCGAGGGCCTGGCGGTGGCCGTGGACTGGCCCAGCCGGCCGGCCGATCCCCACCGCCTGACGGCCGCCCTGCGCCGGGCCGGCCTGGCCGGCGACGTCCGCGGCCTGTTCGATCCCCTCGGCTTCTGGACCCGCTCCTCGCGGCGAGCCTACACCCAGGCCGGTTCGCTGGTGCGCTTCCTGCTCACCGGCTGGGGGCCCTTGCGCCTGGAGCAGGCCTACCACACGGGCAGCCTGGAGGGAGTCTATCCCCTGCCGGTCTCCCGGCTCCTCGACAGCTGGCAGGAGTACCTCGACGGCATCCAGCTGCAGCCGGTGGAGGTGGAAGCGGTGAAACTCCAGCTGGGCCGGCCCAGCATCTTCCAGCGCACCTGTGCCCACGAGATTGCCGCCATTCGCCAGCGGGCCCGCGCCGCCCTGGCCCGGGGCCGGCTCGACCTGGCCCGGGAGGCCTGGCGGCAGTGGCAGCAACACCTGCCCGACGATCCCGACGCGGCCGAACTACAGCTGCAGATCGCCGAGCGCCGGGGCCAGCAGCAGCGGGCCCGGGACATCCTGGCCCGGCTGGTGGAACGCGAAGACCTGCCCCGGGCCCGGCGTACCCTGTTGCGGGCCCGTCTGGCCGATCTGCAATGGCGCGCCGGTGAGCCCGGGCCGGCCACGGCCGGCTGGCGGGAGCTGTTGGCCGCCCACCTCGGCGAGGCCAGCGATCGGCTGGCCATCGTCAAGCTGGAGGCTGCCGGGCGGGATTCGGCCGGCCGGGTGGTGCTGGATTTCCTGGACCGGGGCCGGCCCCATGCCGGGTGGCTGCTGCGCCTGCGGGAAGCGGCCGAGGAATATCCCGGCTGGTCCAGCCTGTGGTACCTGATCGGGCGGCAGATGTTCAACCAGGAGCACTTCGAGCAGGCGCTGACCTACCTGGAGCGGGCCGGCCGGGAAGGCTTCGGCCACCCCTTGCTCAGTGGCGAGGCTCTGCGGCTGCAGGCGGTTTCGGCTTATCGCCTGGGGCGGAGACGGGAGGCGGCACTTCGTCTTGCGGTGCTGGCCCAGCTTCCGGCGCGGCCGGACGATCCGGCGTGGGCAGGGGACTGGCTGGAACGGCTGGCGTTCGAGCAACGGCACTACGGCGGCGCACGGTATAGACCTCGGGGAAAAAAGTCCCGCGATTCGGCCCGGTGAAGGAACGCGTGGTAACCCCGCGCAGGGTGCCCTGCTCGTCGAGAAACCACAGTGTATAGCACTCACCGCCTCGCTGCGCCCGGTTGATGGAAATCACCGTCCCCCACTCGGTGGGAATCTCCCGGTGAAAGGGAAGCTGCTGCCAGTCGACCAGCTTCTCCGGGGCCAACTCCTCCTCCACCGGAGGGGGAGGCACCTCCTGCGCCGTTGCCAGGCCGACATCGAGTTGCACCAGCAATCCGCCTGCCAGCAATCCCGCCAACCCGGCCAGTACCAGGGAAGTTTGCGCTTTCATCGTAAGACCTCCTGCAGGCGTTCATCCACGGTCAACCTGCTATGTGCCACAAAGCGTTCTGGCTAGCAAGCCCGCAAAACAGCGGGAAACAGCGGGAGAAGGCGGGGACAGGCCCAGTATAAAGGTGTTATATTACCGTGGGTTGCCTGACCCCACCAGGGTATAGGCCGCCCAGTAGCCGGGGTGGGGAAAGTAGCGTCGTACCACGTCGCGGGCCCGGCGCAAGGCCCGGGCCGGCCCCACCTTTGCCAGTTGCCGGTAGAAACGCTTCATGAGCACGGCGGCGGCGACGTCGCTCACCGGCCACAGGCTGCCCAGGGCCTGCTCTGCCCCGGCCAACAGGAAGGCCAGTGCCAGGTCGATGCGGGGAGTGTTCGCGCCCCCGGCCGCCACCGCCGTGTAGCAGCCGGACAACACCACCAGCCGGGCCGCGAGGTCCAGCCCCAGCACGTCCAGCAGGTGCAGTTGCTGGCCGGCACCCAGGCTCAAGCCCCGGTCCAGGGGGCTGCCCGCCGCCTGCCCACCGTGACCTACCAGGTGAATGAAGCCGGCCCGGGGAGCCAGTCGCAGCAACTCGCTGCGGGTGGCCTGCCGGTCCAGCAGGGCGGTGGCCGGCAGCCGGTCCAAGACACTCTCCACCTCCAGGCGGGCGAAGGGCAACTGCTCGGCCGGCACCCCGGCCACCACCAGCGCCGGCCCGGGAGGCTGCAGCTGCAGCTGGCGCCGCTGCTGCAACAGTCGAAACAAGGTGGCCGACTGGCAACGAAAGACGTTCAAGCGTTCATACAGGTAGCGGCCCGCGGGTTCGCGCAGGGCGGCAAAGGGGACCCCGGCCAACGGCCCGTGAGGTATCACCAGCAGGTTGGCGGTTCCGGCCAGCTGTTCCCGCCAGGGCTCCAGCAACAGCCGGTGCAGCTGCTGCAGGTAGCTGGCGGCCGGGGCATGGTTGGCAAGCGCCCGGCGCAAGTCGTCCACCATCTCGGCCAGCCGCCCGGCCGGCAGCTGTACCCGTTTCACCTGCAAGCGCCCGCGCTCGAGCAGCCACATCACCGTGTCGCCGGCGGTGACGAAGAAAGCCAGCACGGCGGTGTCGTCCGGCAAATCACGCCGCCAGCGAGCGACTTCGACCACCCGCCCGGGAACCACGGTGTCCCGCCATCTCGGGGCCCGCACCAGCACGTCGGCCAGTTCCTTCACCCGGGCTCGTTCGGCGTAGACGAACGCCCGGGCCGGCCGCTGCATATCGAGCAGCAGGTGCACGGCATCCTCGAAAAGCCGAACACTATCCCCGATGGTGAATCCTCCCTGGCGCGCCCGCGCCGCCCCGGCGGGCAGGCGCTCCACCACGCCGATGGCCCGCCGGTAGTGTTCCCAGGCTCCACCGGTATCGCCCCGGGCCCGGGCCAGGTCTCCCAGGATCTGTTCGGCCTGCCAGACCACCTCTTGCAGCCCCTGCTGGTCGGCGGCCTGCAGGGCGGCCCGGGCCTGCTGCCTGGCGTCGTCGAGTCGTCCTGCCGCCTGTTCCGCCCGGGCCAGCCCACACAGCGACTGTGCCCGGTTGAACTGGTCGTGCAGCCGGGTCGACAAGCGCACCGCCCGGGACAGGTTGTCGAGGGCCTCTTCCAGCCGCCCCAGGCCCAGCAGGACCAGGCCGGTGTTGCGCAGGTCGTAGGCCAGGCCGGCCTGGTTCTTCAGACGTTCGTCCAGCCGCCGGGCCTGCTGGTGCAGCTCGAGCGCCTGCCGCAGGCGGCCGCGGCGGCGCAACACCAGTCCCAGGTTGTTCAGCTGGGCCGCTTGTTCATCTTCCAGCCCTGCCCGCCGCGACTCCTGCAAGGCCCGTCGCAACTGCTCCTCGGCGTCCGCCAGCCGCCCCAGCGACATGAGGATGAGCCCCCCCAGGGAGATGGCGGAGATCTTCAGGCGGGTATTGCCGGCCCGGGAGGCCACTTCCACCGAGCGTTGCCGGGCCAGGCGGGCGCGCTGGTAGTCGCCCCGGTACCAGCAGGCCTTGGCCTCCTCCAGGCGGGCCTCGGCCTGGCGAGCCAGATCGCCACGCCGGCCGGCCCGGCTGGCCACCTCCCGGGCGATTTCCAACACCAGGTCGTAGTTGCCGGCGGTCAACTCGGTACGCGCCAGGTCGAGCTGGACGGCATCGGCACTGGCCTCGTCCGGCAGTTGCCGGTAGATGTGCAGTGCTTCCCGGTACCACCTGCGGGCCCGCTCGAGCCGGTGCAGGCGGCGCAGGTAGCTGGTTCCCAGCAAGCGCATCATCCTCGCCTGCTGGGCCCGGTTGCCCAGCTTGGCGAACCGTTCCAGCGCCGAGCGGGCCGCGGCGATCGCCCCCTGGTAGTCGGCCGCGGCATCCCGGGCCAGGGCCAGGGTGGCGGCGCACCCGGCGGCCAGGCGCTGCCGTCCCAGCCCGTCGAACAGCTCCAGGGCCCGCTGCAGCAGCCGGTGCGCCTGCCGGTGCCCGCCCAGCCGCGAGGTGATGATGCCCAGCAGCCTGGCCGCCTGGGCCTCGGCCAACTCGTCGGAGCGTGCACGGGCTGCAGCCAGCAGGCGCTGCTGGGCCTGCCGGGCCAGCTCGAACCTTTCCAGGCGGAAGGCACACTGGACGATGCCCCCGTCGGCAGCAGCCAGGATGTCGTCGCGCCCCAGGTAGGCGGCCAGGGTTCGCAGGGAAAAGAACCGCTCCAGTGCCCGCGCCAGCCGGCCCTGCTTGTAGGCGTTCATGGCCGCCGTCACCGCACCGGCCAGGTGGGAGCGGGCATACTCGACGCGCTGCCGGCGGTCCAGGCCGGGATGCCCCCGCAACTGCAGCTCCAGCAGGGCCTGCCAGGGAAGTGCTTGGCCGGCGTCGCGCACCGTCCGGGCCAGGGACTGCGCCAGCGACTGCCCGGCCAGGTGTTGCAGTGCGCCCCGTAACATAAACTGCCCGGGCGGGCCGGCGGGCAGGAGCAACACCCGTGGTACCCGGGCCTGCAAGGCCGCCACGTCGATGCCGGCGGCCAGCCGGCCCGGAAGACCCGGCCGTCGTCCCGGCGCCAGCACCCACAGGCCGGCGCCCTGCTCCTGGCGGCCCAGCTGGTGCACCTTCAGCCCGGCCACCGCCCCCAACCGGGGATGAGGGGCCAGGGTACTGCGCAGGGGCCGCTGCCCGTCCGCCGTCCAGCCCACCGCCCACACCACCAGGCCACTGCCGGCAGAGCGCTCCTGCCCAACCGCTTCCGGCTCCAGCCGGCGAACCACCCCGAACAGGGAAGCAGCCTGCCCGCGCAGGTCGGCCCCGGGTGGACGACCCACCCACAGGGCCCCGCCGAAGTTCACGTTGACCGCTCGCCTCCACCCGGAAATGTCGGCAACGGCACCCACCCGGCACAGGGGCAGGTGTGCCAGCAGGGGCCGGTCCTGGAAGGGCAGCGCCTCCCAGGGCACGTCCAGCAGACCGTCGACCAGGACCACTCCCTTCGCTTCCGCCAGCAACGCGGCCAGCGGCTGCACCAGCAGCCGGCCCAGGCGTTGCCGGGCCCGCTCGGCGACCTGACCGTTTCCCCCGGACAAGGCAGCGACCAGCCGGGACACCTCGCCGCGCCCGAGTGGCCGGTGCACCACCCGGACCCGTCCGGAAGACATCCACACCAGTATCGTCTCCTGCTCCAGGGCTACCCCGGCCAGCAGTCCCCAGCCGGGGGGCAGGAGCCCGGCCACCGTGCCGGCGGCCAGTGGCTGGGCGTCCAGCCGCTCGGCCAGCCGCTTGACGAAGTCCGGTTGCAGCTTGTCCCGGTCCGGCCAGAGCCGGTCCCGGCGGCGCAGCCGTATCCAGACATCCAGGTACGCCAGCAACTGCCCGGCATCACCGCCACCGGCCGCTTCCTCCACCAGTTGCGCCATGAGCCGGTCTTGCTGGCGCCGGGCTTCTGCCGACCCGGCCGTGGCGGCCCGTGCCGGACTCGTCGCCAGCAACCGCTTCAGCCGTTCCCGCGGGCTGGTGCCGGGCCCGGGCAGGCGCCATTCCAGGTCCGCCAGCTCCGGCCGCCGCAGGCCGGCTTGTACCCGCCGGTACCAGCTTTCTGCCTCCCGCTCCCGGCCCAACCGGCGCAGGAGGACCGACAGGTTCCAGGCTGCCATGGCCTGCAAGCGCGCGCCGCGCACCCCCGCTACCCGCCCGGCCATGCTCACGGACAGGCGGGCCGCCTCCAGGGCCCGGTGCAGCAGGACCAGCTCGCTGTCCAGGCCGGCCAGGACCTGTCGCAGCCGCCGTTCTGCCCTCGTCTTACCGGCCTTTGTCGCCGGCCGCTGTCCGGCCTGACGGGCCAGTTCGACCGCCAACCCCGCCGCCACCCGGGCAACCAGCTCCGGCCGCGGCGTTGCCGACTGCAGCACGGCAGCACGTGCCCGCTGCAGGTACTCCACCAACCTGGCGGGAGACACCTGCACCCAGCCGCTGCGGGCCACTTCCAGGAGGTTCAACGCCGCCAGTGCCTGGCCGTCGGCCCGCCCCACCCGGGCGGCGCTGTCCGCCGATTCCCGCCACAGCCGGACGGCCCGGCCGGGACGCCCGTTTTCCAGCCAGCCAGCCGCCAGTTGTGACTGGGTAAGCGAGATGTCCAGCCACAGGCGATCATCGTCCAGGTCCCGGCGTCGCTGTTGCAAACGCTCGAGCTTGGCCTGCAGGGAGGCCAGGGCCCGCGGCCCATCGCCGGACCGGGCCGACAGCTGGGCCAGCAGGGTGTCTATGAGATCCAGTTCCTGACCGGTGGAGAATCCCAGGGGGGCCCGCGAGCCGCCGCCGGACAAGCTCACGGCTATCTGCGGATTCGCTCCCGGGCGATCGCCCGGCAACGACTGGAACAAGCGTCGCGCCTCGAGCAAGCTCGAGCTGGCCTGGCGAGCGTCACCCGCCAGGAACTGGTTGTAGCCCAGCGAACGCAGGCAGCGCGCCCGCTCGGCCACCCGCCCCGCCTGCCCGTACAATCGACAGGCCCGGGCGAAAACCTCGGCCGCCTGCCGGTGCTGGCCGGCTACCTGCCGGGCCGCGGCCTGGGCTGCCAGCAACCGCGGCAGGCGGCGCTCGCGTCCCAGGCGCCGGGACAGTTCGAACGCTTGCTGCCAGGTTGTGGCGGCCTGTTCGAGATGGTCGGACAGGAAGGCCGTGCGGGCCAGGTTTTCCAGGAAGGCCAGCTTCCGTTCCGGGCGTCGAAACGGCTCACCGCACTGCTGCCGCTGCCGGTACAGCCGCCAGGCCTGGTCACCGTTACCCAGGGCCAGGTAGACATTGCCCAGGTTCAGCAACAGGTCGGCCCGTTCCCGCCGGAGCCCCGCTCCCGTCATCAGGTCCAGCGCCGCCTCGTATTGCTCGGCGGCCGCCAGCAGGTGACCGGGATCGTCGTCGAGTCGCGCCGTTTGCTCCTCCAGCCAACCCAGGGTCTGGTGAGGATACGGAGACTGGGGATCGAGCAGCAGCGACTTTTCCAGGCACCGGCGGGCCCGGGAGAAGTTCCCGGGAGGATCCAGGTAGGTGTAGGCCAGGCCCAGCAGGTACCGGCCCAGGGCATCGTCGACTTGTTGCTGCCGCTGCCAGCGCTGCACCCGCCGCCAGGCCGAACGGGACCGGCCGCTGCGATTCATCAGCGCCAGCCATTCCCGCCAGGCGGCGACGTCTTCGGGTTCCTGTCGCAGCAGCCGCTCCAGCGCCTTGGCGGCCATGGTGGTTTCTCCGGCAGCAGCCAGCAAGCGGGCATGGTGCAGGGTCAACCGTTTCAGGCGGCGCCGGGCCAGCAGCCGGGTGCGGGCATCACCGGCGAAGCGTTCCAGCATCTCGGCGACATGATCCGCCGCCTCGGCCAGGCGTCCCTGCTGCTCGGCCAGCCGCGACAGCTCCAGCAAGGCCTGGCCAGCCAGCCGGGGAACGGCGGCAGACAGTCTCTCCGCCAGCCGCAGCGATTGCCGGGCCAGTTGCAGGTGGCCTTGCTGCCGGTGCCAGCGGGCAATGGCCAGGCGAATCATGGTGGCGGCCGGCTGGGCACCGCCGTTACGCGCCGCCAGCAACTCCAGGCGGGCTCCCCGGTCGGAGGAGGAATCCCCGGGAGTGTCGCTCACCACGGCGATCAACTTCCTGGCGGCGGTGCGGCGCAGGGCCGGTTGTACCTGCTCGTCCGCCGCCACCCGCAGCAGGCGCTCCACCGCGCCCTCCCGCTGCCCCAGTCGCAGCAGGATGTGCGCCTGCATCTGCAGGGCCCGGGCTCGCCGGGTACCGTTGCTGGCGGCCACCAGTTCGTCCAGCAGGTGCAAGGCGCGGGTGAACCAGCCCACCCGGCGGCAAATATCGGCCCGCACCAGCAACTTTTCTCTGGCCTCGATCCCGATGTCGTCCAGGGCCTGCAGCAACTGGCGGGCCACCGGCCTGGCTTCCTGGCGACGTGCCGGACTCAGTCCCAGCGGCAGGCGCTGTTGCATGGCCGCGGCCACCTGGCCAATCAATGCCTGCCGGCGTACGGCCTCGTCGCGGGCTTGCAGGGCCAGTGCCGAGAACAACTCGCCTGCCTGGCGGTGGCGACCCCAGCGCTGCAGGTGCCCCGCCTCCAGCAGCTGGCACTGTTGCCACCGGAGCCCGGTGGCCCGGAAGCCGGCCCGGCGAATGTACCACAGGGCTTCCTGTTGCCGGCCGGCCTTTTCGGCCAGTACCCCGGCCCGGCTACAGTCGCCGGACGACGGCAACTCGACTTCCAGGCCCCAGATATCGAGGTCGCCATCGCTGCGCGAGGCAAATACCAGCCGCCTGCCCAGCACGCGGGGTTGGATGTCTGCCGCCAGGCCCGGGGTGAGCGGCAGCGCCCGGCCCAGGCGAGGACGTTGCCCGTCGTCGAGCAACAGCGGCGCCATCCACAACGAGGGTCGATCGGCGGTGTCGAGTCGGCCATCGGCGTTGCTGTCGTCGGCGAAGCGGGAATACACCAGCCAGTACTGCTCCTGCAGCCGCATCCAGGCCGGGAAACCCACCGGGGCCGTACACTCCCCCAGGGGCCACTCCCGGCCATCGCTAAACCGCTGCAGCCACAGGCAGGGGCGGCCCGCGTGCCGCTCCGCGCTGGCGGCCACGAAGACCAGCAGGCTGCCATCAGGGGAGACCGCCGGCTGGTGACCGGGCCGGGCGCTGAGCCGGCGGCTGCTGCCGTCTTTCAGGTTCAACAGGAAGATGCCATCGCTGGCACCGTGGCTGGTGCGCACGTAGGCCAGGCGCTGGCCGTCGGGAAACCAGTCGGGCTCGCGTTCGCCGTGCTCCACGCCGGTGAGCCGCCGCGGCTGGCCCGGTTTGGCCAGCGACAGCAGGTAGAGATCACCCTTGGCGTCGCGCCGGGTGGAGACGAAAACCAGGCCGCTGCCATCGGCTTTCACGGCGGGATCGAAATCGTCGGCACTGTGCCGGGTAAGCCTCCGCGCCCAGCCGCGGGGCAGCCGCCGCCGCCAGATGTTGCGATCGCCCCCCTGGTTGGAGACGTACACCAGTTCCCGCCCCCCGGGAAGCAAGCACGGCGACATCTCGTCGGCCAGTCCATGCACCAGCGGCCGGGCAGCGCCGGGGGAATCCGGGCCGCCGGAAGCCGGCCGCGAGGCAACCATTTTCCCGGCGCCTGGGCTCGCCGGTGGCAGGTGACAGGCGACCGCCAGCAACCAGGCGCCGGCCAGCAGGCAACACCACGGTGCCCTACACCTCGAACTCGCTGGCTTCATCCTTGAGCTGGGTACTGGTGCTGACCAGCTGCTGGGTGGCTTCTCCCATTTCTTGTGAAGCCCGGGCATGATTCTTGGCTATTTCCCGGATCTGCTCGATGGCGGAGAGGATGCCGTCCGAGGCCTTGGACTGCTCCAACAAGGCCTGGTTGACGCGCGTGGTGGCATCGTTTATCTCGGCCACGGCGGCTATGGCCTGGCGATTTTCCTGGGCCTGCTGGCCGACCATGTTGGCCAGGTCGGTGGTTGATTTCCGGGTCTGTCCGAAGGCCTCTTGCAGCAACTTGCCCGACTGTTCCAGCTGCTGGGCCGCCGCCGATATCTTGCTGGCCATGTCGGCCACCCGGGAGGTGTCCCGCGCCACCGATTCCGAGGTGCGTGCCTGGCCCTCGGTGTTGGCGGCAATCGACTCGACGTTTTCCACCGCTTTCTGGAAACTGAGCAGGATCTCGGTCAGGGCATCCCCGGCCTGCTTGGCCAGCGACATGCCCTCGTTGACGGTGGCTCCTCCATCGCGCATGGACTTGATGGCCGTTTCCGAGGTGTCCTGGATATCACGGATCATCTGGCCGATCTCGCGCGTGGAGGAACCGGTGCGTTCCGCCAGGGAACGAATCTCGTCGGCCACCACGGCAAAGGCCCGGCCGTGTTCACCGGCCTGGGCGGCGATTATGGCCGCGTTCAGCGCCAGCAGGTTGGTCTGATCGGCGATCTCGTCGATCACCCCGAGAATTCCGCTGATGGCCTCGATACGGTTGCCCAGGCCGAGAATGACGCTGGTGGTATCGCGCGTGGAGGTAACGATGCGCTCCATGCCCTCGATGGTACGTCGCACCGACACCGCTCCCTCCTGGGCCACCTCGATGGCCTGGCGCGACAGCAGGGCGGTATCGGCGGCGCTCTGGGAAACCTCGGAGATGGAGCGGTCCATTTCCGCCACCGACATTACGGTACGCTCGGCCGCCTCCCCCAGTTGCCTGACGTTGCCGCTGACCTGGGCCACCGCCGCCGCCATGTCCCCGATCACGTCGTCGGTGTCGCCAACCAGCTTGGTCAGCGAGTGGGTCTCGGCCGACATCAGGTTGAAGTTCTCCCCCAGCTTCTGCACCGCCTCGGCCGTCTCCTGCGAGTACTGGGCCAGCGACTGCAGGCTGTCGGAAGCAGACTGGATGTTGGCGTTCATCTCCTCCACCGAGGTGGAGGTCTCGTGCACGGAGCGTGCCTGCACCTCGGCACCGGTGGAGATGGCCGAGGCCTTTACCAGCAACTGGTCGCATATATTGGCCACCTGGGAAGCGAGGTTGGCGACGTTTTGCACCGTCCCGCGCAGGTTGCGAACCATGGTTCCCAGGCTCATGCCCAGCAATCCCACTTCGTCGTCTGCCACCAGGGTGACGTCGTGGCGCAGATCGCCCCGGGCCACCTGTCCGGTGATGGTGGCCATGCGGCGTATCAGTGATCCCTGTTGATCGGCGAAAACACTTCCCACCACCACCGCCAGGGTCATGGCGAAAACGGTGATGATGAGCATGAGCACCTTGAGCCGGACCACGGCCGGCTCGATGGAACTCCAGCGTACCGGAGCCAGGGAAATCCAGTCGTGCTTGGGAGAGGTGGCGAAGGCGTAGATGACATCCCTGCCCGGATCGGCCACCACCCCGTGATCGGCATTGCGTGCGGCAGCCATGATCCTTTCGTACAACCCCGGCTCCAACGGCCGGGCTCCACGAGAATGGTAGAATTCCCCACCCGGGCGCCCCAGGTGCACGTACTCGGAGGTGGACAGCTTGTTGGCCTCGTCATTCAAGTACGCCTCGACCTCCGTCCGTCCCAGCCCGGAAACGGCCAACGAGGCCACGTCCCGGGTCATGTAGCCGAGCTTCTCGGAAAGGTTGCGCCCCATCTCCCGGGCCAGCAGCCAGCGGGAATTGGCGAAGGAGGTCACCCCCACCAGCAGGGTGGGAAATACCGCCAGGGCGAAGGAGAAGGCGGCCAGCTTGAAGCGCAGGGACAGCACCCGTCCCCCCAGCGAACCACCCATCAGCTCCGCCAGGCGTTCCAGCAACGGCCGCAAGTGTTTCTGCACCAGCAACATGCCGGCGACCGCCAGCAGCAATGAGTCGCACAGCCCCAGAGCCAGCAAGGCCAAGGACTGTCCCACCGCCCAGTAGGCACTGGCCGGCAAGGCCACGATGGGCACCAGGCCGACAATGCCCACCCGCCAGTGCAGGCTCCTGGCCAGGACGGCGGCCCGGCGCAGGCGTTGCTGCTGCAGTTCACCCTCGGCCGACTCCATCAATGCCAGCACTACCGGCTGCAACCAGATCCACACCAGCCAGGTACTGGCCACGGCCAGCACCAGGCCTACCAGGCCCCAGGCGAGGGAAAAGGAAGACATCCCTCCCTGGGGAAGTGGCAGGAAGAAGAAAACGAACAGCCAGGAAAGCACCCCGACCAGCAACCACAACGAAGCCACCAGGATGACGACCCGCCGGGCCGCGAGTTTTATCTCGTGTCGCTCCAATACACCTACCTCCCTGGTGGAAAGGATTATTCCCGCCCGGGCAGGTTGCTGTCAATGAAATCGACCCGAAGCGGGCGATTTTTCACCCGGCCTGCCTCGCCAGCGCCCCCCCGATGAAAAAAAAAGCCGCCAGGTGCTGGCGGCCGCGGTTGTTACATTGGCACCGGGTCAGGATTGTTTCTTGAGCGCCCTGACGATCTTGTCCTTGACCGGGCTGGCGGAGTTGCGGCCCGCCCGGGCCCGGGAGATTACCTCCGCTTCCAACTCGAGCAGCCGGGCGGTCAATTCCGCCGAACAGTCGGAGGAGGGACGACCCACCTCGGCCGTGGCCGGCTCGCTGACTCCCCGGCGCATGCGAATTATCTGAGCTTCTCTGGTGGACAATCTTTCAAGACCTCGTCGCAGCTTCCTGTCAACCCGGGCTCTGGACCTGGAAGTCGTTATCCCTGTCGTTTTCGAGCCCATCAAAACCCTCCTTTTCCTCCCGCTGGCGCCCGCCGTCACCAGCGAAGCGGTTATGTGTCGAAACTAGCCCGCCCCCCTGGAACCGTCAAGTTTTTGACCCGCGCAAAAAACGCGCCCGGCCGCCCTGGCGGCCGGAAAGCGGCTGCCGGGGGCATCTGCCCGCAGAACGCCGCTCCCCCGCCGAACGGCACCTCGTCACCAGCACACGCACCCGGCGCTCGGGGTACCCGGACACGGCAACGGCTACGTCACTTTTCCGGTTTCCGCCGGTAGAGGATGGCTATCGTCAGGCAATGAAATTCCTCGTCGCTGGACTGGGTAACCTGCACGTCGCGGATCTCCTTGGGGGATCCGGAACGCAACCAGCGAGTGACGCGCTCGCCGATATACTCCCGCTCCTTGGCCTTGGTTGCAGTGAACACCTTCAACCCATCCATGACAAAACCCCCTCTGCCAGGACCTCCAGGCCCTGTTATTATCATCCGCCTTCCCGGCGGTTTTTGTCAACCCCTGAAAAGAAGGATGGTTCCGGGCGGGTTGCGGAAATTGCACCCGCCCTGCTAGAGTCTTTTCGGAAAGGAGAAAATCGCCATGTCGCGTTGGCCCGTCCTTGCTTGCTGCCTGTTATGGTTATCCTCCTGCAGCTCGGGTTCCGGTCCCGCCGACGCCGGCGCCGACGGCGATGCCGGCAACGGCGGTGGGGACATAACCACCTGCCAGACCGACAGCGATTGCCCCCAGGGTCAGGACTGCCTGGGGGGCATCTGCCAGCCGGTCCAGTCATGCCAGTGCAACTACGATTGCGGAACACGGGAGGCGGGCCTGGTATGCAACCGCAGCCGGGGACGCTGCGAGCCGGGTGCCACCGGCGACACTTCCTGCAACGAGTACTGCGACTGTTTCGCCTCCGAGACCTGCGCCGGCGGCCAGTGCCAGCAAGCCGGTGGCGACGAAAAGACCTGCACCACGGAGGAACAATGCGATTCCTCCGAGCAATGCCTGGAGGGACGCTGCGTTCCCCGTGACTGCTCGACCCGGGAAGACTGTGCCGCCGCCGTCTGCCTGGTGTGCAGCAACGGCGTGTGCCAGAGCCCGCCGGCCATCTGCCAGGGCAATGCCGACTGCTGCCTGGGCTTCCACTGCAACTTCGGCAGTTGCATACCCGACAGCGAGGGATGCCAGTCGGACGCTGACTGCCCCGACCCGGAGTTCCCCCGCTGCCGCGAGGGGGAATGCGTGCCCGAGTGCGTCAACGATGCCGAGTGCGCCGGCAACCAGCAGTGCCGGGACAACCACTGCGTGGATCCGGGCTGCTCGCTGGAGACCTGCCCCCAGGGCCAGTGGTGCAATCCCACGGCCGGTCCCGCCGGAGCGGGCGAGTGCCAGGACGGTTGCGACCAGAACAGCGACTGTCCCCAGGGAAAGCAGTGCAACTACGAGTCGCACGTGTGCGTGGAAGACTGCTGCGGGGGCTGCGGCGCCGACGAGTACTGCGATTCCACCAGCTGCACCTGCAAGCCCGCCTGCAGCAGCGACGATGACTGCCAGCCCGGCCAGAGCTGCAACCAGCAGACCGGCCAGTGTGAAACCCACGGTGCCGGCCAGGAGGGCGACGACTGCCTGAGCGATGCCGACTGTGACGACAGCCAGGGACTGTTGTGCGACGACTGCGACCTCTGCCAGAATCCACCGGAGACCCAGACCTGCCTGTTTTCCTGCGCCGGCACCTACCAGTGCCCCCGTTCCGGGTTGAGCTGCCAGCCGCGCGGCTTCGACTCCAGCGGCATGCGCCTGCTGTGCGTACCCCAGTAGGACGCCGTCAGTGAAAGTCACGGGCCGGCGTGAAACCGGCCAGATCCTCGTCGAGCGACTCGAACACCTGACCGCGCACCCCTACCACGCCGTCGCGGCGTTCCAGCCTGCCGGCCACCAGCAGGGCCCGGGCACTTACCACCTGGAGGCGCACCCGGGGCCACAGGTCGGGGGTGATTGTCACGTTGACCAGGCCGGTCTCGTCTTCCAGGGTGAGGAAGGTCATGCCCCTGGCGGTGGCGGGGCGCTGGCGCACGATCACCATCCCGGCCACCCGCACCCAGTCGCCGGCCCGGGGCCGGTCCAGGCTCTCGGCTGCCAGCACCCGCCGGCGGCGCAGGCGCCGGCGCAGGTATGCCAGGGGATGGGGACCGCAGCTGATACCGGACAGCGACAGGTCGGCAGTGGTGCACTCGAGCGCGGACATCTCGGCCAGGGGGCTGGCGCCGGCCGGCTGCTCGAGGTGGCGCAGCAGCGGGCGCTGTTGGCCCAGCGCACTTGCCTGCCACAAGGCCTGCCGGCGAGTCAGCCCCAGGCTGCCGAGCGCTCCCAGCGAGGCCAGGGCAACCAGTTCCCGCTGCCGCAGCTCGACCCGGCGCTGCAGCCCGGCCAGCGAGGTGAAGCGACCGCGGCGGCGTTCCGCCGCCAGTTGCCGCCCTGCCTGCTGCCTGAGCCCGCGCACGAAGCGCAGTCCCAGGCGCAGCCCGCCATCTGCCTCCACCCGGCACAGCCAGGTGGAGTGGTTCACGTCGGCCGGGCGCACCGACACCCCGTGTCGTTGGGCGTCGGCGACGATGGTGGCCGGGTGATAGAAGCCCAGGGGCCAGGCGTTGAGCAGGGCGGCGGCGAACACCTCCGGGTGGTGGGCCTTCAGGTAGGCCGAGGCGTAGACGATGAGGGCGAAGCTGGCCGCGTGCGACTCGGGAAAACCATAGAGGCCGAAGAAGGAAGCGAAGGAGGCGACGATCTCCTCGGCGGCCCGGCCGCGGATGCCGTGACGGTGCAGGCCCCGGCGCAGCTGCTGCTGGTGCCAGCGGCGGTACTCGGGCGAGCGGCGATGACCCATGGCCCGGCGCAGCTGCTCGGCCTGGCGCAGGCTGTAGCCGGCCGCCGTCATGGCGATGCGCATGGACTGTTCCTGGAACAACGGAATGCCCAGGGTGCGTTTCAGGATGGGCTCGAGGGCGGGATGGGGATAGGTCACCGGCTGGCGGCCGGCGCGGCGCTCCAGGTAAGGGTGCACCTTGCGTCCCACGATGGGCCCCGGGCGAATGATGGCCACCTGCACCACCAGGTCGTAGAAACAGCGCGGCCGGAGCCGGGGCAGGATGTTCATCTGGGCCCGGCTCTCCACCTGGAACACGCCGATGGTGTCGGCGCGCCGCAACAGCTCATAGGTGCGGGGATCGCCGGCGGGCAGGTGGGCCAGGTCGAACCGCTGGCCCCGCTGCCGCAGCATCCAGCGGGCCTGCTCCAGCGCCCGCAACATGCCCAGCCCCAGCAGGTCTACCTTGAGGATGCCCAGGTCGCCGCAGTCGTCCTTGTCCCACTGGATGACGGTGCGCCCGGTCATGCTGGCCGGCTCTATGGGAACCACTTCGTCCAGCCGGCCGGCGCAGAGCACCATGCCGCCGCTGTGTTGCCCCAGGTGGCGGGGCAGGTGCTGCAGCCGGGGCGCCAGTTGCAGCAACCACCTCACCCGCCGCTCGCCGGGATCCAGGCCGGCCCGGACGGCGGCGCCGGCCAGATCGGGCTCGCCGTCGCTGCCTGGCAACTGCTGCAGCAGGCGAGCCAGGTACTCCTCCGGCAAGCCCAGCACCTTGCCCACCTGGCGCACGGCGCTGCGCCACCGGTAAGTGATCACGTTGGCGGTCATGGCCGCCCGCTGCCGGCCATAGCGCTGCCAGACATACTGGATGACCCGTTCGCGTCGTTCACCCGAGGGCAGGTCGAGATCGATGTCCGGCCATTGTCCACGTTCGGCGGAGAGGAAGCGCTCGAAGAGCAGATCCATGCCCACCGGGTCCACGGCGGTGATGCCCAGGCAGTAGCAGACGGCGCTGTTGGCGGCCGAGCCGCGACCCTGCACCATGATGCCTTGCTCGCGGCAGAAGCGGCAGATATCCCACACCACCAGGAAGTAGCCCGCCAGCCCCAGCCGCTCGATGACCGCCAGCTCGTGGGCCAGCTGGCGCCGCTGCCGCGACCCCAGCGGCCGGTAGCGACGGGCGGCGCCCCGCCATACCAGCCGTCGCAGCAGGCCAACCTGGCTCTCGCCCGGGGGCGTGGCGAAATCGGGAAAGCGGTAGTCCAGATCGTCGAGGGAGAACTCGCACAGCTCGGCCACGCGCCGGGTGTTGGCCACGGCCTCCGGCAGAGCGGCAAACAGTTCCGCCATGCGCTGCGGGGATTTCAGGTGGCGCTCGGCATTGCCCTCGAGCAACCTCCCGGCCTCGTCCAGGCGCAGCCGACGTTGCAGGCAGGTAAAGACATCGAGCAGGCGGCGCTCCCGGCGGCGGCCGTAACGCACGTCGTTGCTGGCCACCAGGCCCACCCCGGCGGCGGCAGCCAGGTCGGCGAGGAAACGGTTGCGCTCCGCTCCAGCGCGGTCGAGGCAGCGGCAAACCTCGATCCACAACCCCTCGGGCCCGAACAGCGCGCGCAGGCTCCCGAGCAGGTGCTGCACCCGCTCCGCTCCGCCGGCCCGGCGGGCCTGCAGCAGGGCGGAGCCGGCCAGGCATACCAGCCCGTCGCCACGCCCGGCCAGCCGTTCGAGCGCGAGCCGGGCCCGGCCCTGGGGCGGCCGCCGGGCCCCCGCGGGGACATCCGGGCGACAATGCCCGGCCGTCAGCAGCCGGCACAGGTTGTGCCAGCCACGCCGGGAACGCACCAGCAGCACCAGGCTGCCCCCTTCCGCCAGCGACAGCTCGGCTCCCAGCAGCGGCCGCAGGCCGGCCTGGCGGGCGGCGAAGTGAAAGCGCGGCAGCCCGTAGACGCCGTCGCAATCGCACAGCGCCAGGGCATCCATCTCCAGCCGGGCCGCCCGGGTGACCAGGTCTTCCGGGGCGGAAGCCCCGCGCAGGAAGCTGAAGGCGCTGCGGCAGCGCAACTCGACATAGTCTTTCATGCGAAGTTCCCCGGGAACTTCACGGTTTCATCCGAATATGCCGTCGGCCAGCCAGCGGTCCGCCAGGCGCCGGTGGTACAGGCGCAGCAGCGGCCCGCCGGCCAGTTCCACCTCGTAGTAGTCCCGCTCGTCGTCTGTCTCGCTCCACCACCGCTCCACCACCCGCCAGGGGCCGCCCCGGCGCCGTATCACTCCCCGCCAGGGTCCGCCGGTGATGCGTTCCGGCCGTCCATCCGCGGCGCACGCCACCTGCACGGCGCACGGGGGCCGCAGCGCGCGCAGGGCGGGCCAGCGGCCGCCGCCCGGCCGGGCGCAACCGCGGCCGCGCTGGAGCGGGGAGGGAAAGGGCACCAGCTCGAAGCAACCGGGCAGGTGGGAATCCAGCGGGCGGACACTGCCCACCCGCCCCTCGCCCAGACGGGCCGCCAGGCGGGCGACCAGGCCGGGGAAGCCGGCCGGGGCGGCAGCCCCGGTGCCGAACAGCTCCAGCTGCCCGGGTGTCTGCGCCAGCGTTTCCGCCTCCAGGCCCACGCCCGTCACCGGCAGGCGGGGCGGCGCCCGCTGCAACAGCGCCCGGGACAGATCCAGCCAGGTACGGGGACAGGCACAGGCCGCTGCCGGCCGCAACAGGTGTTCGGCGCGCCCCTCCGGTTCCAGGGCCAGGCTCAGGACCAGTTCGGCCGCCACCAGCCCGCGGGCGCGCAGGCGGCGGGCCAGGCGCTGGCAGAGGCGATTCAACACCAGCAGCAGCGGCTCCAGCAGGGCCAGGGGATACTCGCAGTCGACCTGCTCGATCATGCGCTCGGGAAGCCGCTGCCAGGATGGTGGCTGCAGGTCCTCTCCACGGGCCTGGTGCCACAGCCGCAGCCCCGGAGGCCCCAGGCGCAACATCACCTCGGCGGGCTCCAGGGCGGCCAGCTGTCCCAGCCGCTCCAGGCCCAGGGTCCGGCACAGATCCAGCACCCCCGACGATCCGGCCAGCAGCGACAGGGGCAGAGCCGCCAGCGACCGTCGTTCCCGCCCCGCGGCTATCACCCCCACCGCGGTGGCGGTGCAGGCCGCCAGCCGGGCGGCCAGCAGGCCACCGGCGATACCCACCCGCACCCGGAGGCCGGCCCGGCCGGCGGCGTCCCGCAACCGTCGGGCCAGCTGCTGCTCCGACGGGTACAGCCTGTCCAGTCCCTGCAGTCCCAGGTACACCGGGCCCTCCGGGCTGGTGGCCACGCGGGGAGAAAAGGAACGCGCCACCTCCACCAGCTCGGCCAGGGCCGAACGCACCGCCGCCGGTGAATGGGCCCGCAGCAGGCAATCGCCGGCCAGGCTGCGAGCCTGGGCAACCGTCATGCCCGGCACCACCCCGGCCCGGGCCGCCCGGGAACCGGCCGCCACCACCCGGGCCTGTCCCCCCCGGCCGCGGTACACCGCCAGGGGCCGGCCGGCCAGCTCCGGCTCGGCCCGCACCAGTGCCGCCACGGGCAGGCTTTCCGTATACAGGCAGGCGATTCGTTCGGAGTCGTTCACGGGCGGCATTATACTGGACGCATGTACAGTATTCAACCGCTTTCTTGCCGGGCCAACTCACCGGATTCGCTCGAATTCCGGCTCCAATCCCTCCAGCCACGAGTCCCCCGCCGCGGAATCGGCCCAGCGAGACCGCACCCGGCGCAGGCGCACCGTGAGCGCTGCCAGCGGCCCGGCCAGCGGCCGGGCCGAAAGCAGCACCACCACCGACCGCGAGGCCCGGCTCAGCCGCTGCAGCCTCACCCAGGCCGATGCCGGCAGGCAGCGGCCGGCGCCGACGCCGGCGGGGCCGGCCAGGTCGAGCACCAGCAGGGCAAAGCCATCCGCCTCCAGTATCGTCTCCGTGCAACGCAGGGCCTGGACGTGATCCGCGGCCCGGACCCAGAGCAGTTTCTCCAGTGCCACCCCCGAGGCCGCGGCCGAATCGACGTCGAGGCCGTCGCCCGCGTCGACCAGGGCGGCAAACCTGCCGGCGCCGGTGGCGGACGCCAGCAGCGACTGCGTGACCACGGCACCTCCGTGGCCGACCACGATCTCGTTCAGGCATCCCGGCGCCAGTCCTCCTTCCGTAAGCTCGTCCAGGGGCCCCAGGCCGGTGGACAGAGGCCCGGGGCCCGCCCGGCGCGCCGCCGCCTGGCTCCTGGCCAGGCAAGTGGCCGACACCAGTTGGCTGGCACCGAGACGGGTGGCCAGTTGCCGCAATCCGTTCATGCGCTCGTCATCCACGGCGGGCGTCATTATACTGTTCATCCGTACAGTGTTCAACAACAAAGGGCGGCGGCCAAAATCTGCCACTTCATTATGCGGATTTTCCAGATCGGCCGCGAGATCAAGGAGGCGCAAGAAAATGGCCGCAGTCGTAGTTCACCTACGTCGAGGACCATTTTCGCAGCGCCGACGCCGAGATCGCGGCCGAGGCGGGAAATCCGGGGTGGTTGCCCCCGGACAGGCAACGGCCTATAATGCCTTCCGTGAGAAGGGCATCGAGAACACGACCTTCCCGGGCGATATTGCCGCCGCTGATGTCCGGGCTGCTGCTGGTCGCGGCCGGCTGCGGACCGGCGGGTCCGGGTATCGCCGTGCAGTTGCAGGTGATCGGCCAGGAACTGTCCAGCCGGGGTGGTCCCCTGCCCTCCGCGGGCCAGCCGCCACCCGGCATGGACGCCTTTCGCCTCTGTGTCCAGGATGCCGCCGGCCGCGGCCTGGTGTGCGAGGATTTCCACGACCTGACCATGACCACGGTGCGGCTCGAGGGAGTTCCCGCCGGCGCCAATCTCACCGTCACCTTC
>Ga0190358_1000201_pt1 | contig 20452 bp, 11 predicted proteins | sample 48721812_MG_FD_161666 | JGI IMG/M metagenome (GOLD analysis project Ga0190358, IMG submission 161666) | Hydrothermal vent microbial mat bacterial communities from Southern Trench, Guaymas Basin, Mexico - 4872-18-1-2_MG | ecosystem: Environmental > Aquatic > Marine > Hydrothermal vents >... | reverse complement strand
TTTTCTTCTTTGTTCAGCCATAAAGCTGCCATTCTTTCAATATCTAAGTAATCTAATTGGGGAACCAATATCCGTGCTTCTTCAAACTTCGTTACCGCGGCATAAATATCTCCAGTGCGTGCTAATTCTTCTCCCTCCTCCATCAAACGTTGAGCCACATATTCTATTTCTAATGCTTTTAGCAAGGGTTCTAATTTAAGTGCTTGTTTGAACTTTGCCGCAGCCGCATCTATATTGCCTTCTCCTGCTAACTCAATTCCTTCTTTCAGGCGCAATTGAGCCTCTTTTTTCGCCGTCATGGTTTTCTCTAAGTTCACATAATTGACCAATTGGGGTGCCAATCCTTTGGCTTGTTCAAATTTATTCAAAGCCGCTTTGAATTGTCCCTTCTCTGCTAATTTTTTGCCCTCTTTAATCCAAAGTTCAGCCGTAATTTTAGCCGCTATGTCATCTGGTTTTAAGTTGAACAGAAGAGGATCAAGTTCCAAGGCTTCTTTAAACTTCACAACTGCCGCTTCAACGAGCTCATTTCGCGCTAACTGTTCGCCTTGTTCAACTAGTTTTTGTGCAACCTTTTTAATTTCAGGTGCTTGTAATCGGAAATCGAGTTCCCGTGCGAACTTAAACTTTTCTTTAGCGGCTTCAATTTTACCCATTTGTGCCAATTGTTTGCCCTGTTCAACCAACCTTTGTGCAATGGCTTTGTGTTCAGGTTCAAAATTTAACTGTCTATCCAATGCCAGTGCAGCTTTAAACTTGGCGACAGCATCTTTAATACGCCTTTTTCTGGCTAACTCTTCTCCCTGTTTCAACAACAATTGAACAAAACCTTGTATCTCATGAGAAAATCTCAATTGAAAATCAAGCTGTTGTGCCATTTTAAATTTTTCGATAGCGGAATTGATTTGCTTATTTTGCACTAATTTCTCACCTTCTTTCAAGTATAACCAAGCCATCGCTTTATTTTTTGGCTCAAAATGTAATTGATGATCAAGTGCCAGCGCCATTTTGAATTCTGCTATAGCCTCTTCTATTTTTCCATTTTGAGCTAATTGTTCTCCTTTATTCATCTGATGTTCCGCCACTGCTTTATCTTGCGGATCAAATTTTAATTGAAAGTCTAGCATCCGTGCCGCTTTGAACTTTTCTTTAGCCATTGCGATTTTATCCTCTCTGGCTAACTGTTTCCCCTCTGTCATCCGCACCACTGCAATCGCTTTATCTTTAGGGTTAAAATGTAATTGTGAATCAAACTCAAGTGCCGCCTTAAACTTCATGACAGCAGCTTCAATATGACCATTTCGTGCTAAACGTTTTCCCTTTTCCATTAACACATAAGCCATCACTTTGTTTTCTGGCTCAAAGTTTAAATTGGGTTCCATCGCCAATGCTTGCTCAAACATTGTGACAGCCGCTTCGATTTTTTCATTTCTCGCTAATTTCTCTCCCTCTTTTACCAACACATTTGCCGCAATTTGCTGGGTATTAAAACGAGCATCCACTCTTGATGCTTCTTGGAATGAAATAATAGCCGCATCAATATTACCCGCTCTGGCTAAAGATTTTCCTTGTTTAATCAAATAATTAACATAAATTTGGCGTACCTCATTCTCAGGTTCAAACTTAAAACAAGGTGCCATTTTTTGTGCGGTTTTAAATTTAATCACCGCCGCCTTAATTTGACCTTGTTGCGCTAATTGTTTTCCCTGCTTAACCAGAATTTGACTTTCGCCATCCGGTAAAGAAAATTGTTGACGTTGTTCAGAAGTCAAACATCGGGAAAGCTTATGATTAGCGTAATCAATTAAACTTTGAATTGATAAAATGCGCCAGCGACGAGCGGTTTTATCATTTGAAGCTGTGACGATGAACAGACCGTCCTGGCTGAAGGCAGCATAATTCACCTTATCTTTATGTCCAAACAACACGTTAAAAAGCTTACCACTATGAGTTTCCCATATACGGACAGTGTGATCATCCGAAGCGGTCACAACAAACTGACCGTTAGGACTGAAAGTGGCATGATTAACTCTATCCTTATGCCCTGCCAGCACGTTAAGTAGTTGACCACTATTAGCATTCCAAAGGCGAGCCGTGTTATCATAAGAAGCCGTTACGACAAACTGGCTATCAGGACTGAATGTAGCGTGATTAACTCGGTCTTTATGCCCCCCCAGCACCTTTAGCAGTTTACCACTATCTGTTTCCCAAATGCGGGCAGTTTTATCTTCTGAAGCGGTAACCACCTTTGCGCCATCGGGGCTGAATATCGCTTTCAAAACAGCAGCTTGATGCCCAGACAACACCCTCCAACGTTTTCCATTCTCCCACAAAGCAGCCGTTTTGTCGTTTGAAGCAGTGACAATAAATTGACCATCAGGACTGAAAGCCGCATAATTAACCCCTTTTTTATGCCCAGATAGCACGTTAAGACGTTTGCTGCTATTATTATTATTCCATAGAGAAAAAAAACGCCAACGCGAAGAAATTTGCCACAATTCAATCGTTCCATCATCTGAGGCGATGATCACTTTTGAACCATCTGGACTGAAGGCGACATGATTCACATCGTATATATGCTTAGAAAGTACATTTAAGAGTTTACCACTTTTCACTTCCCACAGGCGGGAAGTTTTATCATTGGAGGCTGTAACCACTTTTGAGCCATCAGGGCTAAAAACAGCATAATTAACCCGATTTTTATGCCCTGCCAATACCTTTTTGAGTTTACCACTTTCAGCCTCCCAAATACGGGCAGTATTATCATCGGAAGCGGTAATAACTTCTGAACCATCAGGACTAAAGTGGGCGTTAAATATACCAGAACCATGCCCAGAAAGTACATTGAAAGATTGGCTACTTTTAATCTCCCAGCGACGGGCAGTTTTATCATCTGATACTGTGATCACGAATCGACCATCAGGACTAAAACTGGCGTGATTCACTCCCTTTTCATGTCCGATGAGCAACTCAAATGATTGATTGTTTTGGCTTTCCCATAAGCGGGCTGTTCTATCAGCTGATACGCTGATAATGAATTGACCATCATGACTAAAATCAACGTAATTAACAGCGCCTTTATGCCCTGCCAACACCCGTTTCAATTTTCCAGTCTCTGTATCCCATAAGCGAACGGTTTTATCTTCTGAAGCCGTTACCACTTTTAAACCATCAGGGCTAAAGGCGGCATTCAAGACACGCGCTTTATGTCCAACCAGTACACTCTCAACTTTGCCATTGGTATTCCATAGACGGGCAGTCTGATCATCCGAAACCGTGATCACTTTTGAACCATCTGGACTGAAGGCTGCATTTAAGACACGCGCTTTATGTCCCATTAGCTCACTTTTAGGTCTGCCACTGTTAGCATTCCAGATACGAGCCGTTTTATCATCCGAGGTGGTCACGATTTTTGAACCGTCTGGACTGAATATCGCATAATTAATTCTATTTCTATGCCCTGTTAGTAGGGCAATACGTTTATTATGCTTGATATCCCAGATGTGGGCTGTTTGATCATCTGACACTGTGACGACTTTATTTCCATGGGGACTGAAAGCAGCATGATTAATGCCTTTTTTATGCCCAAATAGCTGCTTAATCAGTTTGCCAGTATTGGCATCCCACAAACAAGCTGCTTGCTCATTTGATACAGTGGTTATTACCAGGGTACCATTATAATTGAAAGCGGCTGATACCGTCGCCTTTTTATGGCTTGGATGATTTGTTATATCCCCTTGATGTCCTTGCAGTACGCTTTTAAGTTTACCCGTCATCGCATCCCATAAACGAAAATGTCCTCCTCTGTCTGCCGTGATGATACGCGAACCATCAGGGCTAAAAGCGACACGATAAAGCGTATCTTCATGCCCTTGCATAACGATATGTTTACGTTGATTCAGAATAGCTTCATAGAGCATTTCTTCTGCTTCAAGTAGATAAGGGCGTTCCGGCGCGAAAGTATATTTAGGTAAAGCTTCTAACGCTAATAATGTTCCATTAGTGATATTACCTTTTATAGTTTCCTTATGGGCTAATTTTGCCCACGATAAAGATTGGGCGCGTTTTGCCACGTCATTGGCATCTAAAAAACTACCAGGCTTTTTAAATATAAACTCCCCTTTTCTATCAAGATCGAGAAATCTATATTCAGGCGTTTGCTTGGCATTATTATTATTCACCACCTCTTTTATTAAACCGCCAAATAAAGTGCGTGCTGTAAAAACCGATTCTTCTCTTTTTTGTAAACCTTCTAATAAGGCTTTGGTAAAAACAGAATGTTTTCTCCCATTATCGCTTATCGGTTCATCGAAGCCACTCGCAATCAATATCCGCGACGGTGTGAAGGCATTTTTCAACAAAAATGTTTTATTTTCAGTTAAAATATAAGCAGGTAACTTTGCTAATAAATCTTGTTCAAATGTCTGTTTGCCAACGGTCCATTTTTGATGTGCCAAGGTGCCAGAATAACAACTGTCTGCTATGATTAAAACTTTTTTTGCTAGGCTATTCCCCAACTTAATTTTTTCCGTGATGATGTCGGTGCTAATCCAATGATTGTTTTCAGTTTCTTGTGTTGCATCGACAGGCAACCAATAAGCTTGATCATCTTGGTTTTTATAACCATAACCTGCATAATAGATCAGTAAATTATCATTTGCTGTCAGTGTTTTGCTTAACTCATTGACAGCATTGAGGATATTATCATAGGTGGCGTTACCATTTAATAATAGGAATTTTTCATCAATAATGAAACCGTATTGCTCTTGCAAAACGTGAGCTATTTTTTGAGCATCGCCAACAGCCGTTTCTAATTTAGGCCATTGTTGGTAATCATTAATGCCAATCACTAAGGCATAATAGTGACCAAAAGCGGTATTAATAAGCTTATTCCAGTATGGTTCGCACATTTGCAATTTTTGTAATACTTCATCTTGCCATATCTTTACTGAATGGTTTTTTATTTGGAATATACTACGCCTATAGTTTTCCAGTTTTTTATTTTTAGACGCGCTACGATTTTCGATAAGAGTATGATTGATTAAACGCCTAAACTCTTTTATGAGTCGTTCTTCAATTGAGGGCAAGCCAAGCTGGTGTTTGGCTTTTTTCAGTATTTCTGGATATTCTATCCAATTTTCACACTCATTCAGGGATTGTGAACCATCGGGAGATTGCTCAACCGGTGCTGCTGAGACAGGGAAAATCAAAATACTTAACCAAACTAATAAGTTAAATAGCATGGTTATCATTTGGCGAGTTATTTTTTGAGATTTCATTTGTATAATGACATTTAATTTTGCGTCGCTTGATGATCGAGTTTCAAACATTAGACATTAAATCAGTATAATGTATAATATCTATTGTACACGATATTTTCGTTAATGGCAAAAACTTAATGGTTAATTTTTAGGTATTTTTAAAATTGACAAAAATATATAAATTGAATAAAATCAATGACTTAATGCTAATATGATAAAATTAATGTTTAGCAAGCTGGATATTTTTTCATTAAGCATTAAGCATTAAAAGGAACTCAAAATGCAACTGTTTAATAAAATTTACATTTTGTTTTTTAGCGTGCTATTGATAAGTTGGATGCTAAATGGATGCCAACGGACCGACGAGCAGGCGCTGACTACTGCAGAGCAAGCAGTTAAGTTAGCAGATACCGCTTTTATAAAATTAGAAGCGGCTACTGATGTCGCTACTACTATAAAAGCAGCTGAAATAACGGTTACAGCCCTCAATAAACTTACCGACGCGATTATTGTTTCCCATGATATGAGTATCACGACGGATGCGAGGGAAAAATTCGAGCAGGTTAAATTCAAAACGGTACAGCGTTTGCATACTTTCATTGAGCCAGGGAGTAGCGATTGCCAAAACATATTGGATATATTACTTCAATTGGATTCATCGGTAAAAGATTTTGCTTGTCAGCAGCGTGATGAAGATGATTTATTCAAATGCCATCTTGATGATGAAACACAACAATGTAAATGCACCCGAACTTCAGCCGGCACCTGTCCAAATAACCAAGATTGTATTCTTTTAGCCGATAGTACCTGTCAATGCGATAAGAAATGTGCCTGAAATAAAAAGGGTAACCACAAGGGATTACCCCTACGAAATTTTTTGATTATTAAAGCTGTTTCCTGATGGATACTCAATAAATCCGATTTTTTCAAAAAATCGGATTTCTTCTATTTCTGGAAAACCTAAAATACGCATACGACCATCTGCTTCAAAATGCACCTCTACATAGTTGCCTTCTTTAATGAGGGAAGCATCATATTGGGCAGTTGGAAAATGAATTTGCTGGTTTGAAGAACCACGCCATTGAAGATTGATATTGCGTAGGTTTGCTACATAACGCCCTGATACTAAAATATCTGTAAAAGGCAAGATTTTCGCTTTTTCATCGTTTATTATTTCCTGCCATTCATAACCGGTGAACACCATCGTATCCAAATCCACTGATTTGACTTGTTGTAATAACCAAAAAACATTGCTCAATTGTTGTAAGGGTTCACCTCCGAGCAAGGTAATGCCTTGAATAGAATCTATGTCAAGAATTTGCTGTAACAATTTTTTACGCGCTATCAATTGCTTAGGGCGTTTTGACAACATCGTTCTGTTCCAACATCCCCGACAGCCCAAAGTACAGCCCTGCACCCAGATGACAAAGCGTTCACCTGGTCCATAAATGAAACTACTGGTTTCTATATGTGCAATATTGAAAGGTTGGGACATTTTTTTATTCAGAGATCAGTCAAGAAATCCGATGTTTTAAAAACATCGGATTTCTATCTCACTTAGTAGGTGGTACGTACCAATTGTAATTGAATTTTGTTACCCTTACGAATTTCTTTGATGTTATAGCCCTGTTCTTTTGCCCGTTGTATCACTGCCTGCTTTTGTTGCTCTACGAAACGTTTACGTTCTTCTTCAAGCCGACGACGTTCTTCCGCAGCCAGACGTTGCTGCAAGCGTTCATAAGCTTGGTGATAGACTTTTTCCACGGCTCCCAAAAAGGCTGACACGGTTTTCCATTTATTAAAATTCAATTTTCGCCAAGGCGAAGAATCATGTTGAAAACGATAAGCACCTTGTTCATAGATAAAACGTTGTGCCCCATAATCGTCCACCCGTTCTGTCATAATGGCATTGCCCTTTTCCTGATATACCACCCCCAGTTCATCCAATGCTTCCAACAGCAAATCGCGTTGGGTAAAAGGGGTAACGGTTTTAACCACAGCACTCATTAGCTACTCCCAAGAATGTTGAGAAATCGGATTTCTTGACTCATTAATTATTATGTTCTTCCAACAGTTTGTTTTTTTGTGACTTTGATAGCGTTCTGCTGATAATACGCATCCGTTTTTTTCACTTCATGAATTGTTCCTAAATCTTCCAAAAGACTTTGCAATTCATCTAAACAGGCTTCACCCTGAAAACCGGCTGTCTTAGCCATGATTTGACCTTTTTCATCAATGGTAACAGTAATACGTTGTTCTGGCATTCGTTTTTCTCCGTTAGACTGGTGTCTAAGAAATCCGATTTCTTGAAGAAATCGGATTTCTCACGCCTTAGTTGGTGGTACAAAGCGTCGCTTTGAGACGCTCTGCATCTTGTTGCCCTTGAGCAAATTGCGCTTCTTCTGTAATGCACAACCAACGTTTTTTGTGGTGATATAGTTTTGTATCAAAAGCTGGGAGTTCTTCTTTTGGCCATTCTATAGTGAAAATCGTTGTTTTTTGGGTTTTCTTTTTGGAGTTATTCATGATACCGGTTAACGACGATTTTTCATGTTTAGTGGAGGCAACATAAATAAACCTATCCCCATGTTTTTCAATATCCTGTTGTAAATCAGTTACCTTGCCTTCAGCCAGCTTTAACTTATTGTCAAGTTTTTCCTTTTCTGTCTGACTGCGATTCCTAAAAATAGACAGGATTTCCTTGATACGCTTGGCTTCTGTTTTCTCATCTTTATTCAAAGCATTGAAAAAAGATTTGAATTCTATCAGATTGAGGATTTGTTGAGTTTGCAAAGCAGACATCTGTTCTTTCAGGTTTTTATGCTTATCTGAATCCTCCTCGGTTAGTGCATTTTTAAACTGAACTGGCCAATCCTGCGGCTTGGTACTATGATTTTTCATGATCTTTGTCCAAGTCTTTTCACTTATCGTTTGGCTAACAAAGATTTGCCATTGTGCTTCCAACTCAGCCGATTTTTTCTGTTCTTGAAGTTTATAATCCACCTCAAATTGTTCACAGTCTTGAATACATTTATCATGATGCTTTTGTGCCTCGCCTAATTGCTTTTTCAAATCATTCCGCTTTTCTTCCCAAACAATGTGTTGTTCAGCCTTGTACTGTTCTTCTTGCATGTTGCCCAGTTTGCGTTGCAAGTTATCAGTCATTTTATTAATGGCATCAAGTTTTTCTTGGCGTTCAACCTCATCCACATAGAATGGTGACCACTGCGCGAGTTCAGTGATTTGTTTATCTTGTGTCAGTTTCCATTGTATATTGCCAGTCAATAGGATTTGCAAGAAGCTTTTTACTTTGCCTTGGAAAGATAGTTCTTGTTCTTCCACTTTCTTCAGCAAGCCGCGCAAAGTATCGATTTTTCGCTTCCATTTTTGTTGAGCCTGTTCCCATTGATGATGGAGTTCATCTAATTTAGCATCTGTTGGTAAATAAGGCGGATGCAATGTGACAGAAAATTTTATTTCAAGTGCGATGCGTTCACGATTGAATTGAGTGCTATCGTAAGTCAGCGAATCAATATCTGGGTTCATAAAGGTTGTCATGGAATCCAGATAAATATCTCCTAAGCGGTGTTCAAGCCAATCTTGAGGTTGATAAACCTTTTTTGGTTTATCTAAAAAACGAAAGGGGTAAACCATCTCTTGAAGTAAGCACGTTTCTTGATAACGGAGCGGTGCTTGTTCCCATAACTTCTCCAAAAATGCTTTGGCTTCCCCAATTTGCTCCTCTAGCAATTTAACTACCCAAGCAGATGTATTTTGTTGCAAAGTGCTTTTGGGTAGAAACAATACCTCGCCACCGGTTGATAAAACCATATCTGACAAAGGTTGTTCCACACAAGCGAGTTGAGTGCAGTGCTTCACTAATGTCTGTAAAGAAGCAACATCAGCATTATTTAGATTAATAATGTGTTGTCCCTCTGTAGTGGAAAACGGATTCAAGGTATAACCTAACCATTTTTCTTGGCGCAGTTCAGAAAGGGTAGCCAATTCACTATTTGTCCATTGTTTCTGAATTGTCTTTAATAGTAATTTAGGATCGTGGCATTCACTTTGAATGGCAATTTCTCCAAAAGGAGAAGCTTTGACTGCTCGGTGTTGATTAGGTAACAGATATTCCTGTTTGGCTTGATTCCAAAATAACCGACAAAAATAGCGATAACAATCAGTCAGTTGTGCTGAAACTAATCGTAACCCCGTCGTTGTTTGAAGTTCACCATCCAATGAACGACTCAAAACTAATCCTTGGCGGTTATCCGCCATCAATAGGGAACCCGCCTGTTTGACACCTGTGCGAATTAAACAATGCCCCGACAATAAGCGAATTGCTTCTTCAGAATCTTCGGGTTTGCCTAGTAATAGGTAAACACGAACTTTTCTTTGAAAACACGCTTGGCAGTATTTGAGCAATTTGTTATCCGTTAGCTTGTCACTGGCAATCAATAGCGTTTTTTGTGCAGACGTGGTGATTTCTTCTAGCCAGTCTTTTTGAATAGGAAAACTTAGATGTACGCCTGTCAATTGAAGTGGCGTATCATTACCGATAGTTTCCAGAATATCTTCTAAGCGATATTCAGAAAAGGAGCAGGTAAAGGTTTCTGTTTTAGGGTTAATCATAAATGTTCTCAATAATGCCAAAGAAATCCGATTTCTTCAAGAAATCGGATTTCTAATTTCTAAGACGGATTCAAGTCAAATGGTGCTGCAATGTGCCAAAAAGCTTCGGCTTGTGGAAAAAGTTGTGGTATCCATTCATCGGCTTCACGGGGTTGTAAGGCATAAGGGCGAATGGCAGGATGTTCGTACCATTTGCGTTGTGAATCCAACAAATCATTTTCGCGTTGATACTCTTTTTTCCAATCTTCTACCAAGAGTTGTTTTGTCCATGATTTTGCATCCGCAGGTGTCGCAGGCATAACAGGTAATTGTTCTATTTTAGCCGATTCAAACCGCCCATATTGCTCTGAATCGAAATGCCCACATTTCAGTTCATCAAGAATAAATCCCGTTTTTATCTGTGGGCATTGTTCTTGATATTGATTTAATTGTTCAAGGGTAATCATAGCCCGTTGGTGAGCCTCTTGCCAAGCCATCTTGGCGGTTTGTCGCAATAATGCTATTAATACAGGCATTAATTTACAGTCATAAGACTGTGATAAGTCAAGCTGAACTGAATTGTTTTTATTGCGTTTTTGCTCTTTACGATTATTATAAAGCGGCACATCAACAACACCTTTCAATTGAGTCTGGCTTTGATTTTGGAAAATATCATCCCAATGCCATGTTAATGTAATCAGGTGCGTTTTTCCTAAAATGCCTTGTTTGTCTTGAATTTTTAAGCGTTCTATATTAATAGGGGCGCTTGATTCATTTTCCAACGCTTTATCCACCTCGATGACAGGCATGGCTTGACTAAATTCGAGTTCATCTGGGAGTACTTGCAGTTTTCCCTGTATTTCACTTGATTGATATTTACCCGTTGCCTGAATACGTTGCATCATGATCGGGCAGGTATCTATTAATGAGTCTTGTTGGATATACCAAATATTGTAGATCCCTTGTTCCAATAGTGGAAACTCGCCGGTTTTCAAAACATTTTCGGCTTTTTCAGTCAGCGTACTTTGTTTTATTAACCCTTCCCGTTTAAGATATTTTTGCAAACGGATAGGCAGATTAGCAAAGTTTTCGGTTTTACTTTGCAATTTCTGTAATACATTCTGGATATCCTCACGCTTTTCCCAAACATGGAGTTTACCTAGAAAGGTAAAGCGCCGAGCATTTATTTTGCGTGTTAGAGTGACTTTCAAATTCATTGATGGTTTTTCCTTAATAATTATGTCTTAGCCAATTTATTTAATTCGTATGTCTCTGATTTTTCTGAAAAATAGTTACGATCTCCAACAATAACGAGTTGGTAACGGGCGCGAGTGACTGCGACATTTAAACGGTTAGGGCTGTCCAGAAAACCATCTCGATGAGTATTCACCATAGAAAGAAATACCAAGTCGGCTTCTTGCCCTTGAAAGAAATCGACTGTTGCCAGTTTAATCAGCACGTTTTTGTCTCTTAACGGAAAGCGGCTATAGGCTTTGGTACCCGTTAGTTTTTTCAGCATTTCACGCAGCGTAGTTTCTTGTTTTTTGTAAAAAGTTAAAATAGCAATTTCCCAGACTGTTGTTTCGGGATGAGGATTTTTGGTTGCCCACTGCATAAAGGCTTCCAATTCTTTACGAATCGCATCGACTTCTTTTTGATTGGCATTTTTTACTACCTTTCCCACCACGTTTAGCCAGTAACGATGTTTTGGATATTGTCGATAAGTCCAAGTCCTTTTGTTTGCCATATCATGCCCATCTAACAGAGATTGTACCCGATGTTCACCACTTTTCGGGGTATAAAACATTTTTCGCGAAAACTCAGCAATAGCTGGGTGCATCCGGTGCTGATAAGTTAGGGTGGTATATCGGCATTGCAGTTCTTTTGGTTCAAAGCCTTGGTTTAGGGTGGTGGGCATATCTTTGCGATGCTTAGTAATTCCTTCACCTGATAGGGCTTCTAACACGGATGGAAAAGCGATATTGCGAATCTGATAGATACGCCCTTCTGCGGCTTCTGATTGTGGGAATAGCCGTTGTAACTGTTCTTCGATGCGTGTTTTTTTGCCTTTGCGGTTTCTTTGGCGACGATCAGTTAGAAAACGCAACCAATATTCTCGTTCCAACCGCCAGACGATTTCGTCAGCCCAATCATGGCTTTGCAAAAATTTTAAGCGATTTTGCTGAATGTCAAAAGAGTTTTCCATTCGGTTGCCACGCTGGTTTAGGAATTGTTGCCCTTGCCAGTGCGCCTGATGGCGAAACGCATGGGCACTGCTTTGCCAATGGGCATCCAACACAATAGCATCGGCGGGCATGAGATGGCTATGGGTTTTATATAGGGAATGTTCAATGAAAATATAGTCATAGTCATATAAACACCAAGCCTGTTGTTCTAAATCAGTTGGATAAAACTGAGACTCTGATGAATCATACCAAAGCACATCTTTTGAAGATGAAGACTTTTCTTGGATGATTAGAGCAAAATTTAAGAAATCCGATTTCTTTGGTATTGTTTTAATACGGGCATTTATTTCCTGTGCTAACGCCTCAATAACTGCCTTACTTTCAGGAATAACAAACTTGTTTTTATAGGGAAATAAGGCTTGTAGATAAAAACAGGCTTTTTGCAGATTCTTATCCAAATAGACTGGTTGGCGATTTTTTTGTCGTAAAAGAAGTTCGCGCAGATTACCCACAATCACATCCCGATCTGTAAATGGGGAAAGTTGCCGAACATCGCCGACTAGAATCCAGCGTTTTGCATAGATTGCTGGGATGATGAACTCTTGAAATGGCGTTTTACTGCACTCATCCACAATCAGCACATCGAAGGGAGGAATGCCTTGATCGAGGTTCACTTTCTCCTCACGAAACAGACGCAAAATACCCATGGTGGTACCACATACCAGATTAGCACTATCCACCAATAATTGTTCGGAGTCAATCCCATTATTTTGAAACTGTTTTAGCACATTATCGTACTGAAATTCTTCAACACCAATCGCCCTGTTTTCATCGCCGATACGCAATGGAAATATCTTGTCTAACAGTTTTTGTTCGCGGATACGTTCCAGTACGTTGTTAATAGCGGCATGAGTGGAACCACATAATAGCACGCGCTGATCGCGCTTTACTAATTGGATAATCAATTCTAAGATAGTTGTGGTTTTACCAGTACCCGGCGGTCCGTCAAGAATAGCAAAATCAGGAGTCGCTAACGCTTTTTGCACAAACTCACGTTGAGAATCGCAACCATCATAAGCCAAGTCAGTCAACACTTCCCAACCTTCCACCGGCTTTTTAGAGACGATTGGCCATTGGACTTGTTGCCGATCATTGAGCAATTGAATTAAGCCCTTTAATTGCGGTGGAGGTGTGTTTTTCAGTTTATTTATCGCATCCTGTTGTTTGCGAAGCGAACCAATATCCACCCTCACTTTAAGATGATTGCCTTTTGGATAGACAGTGCCAAATTTATCTTTAGCCAATAATAGACGCTTTTCGTCATAATTAGCACCAATTATCTTATAAGGTTGTTTATTTTCGTTGGCATCCAAGATACTGATATTATCGCTAAAAAAATGCTCCAATGTGGATTGCACATTATCTTCATCATTTTCTTCCGTATTTTCAAGTAATTGAATCCATTTTTTATCAGGTTCGGTGATTGTTAAATCAAAAGTGAGTTCAGGTAAGCGTTCATCCTTTGCTTTAATCGTTTGGTTGATGCGTTTATCCAGTGTCCAACGAATATAGTTGGATGTGGTTTGCCAATCCTGATAACTCTTAATGTCCCAATTTTCCCCAGTCAGTTTTTCTGGTGTTAGGGTAGAGAGGTATTCAGAAGTAATGTCTTGTATTTCACAGAGTTCTAAATCCAATGTAGGTTGGTTGCAAGTCCAATAACGGCCCTCAGCGTACTGAAATAGCTTGCTGGGTAACTGCTTTTTATCGAAGGCGCGTACAATTTGAATGGCATAATCGTTATCATTGATTTGTACCCTGTCGCCCTTATGCAGTTCAGCGCGGACTTTCAGTTGTAATGGTTGCGTGTTGACGATGCTGAAGGCAATTTCTTCACCCTTAAAGCGCAACGTTTGTGGCTCGCGTGGCACGGCTTGTACTGGTTCTATTTCGAGACGGTAGCCAGACCAATTTATTTGTTTAGCCTCAACTTCTGTTCCCAAAAACAGTCGCCAGCGACTACCCAGTCGTTGCAACTGTTCTGCAGAACAAGGAATTTTTTGGGCATGAACACCTTTACCAATACGGATTGTTTCTTCAACGTCAGGCTGAAAATCAAGTCCAGGTGGTTGTTCGTCATCCAAATCCTTGGTAATCCAAAACCAGCCTGGTTCATCCCCTTGAATCCGAATTTCTGTCCAAAGCTGCCATTGATAAATCCTTGATTTTGGCTTTAGTTGATATTGATAACCGCTCACGGGTTCCCATTGGCATTTAACTTCCTTGTTTTTCAAAGCACTGATGGCAGTATGCAGATAACGCCCAAATAGATTGAGCGATTCACTAACTTGCTTGTGCAGTTCATCTGCTGATTGTCCTTGTTCTTTTAGGGCTTCGTAATAAAAATTGACCATATTTGTATTGATTGATTTTGAGAAATCCGATTTTTTCAAAAATCGGATTTCTTTGCTTATTGATACTAAATAAAAGGATTAGCCGCTTCTTGGCGCAAGCGCGGGGTCTTAGTTTCTTTTGGCTTTTCATTAAAAGCTTCAGGTTCTTTACTACTGGCTTGCACTGCCCTGCTTTTTGCCCATTTTCTGGTGGCTTCAATAACTTCTTGCATGGTTTTGGATAACGGATAAGAATCCTTGATAGCGGCAATCACATCGTTTGATTCAACTTGTCGTCCTTCATCAAAGGCACGAAATAGGGCTTCTTTGACCGCTTCTTCGAGTTCAGCCCCGGTATATCCTTTAGCCTCCTTTGCAATACGGCTTAATTCTGGTTCTGGAAATTCTCGTTGGCGACGGCGTAAGTGAATGCTAATAATTTCTTGACGTGCTTGGCAATCGGGCAAATCAACAAAGAAAATTTCATCTACCCGCCCTTTGCGTAATAGCTCTGGTGGGAGTTGGCTAATGTCATTGGCAGTCGCTAGTACAAACACGGGTTTATTTTTTTCTTGCATCCAAGTTAAAAAAGTCCCAAGCACTCTTGAAGTGGTACCGCCATCGGTAGCACCTGAACTTTGTATGCCGGAGAGTCCTTTTTCAATTTCATCTATCCATAGAATACAGGGTGCCAGCGTTTCAGCAATGCCAAGTGCGCCGCGTATATTTTGTTCTGACTGCCCGACGATTCCCCCATAAATTTTGCCCATATCTAAGCGTAATAAAGGAAATTGCCAAGCGTTGGATGCAGCTTTGGCTGCTAGACTTTTACCTGTTCCAGGTACACCCAGTAGTAAAATACCGCGTGGCTGTTCCAATCCATATTCCCGTGCTGCTTCTGAAAAAGCATTGCCACGACGGTTTAACCATTCTTTAAGTTTATCCAATCCACCTACATCGTTTAAGTCTTCTTGGGGCTGGTAATATTCTAAATAACCACTTTTACGAATAACTTGTTCTTTTTCGGCGACGATTAAGGAAATTTCGCTTTCCGTGATGCGCTCGTTTTTCACAATGGCTTTAGCAAAAGCCAGTTCGGCTTCCATAATGGTTAACCCCAGTGCCGCTTCCAGTACCGGCAGCGTCTGTTCGCATTTGTCCGCCTTCATATTAAATCGTTGACAAACAGATTGGAGAACAACCTTAAGATCATCTACAGTAGGCAAAGGCATTTCCATCACTTGGATTTCCTTTTCCAGTTCTACTGGCAATCCGGTAATGGGTTGAGCTAAAATTAATGCCTTGTAATCATATTTGCGTTGAGCGATATTGCGGAGACGGCGAATGATATGCGGTTGATTTTCAGTCAAATCAGGATGAAAGTCTTCCAATATCAAGAGACTGTTTTCAAAATCTTCTTCTTCAAATTTTTCTAATACGCAGGAAGCTTCACGGCAGTCTGCATCTTCATCAATAAACTCTCCTTGTTCCCATTTTTTGATGCCCTCGATACGATTCCAACTAAACCAACTGCGTTCCAATTCATCAGCGGTTTTGTTAACGACACCATGAATTCTCTGTGTTTCATGGCTAATTATTTGGATGATTGTTGCACCTGATTTAATATAATGCAAAAAATCTTGTTCAAATTTCATTTTAATTTGTTTATCCCTATTACAAGAAATCCGATTTTTTTCAAAAATCTGATTTCTACTCACTTTAAAATTTCTTATTATACTCAACTATCAAGTTTTTATAGCGTTTCCCGATTAGGTTGAGTACAAAAATAATATACCAGTTAAGGGCAATAATCAAGAATTAACCCTATAATCATTATAGTTATATTTCACTTATTATTGAAGGCGACATTTTGGTATTTTTGACAGGCTTTTAACGATGAAATAGACGCATTTTCAGCAAAAAAATTTCTCCTTAATTAACATCTCTCCGCGAGCGGATCCCCCTAATTTTGCCCAAAATTTATAACCTCAAATTGTATAAAAAGACGGTTTTATACCATTTTTCATTTAAAAGCTTCAAAAAAATAAGAAATCTTTTTTCAAATAGCCATTTTTTTGAATTTTTCACTCCATTTTATTTGAAATCGTAAAAAAAATAAAATGATAAAAAACAATTAGTTAGTTAACATCTCCCACTGGGCTTATCAAAAAATATTTGGGCGGATTTCAGGATCGAGTCGCCGAGTCGAAAAAGGCTTCAAAAAAACATTTTTTGAACACATAAGGTTGAGTACAAAAATAATTTTCAACTAAGAACCTCCTTAGTTATAAAATATCTAAAAATAATATATATCTGTACTTTACTCAATCGGAAAATGCTATAATGTTATTTGGTTTTGCAAAGCTCTATTTTTGAGTGTTAAGGAAACTCGCAAAAAATAATATACCAGGGCAAGCATAAAGGATTGCCTACAGTCATCGATGGTTTGTAGGCTGCACACCCTTGTGGTTGCCCTTGATGGGTATTTTATTTTTTGCGAGTTTCCTAAAATAGCCAACTCATTGATTTTTAAGATTATTTAGTTTTTAGACAAAAATGATATTTCTTTTTAAATCAAGGACTTATAAAAAACTTGATAGTCGAGTTATATCATAAAAAAGAAACTGAACAAAAATTGAAAAGTACAGTTGACAGCCGCAACCATTAAAATCACTGATGGCTTGGGTAGCGGTGCCACATTCTGGAAGTGCCATAATTGAATTGAGTTATACATTATGTGCTTCGTCTTAATGGGTGCAAAATAGTTCGATTCTTGAATCGTCTTTGAATAATTGGGAACCGAGGTTTTAAATAGAAATTCCAAGCTGAAGTTTCTAGTTCAAGTTTTTTGAGTTTGCTCATGTTGGTTTGCAAAAAATAGGGGACAGACCTAGCCTGTCGAAATTCACCCATTTTAACTCTATTTGATTTTCCCGAATAGTGGATTTCAAGAATCAAAACTGGAATTAATAAAAAAGATAGGGTAAAATAAAAACAAGAAAAACTAAAGCAACGAGAAACACAAATGCCTCAAATATCAAAACTAATACAAAGCCGCAATGAATGGAAAGGTAAAGCCGCCAACGGTCAAATGAGATTCGTGAATATAGAAAATCTCAAAAACGGGGTGTGTCCTAGCCTGTCGAAATACAAAACGATTATTTCTATTTTTTGGCTTCAAGATTATTCATTAAGGCGTGTCCCTACACTCCTTCCTGCTATTATGATATTTTATGATATAAATCATAAGGTTACATTTCATTTTGACTGGAAAATGGCTTGAATAATAGCTCAATTATGAGTAGTTATAAGAGGTTAAGGTACGCAGTCATTTATAATGGTAATTAATAATTGGGGTCAGAGTAAAATAAATTTTGCTAGAAAAACAGAGCAACAAAAAGATTGATAAAAAAATTGATAATTAGGTTTAATTTTTCTCTGACCCCAATTATTCCCAGATGCTATATTGAGGATTGGGATGATGTAAGTACCTTCGTAGTACGAATAGATGGAATAAAAACTTGTTTATTTGAATCAGGATTGTTAGAATGCCGTTCTGTCTTTTATTATGAAAACTGATATTTCTTAGGTTTCACATAAGGCTATTTAGGTTTCACACCAAAGGGGTTAGTTCCAACCCATTTGGTGTTAAATGTGAATAGCCACCGATTCCATCTGTGGAATAAATCATTTAGGAACACTATATGACACAATTTTTAACTGTCGGCGTGATTGGAAAATCACTAAAAGAAAATGAAAAACGAGTAGCCATACATCCGGAACATATCAAACACATTCCACAGAAATTACGAAAGCAAATCACTTTTGAAGAAGGGTATGGGTTGAGATTTGGTATGAATGACAACACTTTAGCAAAACTTACATCCAAACGAGTTGCTGTCAGAGAAGAAATACTGAAAGGTTTTGATTGTGTGCTAATGCCCAAACCTTTGGCAAAAGATTTGTCTCAGGTACGAGAAGGTGCAATTGTGTGGGGTTGGCCACATTGTGTACAACAGAAAGAAATTACTCAAGTATCAATTGAAAGAAAATTAACCCTTATTGCTTGGGAAGAAATGTTTACATGGAGCCGAACCGGTGATAAAAATACGCATATCTTTTATAAGAATAATGAACTTGCCGGCTATGCTGGAGTAAATCATGCGTTAAGTCTGAACGGAATTAACGGGTATTACGGAAAATCACTAAAAGCAGTGGTACTCAGCTTTGGTTCGGTTAGTCGGGGGGCAGTATATGCATTGCAAAGTCAAGGATTTCGAGATATCACAGTCTATACGACTCGGAAGTCAACAGAAGTTAGAGATCAATTGCCCGGCATATCATTCAAACAAATGAAGAATGATGGTTTTGGAAAGTTGCTTGTAGTTGAATCTGATAGCAGTACTCGCCCATTTGCAGAAGCATTATCAGATGTGCAAATAATTGTTAACGGAATCTTGCAAGATATTGAACATCCAAAAATGTTTGTACCGGCAGATGATGCCGATAAATTGATGAAAGGCACTCTTATTATTGACATAAGCTGTGATGAAGAAATGGGTTTTTGGTGCGCCAAACCAACATCCTTTGAACACCCAATGTTTGAAGTAGCGGGTAAATTTTATTATTCAGTAGACCACAGCCCAAGTTTTTATTGGAATTCTGCCTCATGGGAAATTTCAAAAGCACTACTTCCGTTTTTGCCCAAAGTTATGGAAGGGCCAAATATATGGGAAAAGAATAAGACAATTTCAAAATCCATAGAAATTCGCAATGGAGTAATTCAAAATCCAAAAATTCTTTCATTCCAAAATCGCGAGAAAGAATATCCACACAAATTACACCAAGCTTCGCTTTGAATTTTTTGCCTTATCCTTTATTATAATTTTGCCAATTTTTATGAGCCCCACAAAGTTCCTTATGTTTCACCTATGGCTATTAAATAATAATTGGTAATAATTGGTAATAATTGGGGTCAGAGTAAAATAAATTTTGCTAGAAAAACAGAGCAACAAAAAGATTGATAAAAAGATTGATAATTAGGTTTAATTTTACTCTGACCCCAATTATTCCAACCATAAGCTTGAGTCGTTAAACGCTGTATTTCTAGCATTTGAATTATTCTCTTGTTTATGAAATGAAGTTTTTGACTATAGTTTTTCACATAAATAACTTCACAAAACCTGCCATGTTTGATCAAAAAATTATTTTTCTGAACATCTATACGAACGAAAATAATGGGCTAATCTTTATATCTAAAATTTAACATATTAACAACACAATGTCAACAATTAACATTTTCCGTCAAGGGCTTTCTACCCTACTCAATAGCAGCATCATTGAAATCCTTTCTGATGTGCCGGGTGTGAGTAAAGCCATTGATTTACTGAAAGAAATTTTTACGTTCACTACTGCTGAAATCGCTCAGAATTTTCAAGAGAGTTATGGTTATGCGTTATCAGCAATCAGTAGTGGTTTGGCTGCGCCTGAAAATCATCGGGGTTTTTGGAAATCGCTTTTTCAGGCGAATGTGAAAAGCGAATTTTCGCAACAATTTGAATCGGATTATTTATTGCCCTTTTCTAAACAAGAGGGCTTTTCAGATGAAAAATTTTCCGCATTTCGCAAAACGGCTATCGCGCAATGCCAAGAAATGGCAACGCAGACGCTATTTCAAGGTGAGAATGTCTTATTTTCTGAAAGGGAATTAACCCGTTTTGTCAGCGCAAATGGTACAGATTCGATGACAGATTTGGTGATCGATTTGGTGCAAAATCAGAAAAACTGGGATAAACAGGTTATCGCTCTTTTGCAATTTAAAGAATTGCTCGGCAATGCCCTTTTATTTTTCCTGCACGAGCAACTTCGCAAAGCGCCACGTTTTCAAAATACCTTAGCAGCGTTTCAACGTGAAGGTTTAATCATTGATTTGCGCGAAGTTAAAAATATCGTGCAATCAACAGAAAGTAAATTAAATCAAGCACTTAGCAAAAAGCAGTTT
>Ga0190358_1000199_pt1 | contig 20650 bp, 18 predicted proteins | sample 48721812_MG_FD_161666 | JGI IMG/M metagenome (GOLD analysis project Ga0190358, IMG submission 161666) | Hydrothermal vent microbial mat bacterial communities from Southern Trench, Guaymas Basin, Mexico - 4872-18-1-2_MG | ecosystem: Environmental > Aquatic > Marine > Hydrothermal vents >... | reverse complement strand
TAGGATTTCCATACCATTCATATCAGGCAAACCCAGATCAAGTAGAATGACATCCGGTACCGTTTTTTTAATATAACCCATGGCTTCAGTACCCGTTTCCGCATACTTGATTTGATAATGTTCATGGAGCATGTATTCTTGATACGCAACTATCAATGTAGAATTGTCTTCGACAATGAGTAAAGTCATTTGTGAGTTAGTTTTCATAATCAATAAAAAGATTGGAAATGGGTGGTGAAGGAATTTATAGTTAGCAAAAAAAGTTTTGGGGGCAAATTTTTCTAAAAATTTTTTAAGTCGTAATAAATACGATTTTTTTAAAAATAGTATTGAGGCTCTTGCAAAACTCGCTTTTTAGCTTCTTTGCTGATTTAGCTTCGCGCAACGAAGTATCGTATTGCAGCTAAGAAATCCGATTTTTGAAAAAATCGGATTTCTTAAACATTGAATAAATCTCTAATTTTGCAAGAGGCTCAACTATTTACAATTTTTTCTTAGCCTGTTTGAGCATAGATAATACAACTTTTTGACCAAGTATGCTTAAAAATGGACCTAAGCGGGGTCCCTTTTCTTTACCTAATAATACTGCGTAAAGAAATTTAAACCACTGAGCTTGATTTAAATTATATTTTTTGGGTATAAGAAATACTAATGCTTGAATTTCTTCACCCGATAAATCATCAAAATTGTTCGTTTGCTCGATCATCTCAATAAATTCAGATAGATAGGGCCGGTATGAAACATCTATTACTAAGGGTTCTGCCGGTTCTTCATAATCTTGAATGTAGGCAATGATCTTTTCACAAAGTAAGCGGAAAAAGGACGCATTTTGCTCAATGCTCGAATCATACTTTTGAGCATATTGATACAAGAGTGCGGGATCACGAAGCCCTAAATTTTGGGCAACATTCGTCAGTAAGTTATAACTGAGTTCATTTTTTTCCAAATTGGATGCATCATGCATGAGTTGGAGATTATCAATAAACCACATAGACAAATTGGAATTGTTAGGCTCCTCTTTGCGAAGTACTTCAATATATTCATCAACGATTTTGGGTAAAATAGGCAAACCCATTTGTCTTGCTTTATTGGGATTTGCTAACAAAAAATTTAATAAAGCACCTAATGGAGAATACTTTACCCATTGTTCCATGGAAATGCCATTACCGATTTTCTTAGAAATTTTGGCACCTTTTTCATCTAAGAAAAGTTCATACTTATAAAGTACCGGCGGTTTATTGCCTAATATTGAACAAATTTTACTTGCCATATTGGCTGAACTAATTAAGTCCTTACCGTACATTTCATAATTGACACCAAATGTATACCAACGAAGTGCCCAGTCAATTTTCCAGCCTACTTTGACTTTTCCACCAGTAATGCTAGTCGTACCTTTATGACCACAGGGCTCAAAACCTTGACCGGTTTGATCACAGTGATAATTGACGGTATAATTATTAAAGTCAACTTCAACCACTCGTGTACTATATATTTTGCCACAAGTTTCGCAAATAGGAAAAAATGGACTCCAAGCCTCTCTTTTATCTTTAGATATCGTTGAGATAAAGATTTCCCTGATTTGGGTATAGTTATCCATGACCCTTTTTAAACCTTCATCAAAGATTCCATTTTGATAACATTGGGTAGAAGAATGAAATTCATATTCAAAACCGTAGGAATCTAGAAATCGTTTTAATTGCCCATTCATGTAATCAGCAAAACTGGAGGCTTGTTCATAAGGATCGGGAATACTGGATAAGGGCATTCCCAGAAATTGACGCAGATTTTCATGGTTAGGCACATTTTCTGGTAAACTTCTTAAACCGTCCATATCATCCGAAAAAGCGATTAGACGTACTTTTGCATCTGGAAAGGCGTACTTAAACGCTTTTATCACAAAGCTTGTTCGCGCTACTTCCGCAAAGGTGCCAATATGAGGCAATCCCGATGGACCGTAGCCGGTTTCAAAGATAATAGGCTTATCTGGATTTAAGGCAACCCGACGCAAACGTTTTGCTTCTTGATGGGGCCATGTCACTTTTGGCATAATGATTCAGTTATCAGTTATCAGTTAATTTTTATTTCGCCTTTGGAGCATGTAATTATTGGCGAACGCATTTATTATACCACTGAAAGTCTAAAAACACATATGAACAAACAACAATTTAAGGCATTATTTGCCATGATTAATCACTTACACAAACAAAAATATCCGGTATTGCTCATCATCGTGGTTGTCATATTATCATTATTGTTAATGAGCGACGATTGGTTTCCACAGATTTTTTCCCCTGCATCAGAATTTTCAGAAGAATGTCAAGTGTTGAAAATCTACGATGGCGATACAATGACTTTACAATGTCCAGGTGATTCTCAGAAGACGAAGGTGCGTTTATATTGTATCGACACCCCGGAAATGCGGCAAAAACCTTGGGGTACTTTTGCTCGTGATCATCTACGTGCGATTACCGGCGAAACGGTGCGATTGGTGGAAGTTGACCAGGATCGTTATGGGCGGATAGTAGGTGAGGTGTATAATGGTGAGGTGAATTTAAATATGGCTCAAGTCGAGGCAGGGCAAGCCGCTGTTTATCATGCTTATTGTCAAAAATCTGATTATCAAACCGCCGAAGATCAAGCTAAACAGGCTAAACGTGGAATTTGGTCGCAACCTGGCTTCCATCAAGCACCTTGGGAATGGCGTAAAGAACAAAGAAGTGGCTAATTTTTAGTTTATGGCGTTAAACCTCTGCGTAAACTTGCTAGGTCTTAAAGACCTGGTTTTTATGCGTATCCCCATTTCCCGTTTTTGGTATTTGCAAATATATCTTTTTTTTTAAGAAGAAATCTGATATTATTTCTTATAGTTTATTTTTTGTTATACTACTAACTGGTAATTTTTGGACTTTTTTTTTAACGGTTGCCGTTGCACAAAAAAACTTGCCCACCCTACATAACTTTCAAGCCAAACCTGCCAGGTTTAAAAAACCTGGCAGGTTTCGTTTCGTATATTATTCAATTCTCATTCCTTAATAACACATTAAAGTGGATAATTTATTACAACGTTTAGCGGAAATATTAGAACAACGTAAGGGCGCAGAGCCTGAAACTTCTTATGTGGCTAGTTTATATGCCAAGGGCTTAGATACCATTTTAAAAAAGGTGGGTGAAGAAGCCACTGAAACGGTCATTGCTGCTAAAAATGGTGATGCCGAGCAATTGATTTATGAAACCGCAGATTTATGGTTTCATACTTTAGTATTATTAGCTCACCAAAATTTAGGACCCGAATTGGTATTGAAAGAATTGGAACGCCGCTTTGGGTTATCTGGTATTGAAGAAAAGGCGCAGCGTAATAAATCTTAATTGACGGAGTCAACATGATAACTGATCCTGATTGCTTGTTTTGTAAAATTATTGCGGGAAAAACACCTTCTGAGCAAGTGCATAGTGATGAACAGGTTGTCGTATTTAAAGATATTAATCCTAAAGCTCCCATTCACTTGTTAATTGTACCTCGTGACCATATTATCAGTCTTAATGAGCTTTCAGTTCGGCATGACGGGTTGATGGGACATATGATACGCTTGTTACCAAAACTTGCCAAAGAACAAGGACTCAATAATGGCTTTCGTACTATCATTAATACGGGACCTGCAGGTGGTCAAATCGTCTTTCATTTACATATTCACTTGCTAGGCGGTTCAGGCTTAGGTGGCACTGGTTTTTAATTAAAACTGATTGAACGGAATACGATATGATGGGTATAAGTATTTGGCAATTATTAATCATTTTAGTAATTGTCGTGGTTTTATTTGGCACTAAAAAATTGAGAAATATTGGGGGTGATTTAGGAGGTGCGATTAAAAATTTCCGATCTTCCATGCATGATGGGGAAGCTAAGGAAGAATCCAAAGCACAAGATACCCCGGAAACAGCTAAATCCCAAGTCACTCAAGAAGACAAGGGCAAAATTATTGAAGGGCAAATTATAGATAAGCAGGTAAATAAGGCGGTGTGAATTGTGAATGGGGAATTGTAAAACTTACCGAAGTAATTGTGAATGGGGAATTGTCAAATTGTTATGTGACAATAAGCAATAATTTATTATTTGAGTCTTACAACTCATTCACTATAATCAATTCTTTCCCAATTACTTCGGAACGAACTTTCCCAATTCACAATTCCCCCATTCATAATTATTTCGTTTCACAATTCACAATTCACAATTCACAATTATGTTTGATCTAGGTTTTTTGGAACTTTGTTTAATAGCGGTTGTCGCTTTATTGGTATTTGGTCCAGACAAATTACCGGGCATTGCCCGAAGTGCTGGACTATGGATAGGGCGTATTCGTCGTTATATGACCACCGTTAAGGAAGAAGTTGATCGAGAATTACATCTCCAAGAAATTCGAGACACGATTAAACAAAGTGATCAAAATAGCTTTCATGAATTTATTGAAGAAACTAAAACCGGTTTAAGTGAGTTAAATAAACCTATCAATCTTGATCCGACACAAGAACCTAAACCGGATTTACCAAGTAGTAATACACAGGATTTACAAAATACACCCACCCCTGATATATCTCAGAAAACAGAAACCCGTTAGAATGCATACCAATTTGAGTTTGTATGCCCTGAACTTAAGTATGGATTCTAACTATCATAAGTTATGACAAATCCCAATTCCCACAGTGGCAAAGATATGCCATTTGTTCAACACCTATTAGAATTACGGGATCGCCTATTAAAAATGATTTTGGCTATCGTAGTCATTCTTTTAGTGTTGATGCCCTTTGCGACTGAATTATTTGAGTTATTAGCAAGACCTTTGTTGCTACTCATGCCTGAAGGCACGGAAATGATAGCGATTGATGTCGCTTCTCCTTTCTTTACGCCATTTAAATTGACATTAATGCTTTCAATTTTTTTGGCGATGCCTGTCATTTTTTATCACTTATGGGCATTTGTCGCCCCTGGCTTATATAAACATGAAAAATCACTGATTTTGCCATTATTAGCATCCAGTACCTTTTTATTTTATTTAGGTATGGCGTTTGCCTATTATTTGGTATTTCCACTGGTGTTTGGTTTTATGATCAGTATGACCCCAGACGGGGTAGAAATGATGACCGACATCAGTCGCTACTTAGATTTCGTACTCAAACTCGTTTTTGCTTTTGGTATTGCTTTTCAAGTGCCGATTGTCACAATTGTATTAGTACGAATGGATATTGTCAGCATAGAATCACTCTCTGAAAAACGTCCTCATATTATAGTCGGTGCGTTTGTCATAGGCATGTTGATGACACCACCTGATATGATTTCTCAAACACTATTAGCGATTCCCATTTGGTTATTATTTGAACTGGGGTTACTTTTGTCGCGTGTTGCACAAAGGAAAAAAGCTCGGAATGAGCAGGATGATAAACCGAATTACCCTGTGCCTACACAAACAGAAATAGAGGATAAAATTGCTCGTATTGAAGACAAAAGGAATGATGAGAAATAGAATAAGGGTATAGGTGCGTGGGACTATACGCTTCAATGCCATTAAGTTAAGGGCAGACACACAGGTCTGCCCCTACAAAATCCCACGTATTAATGGGAGGATTATCCAGATTGGACAATTTATCAGGTATAAATTTTGAGTGATTTTGTTTTGCAGTCATTAACTATACAATTATCTTAGCCAAATTCGTCATGTTTATATAGCTTTTCAGAAAAAGTTCTCAGACTTTAGATCAAAATATTTATCTGAAAAGCTATATCTATGCGTCACGATACGTCTTCCCAACTGTGGCATAATACCTGCCTTAATTCATGTAATTCCCGATTTGATAGCAAGCGTTGGGTGCGTCCCACGCATCATTCCATTTTTGTGGCACCCTTGTGGCACTTACCCTGCAATAGCTTCAATGACTGCACTGGGATTTTTATCAACAACCTTAAGTAAAACCAAAGCAGTTCCTCTAGGCGTTCTTAACCCTCGTTCCCAGTGACGTAGTCTCTCAAGTGATATACCAAATGTTGCACAGAACCGTTGCTGACTCATACCCGTTTTTACTCGAATTGCCTTCACGTTAACCGATTTGGGTGTATGCTCAATGATCTTTGTTTGTTCTCCCTTGGCATGATTCATTGCCTCATTCAAGCCTGCATAGATTTCTTCAAATGCTTTACTCATTTTTTCGCCTCCAATAGCTAACAAGCTCTTTTACCGTTTTTGACAATATTTGTTTTTCACCCATTGATAAATTGGATTTTTCATTCTTTCCAAATAGGGTTAAAAGATACAGTGGCATCATTTTGTTATGATAGTAGTAAATAATTCTTGTTCCAGCACTTTTTCCCATACCACTTCTAGCCCAACGAAGCTTTCTAACACCACTTGTTCCCTGGATTAAAGCTCCCGTGTTTGGATTTTCAGAAAGGTAGGAAATCAAATCATTTTTTTCATTTTCAGTAAGAAGTTGATTAACTTTCTTTTGAAATTGCTCGGTTTCTGCAATAGTAATCATGCCAATTGTGATACTCCAAATAGAACAGTTAATGTAGCCAGGTAGGGTGGGCAACGTGTTTTTGGTGCAACGGCATTTCCTTAAAACCGAAAAGAATTCACAAAGACCATCTGATAGGAAATGAATGCCGATGCACACAAAAACACGTTTGCCCACCCTACCTGGCTACAACCCCGCTGGGGACACCCCAGACCCCGTTAAAGGGAAAAAGTGTTAAATATCAAAGGTTTATCCTGGCGAGGCGAAAGCCGACGACGCTGTCGCGGTAGTCGTGCGAGTTCCTGCCACGGTCTGCCGTACGCACGCCCCCCGCAACGTCGCTCCACGAGCCGTCGCGAACCACAGGCCGCCTGGCACGATTCTTGCTTGTACATTTTTTTTCTTTACCGTTATACTTATTTTCATATTCAGAGCAAGTCCATTCCCATACATTTCCCACTGTATCGTATAAGTCAAAGGGGTTGGAATTAAAAGAACCCACTGGTGACGTATATTCAAAACGGTCTTTACAATAGCTATTACTACAATTAGCTTTATTAGAACCAATGTCATTTCCCCACCAATATTTAGTATCGGTGCCGGCGCGTGCGGCATATTCCCATTCAGCTTCGGTAGGCAAGCGATAAGTGTATCCGGTTTGGGTGCTTAACCATTCAGCATAAGCGACGGCATCATGCCAGGAAATTCCGACTATTGGGTGATTTTCATTCGTCAAAGCAGAACCCAAATTTTTGTAGTGATTATCCGTTCCTGTTTTGATATTGTAATCACTCCCGGTTTCCATCCATTCAGGAGCATGGCTACCCGTTTTCCTAACAAAACGTAAATATTCACCCACGGTAACTTCATACCTCCCCATCGCAAACCGTTTCACCGATACCCGATGCACCGGCTTTTCATCACTACTACCACCGCCCTGAATATCGCCCATCCGAAATTGCCCTGCTGGAATAACAACCATTTCTGGACCTGAACTACCGTCTTGTAAGCGATCAGTGAAAACTTGACCAGGCAGTAACTTGGTTTCAATCGAATAGGTCCAACCTTTTTCTACCATAACCCCCTGGACATTAACTTGATCGCCCTTTAAATTCGCAGTGATGAATAATGGTTTTTTTGAACCTTCTTGATAAATCTGTTTGGCTTCCTTAACGCCAATTTTCACTGAACCACTATTTTGTAAGTGCTCAGAAAACGGCTTTACCCAATCAGCTTGCCACTTTAAATTCACTGCAAATATTTGAGTATCAGCATTGTAACGATTTAAACGCAACACGCCAGCCTGATAATCCAAATTGCGTTGCTTGACTTCCGCATTAAACTGTTGTAACAATTGCAGCCGCCGTGCTTGAAAAGTAGCTGTTGTTTCAAACATATCTTGTTTGGGTTGAAAATAAGCTGCAAAATCTCCTTTTTTGATAGGTAAACTTTCTGATTGCTTCAGTGGCGGAGCAACCACAGGCAGAGATGGTTCAACTTGAGCTGAACGCCTGACAATGTCTTCTTCAATATCTTTAAACAAATAAAAAGTGGCAATAATAGCAACAGCCATTGCTAGTAAAGAAAGAAATTTATGCCCTTTAAAATATTCTGAAAAAGCGGCACCACCACTGATAACAAATAATACGGCTAAGATAAATAATTTAAGTGTCATGAATTTTTTTTACCTCTTGCTTAGTAGTGTAGTAGTGTAGGGTGGGTAGGAGCTTCGCGGCAACCTAATAATTGGGGTCAGAGTAACATTAATTGGTTAATTTTTATTTTTGACAGGTATTATTATAGCATATTAATTTTACTTTGACCCCTATTATTGAACCCATAGTGAGAAATCTAAATTCCAACTTGCTGTTGGAGCCGCCTGCTTAGAAAGAAGATTTGCGCCGTTTTCGAGATCATGGGTTCTAAACTTTTTTCTTCTTCAAAAGCGTCATCAGGGGTGTTGATTGACTTATATTCCAAAAATTGAATGAATTGTAAAACGTCGAGCAAGTATTTAGGGGAAAGATGCTGTAATGCTTTAACAATGTAACCCATTGATTTACTTAAAATTCCTATTTTTGTAAAGCTAATGAAATCAAGCACTTAAATTAAATCGGTATAATGTCTGATTTATAGAAAATGGATATTAATTCTGTTTATCCTTATAATCTATTTAATCCTGTTCAAACTCATTATCTGATTTATTATCTTTTTAAGATGGCTATTAATATTTTCAAAATCAATAAAAAAGACTGGCAACATTTTTTCCTCAAGCGAAATATTGCACAGCCAGGTCCCATTATTCTCAATAGACGACAAATATTTATTTTGCCCACCTATTCCGGTTTATTATTAGGCTTAACGTTGTTTGTTATGTTGCTTGGGTCCATGAATTATAATAAGAGTATGGGCTATGCCTTCACCTTTTTACTAGGTAGTATGGTTTTTGTTTCCATTTTACACACTCATCGGATGCTATTAGGATTACGCATAGAAGCCGGTAAAGTCGCCCCCGTTTTTGCAGGAGAAAGCGCCTCGTTTTGTCTATGGCTAGATAATCGTCAAAACGCAGCTCGTTATGCTTTGGTTTGGCAGCGCAGTCCAAAGTTCAAAGTTCAAAATCTCAAATCAGATGATCCAAACTCTAAAATGGTTATAGACTTACCCGCTAATCAGCGTATCAGTATTAATATACCCGTTCCAACTACACAACGTGGGCGCATTTTTTTAGGAATGGTAACGGTATATACACGCTTTCCCTTGGGTTTATTTCAGGCATGGTCCTATATTCATTTAGATGTTTCTACCCTGGTTTATCCCCAAGCTTATGGCAATAAAACCTTGCCCTTGGGTCAACAATTTGAAAGTGTCGGGGAAGGTAGCCCTCGCACTGGAGGCGGTGAAGATTTTATAGGATATCGGGATTATCAACCAGGAGATTCACCACGACATATTGATTGGAAAGCCGTCGCCCGGGGGCAAGATTGGATGATTAAACAATTTGGTGGTATGAATATCGCTCAAGTCTGGCTCACTTGGGATGACGTGAATGTCATGACTAATATTGAAGCGGCTCTATCACAACTCTGTTTATGGATATTAATTGCAGAAAGCCAGGGAGCCGAATATGGCTTAAAAATACCAGGCAACTGTTTTGAACCGGATATCGGAGAAAAACACCGTGAACGCTGTTTGCAAGCATTGGCATTATTTGAAGAAATTTCTATAAAAATGTAGAATCTGTAGAAATCCGCTTTTTTTAAAATCGATTATACAATCCTTGTAGTTATTAGTATAAAAAAAATGTTCACTGAACCCGTTATAGAAATCACAAATTTACGCACCCAATTTGCTCAAACAATTATCCATGATAATTTAAACCTCAAAATACGACGCAGTGAAATTGTCGCTTTAATTGGAGATAGCGGTGCGGGCAAATCTACCTTGCTGCGTGAAATTATCTTATTAGAAAAACCCGCTGCCGGTTCAATCAAAGTCTTTGGGCAAGAAGTCTTAAACCTTAACCATGAAGAATCTTTATGGTTGCGCCGCCACTGTGGCATGATGTTTCAACATGGAGCATTATTCAGTTCTTTAACGGTTGCCGAAAATATTGCGATACCATTACGTGAACATACCCAATTAAGTCAACGCTTCATTAAAGAAATAGCCGCATTCAAAATAGCCCTAGTCGGATTACCCAGCAATGCAGGCGATAAATATCCCTCTCAACTGAGTGGAGGTATGATTAAACGTGCCGCCGTGGCACGCGCCCTCGCATTAGATCCGGATATTTTATTTTTAGATGAGCCAACAGCAGGTTTAGATCCAATCGGTGCAGGGGCATTTGATGAACTCGTTATAAACTTAAAAGAATCGCTCGGATTAACAATTGTCATTGTCACCCATGATTTAGATTTATTATGGAAAGTCACAGATCGTATAGCGGTATTATCTGATAAATGTGTCTATAAAGTGGCACCAATACGCGAATTAGCAAAACTTAATCATACTTGGCTGCAAAAATATTTTCAAGGACCCCGTGGAAGAGCAGCCCAGGTATAAGGAACAATCCCAAGGGCGAACACACAGGATTCGAGGTTTCTGAGGGCAACCACAAGGGATTGCCCCTACAAATCAATCGGTTACGTAGGGGCAAGACTGAAGGTTGCCCTTAACTTAATGGCATTCTGATTATCTCAAATTTTGCTATAATAGTAGGGTGGGCAAACATCTTTTTGTGTGCATCGGCATTTAACGCTAAACTCGTTTAGATAGATGATGGTGGGTTGCTGCGAAGCTGTTACCTACCAGGAGCGCTCTACGCTTGCTAAATGTATATTTTATTCAGCTTTATCACCTTGTTGTATCTTATTATCGGCTTTACCACGTATAATGGTTAGAGAATTTCTATTAAATTTGTCTTGAATTGTACCGAAAAGTTGTTCGTGATCAGATATAAAACGCATAGAAACGTATTCGAGTTGCGGATTTTTGGGTTCTTTAACAAATTTAACAACTAGATCATGCTCATTATAAATAATACGGGCGTGATATAACCCACAATATTGGTATATAAAATGACCCCCCAACATAAAATTATTAAGAATTATTATCAAGAATTACAAAAGTTTGAACGGGCGAACCAAACCCATGAGGGTACAGTTAAGCAAGCGTTTCAACATCTGTTAGAAGCTTATTCTAAATCTTATCATTGGATTTTGATTCAGGAGCAAACTTTGGCATCGATTCGGTTGGATGGCACTTTGTTTGATGAATCGAATATTCCACGCGGTTATTGGGAGGCGAAGGATAGTCAGGATAATTTGGAAAAAGAAGTGCAATTTAAGTTGTACGAAAAGGGCTATCCACAAGATAATATCGTCTTTCAATCGCCGAACCAAGCCATTTTAATTCAAAATGGCGCAGAAATATTAAATGTGTCTTTAACTGAACCAAAGAATTTGGTAACGGTTTTAGATAAGTTTTTTAATTTTAAACGCCCTGAATATGATCAGTGGGATGCGGCGGCGGCAGAATTTAAAGAGCGGGTGCCAGATTTGGGTAAGCGGTTGTTACAAATCATTCGTGCGGCTTTAGCGAAGGATAAAGCGTTTAAAAAGGCGTTTAATCATTTTGCTAATCAATGTCGGCAAGCGATTAATCCGAATTTAGCGGATGCGGCGATTGAGGAAATGTTGATTCAGCATTTGTTGACAGAGCGAATTTTTCGGAAATTATTTGATCATCCTGACTTTGCTAAACGGAATATTATTGCCCGTGAAATTGAGGGGGTGATTGAGAAGTTGACTGAGAAATCGTTTAATCGGGATGCGTTTTTTGCTGATTTGCAGTATTTTTATAAGGCGTTGGAAACAGTTGCGGCGACGATTAGTGAGTATAGTTATAAGCAGCATTTTTTGAATACGATTTATGAGCGGTTTTTTCAGGGCTTTTCAGTTAAGGTGGCGGATACGCATGGGATTGTTTATACGCCGCAGCCGATTGTGGATTTTATGGTGCGTTCAGTAGAGGAGATTTTGCAACGGGAGTTTGGGAAGTCGTTGGTGGATAGAGGGGTGCATATTTTGGATCCGTTTGTCGGCACGGGGAATTTTATCACGCGGATTATTCGGGAGATTAGGCTAAAAGGTAAGATGAAGTTGGATTATAAGTATCAACATGAGTTGCATTGTAATGAAGTCATGCTCTTGCCCTATTATTTGGCTTGTATGAATATCGAGCATCAGTATTTGGAGTTGATGCAGAAATATCGTCCATTTGCTGGCATTTGTTTGGCGGATACTTTTGAATTAGCGGAAGATAAGCAGCAAGAGCTGTTTACTCCTGAAAATACTGAGCGGGTTAAGCAGCAAAAGGCAACGGATTTTTTTGTGATTATTGGTAATCCGCCCTATAATGCTTGGCAAGTGAATGAGAACGATAATAATAAGAATCAGACACATACAGCTGTAGGTAATTGGGTACGAGGTACTTATGCTAAGGATTCTAAGGCGACTTTGAAAAATGCTTTATCTGATCCGTATGTTAAAGCGATTAAATGGGCTTCTGAACGAGTTAAAAATGAGGGCATTGTTGCTTTTGTCACCAATAATAGTTTTTTAGAGGGGATTGCTTTTGATGGAATGAGAAAACATTTGGCTCAGGATTTTTCTAAGATTTATGTTTTGGATTTAAAAGGGAATGTGAGAAAAGATTCCATGCGTGATGGTATTCCAATTGGAGAGAAGCACACTATTTTTGGCTTATCGGCGATGGTTGGTATTTCCGTTGCATTTTTTGTAAAAAGCAATAATAAAACTGACAATTGCCAAATTTATTATAGTACGGTTGATTGGAAATCGACACGTCAAGAAAAATTTCAGATAATTGAACAAGCAGAAACTTATAACGGTTTAGAACGTCAACTAATTAATCCCAATAAAAAACACACTTGGTTAACTGAAGGGTTACATTCAGAATTTGATGAATTTATTCCATTAGGAACGAAAGAAACGAAGGTTGAAAAAGTGGCTGCCGAAAATGTTGTATTTAAAACTTACAGCGGCGGTATGATGACTGGGCGCGATGCGTGGGCATATAACTTTAATCAAAATGTACTTATTAAAAACGTGCAAAGTACAATTAATGTTTATAATGAACAAGTCTCTCAATGGCTTCAATGCACAGATAAAAAAGCCAAAGTTGATGATTTTGTTTTGTATAATGATAAAAAAATAAGCTGGAGTTCAACCTTAAAAAACCAAATGAAAAATGGAAAACTGGCGCAATTTACCAAGGAAAAAATTAGAAATTCCTCTTATCGCCATTTTACAAAATGCTATCTTTATTTTGACAAAGCTCTCATTGATCGCACAGGGCAATTTCTGAACATTTTTCCAACATTAGCTACTGAGGATGAAAACAGGGCAATCGGTTGCACTAATCATTCACAAGTCCCTTTTATTGTCCAAATGATAAATTGCATACCTGATGTAGCTGTTGGAGGGCGTATTACTCAATGCTTCCCCTTTTACACCTACAACGAAGACGGCACCAATCGCACCGAAAACATCACCGACTGGGCATTAAGCCACTGGCAACAACATTATCAAGATAAAACCATTACCAAATGGAATATCTTCTATTACGTTTATGCTTTATTACATCATCCCCATTACCGAGAAAAATACGCCCAAAACCTCAAAAGAGAATTGCCACGCCTCCCGCTCGCACCCAAATTTTGGGATTTTTCCAACGCGGGCAAACAATTGGCTGATTTACATCTTAACTATGAACAGGTTGAACCTTATCCATTGGAAGAAATTGAAAACCCCAAATATCCATTTAGCCTTGAAGTTGAAAAAATGCGCCTGTCTAAAGACAAAACCCAATTGATTTACAATAACTTTTTGATTTTAAAATGTATTCCAATAAAAACGTTTGACTATAAACTGGGCAATCGATCTGCCCTTGAATGGGTTGTCGATCAATATCGCATTAAAACCGACAAACGCAGTGGCATCATTAACAATCCCAACCGCAAAGAAGATGAATATTATATCATCGAACTAATCAAAAAAATCATCACTGTGAGCATAGAAACTCAGAAGATTGTGGAAGAAATATTGAAACATCGTGTTTGTCGATGAGGTTAGCAAGCGTAGGGTGCGTCCTACGCACCGTTAGCCGCAGACGGAGCTCACTAAGCCAAAAACGGGAAGTTATTTCGTGATCATTCTTACCGTTAAAGTTTAAAATTGGCACAGGTAGGAAATAACATTGGGCTTTTCACATTCATTGGGAGATTGGTACGGCTTAATTCTCGGCGTAATCGGCTCAAGTGTTCAATACCACTTTTTTTATGTCCCCTGATAATGATACTTTCTACTGCTTTGGCACCCGCCCGCCGTCCAAAACAAATGATTTCTAATAAGGCATTGCCCATAATACGATTTCGACCGTGTATTCCACCGCTGACTTCTCCTACACTGTATAAGCCACGAACACAGGTTTGACCATATTCATTAATGACGATACCCCCATTTTGATAATGCAAGGCTGGATAAACCAACATAGGGATTTTAGTCGGTTCCAAATTGCCCCGTTTAGCGAGTTGAAACAATTTGGGAAAACGCTTTTTCATCATACCTGGTTCACGCCGTTCCATACTTGGCGTATCTAACCATACACCTACCGTTTTTTCATCGACAAAAACACCGCGTCCTTCGGCACATTCACGTAGAATTGCCGCTGAAATATAATCTCGTGGTTTTAATTCATCTACAAACCGTTCACCCAGACCATTTAATAACTGGACTCCGGCGGACCGCACGCTTTCAGTGATTAAGGAACCGGCAATATGACTCGGATAGGCGATCCCGGTTGGATGGTACTGAAAAGAATCTAAGTCTCGTAGTTGAGCACCCAAACGGTAAGCTAAAACTAAACCGTCGCCGGTTGCACCAAAGTGATTAGTCGTTGGGAAGTTATTGAGGTGCATACGCCCAATGCCGCCAGTCGCTAAAATAACGGCTTGCGCTTTGATCATTTTATAAGCTTGTTCTTCCAAAGAATAAAACACCGCGCCTGCACAATGTCCCGTTTCACTAGAAAGCAGCTCAACGGCTGGACAATGGTCCCACACTTTAATATTGCTATTAGATACCGCCTCGCGCAGTACCCGCATCATTTCTAAGCCTGTATAATCCCGATAATAAACAATTCGATTGGCGGAAGCGCCTCCTGGACGGCGAGTTAATAAGTCACCAAATTCGTCTACATCAAATTGCATACCTTCCTTAATTAACCAACGGATCACATCTGGTGCTTCTTTTACCATAGTCGCCACTAATTTTTTATCAGCGGCATGGTGACCGGCTCTTAAGGTATCATCATAATGCGCCTGTGGTGTATCATTGGGTTCAATAGACGCTTGTATTCCGCCTTCAGCCATCACCGTATTACTGTCACCTAACCGTAGTTTAGTTGCCAAAATGACCCTAGCACCTTGTCTTGCTGCGGTCAGTGCTGCCGCACAACCGGCACCGCCTCCTCCAATAACTAAAATATTGGTTTCTGTAATAGAAGCCCCGGCTAAATCAGCTTCATCAATATGGGCATCAGCTTGTAACATTTCAGCTAATTGTTGATGACAGATATCACCCTTATTGGGTCCCACCTGTAATTCAACTTTTGAAGCTGGATAATAATCCGGGTGGTAATCGCGTAATAATTCATTCATTTCCGGGAGCGTATGCTCTTTATCATGCTGATAGCTTTTCAATGCTTCAGTATATGGTATACCTTTAATCATAGTTTATTAGTTGTCAATGGTGTTTTGTCACATTATTATTAAGTCTTTGATTTTATTAGGTTTATTTTTCAAATGAATAAAAGTTCTATAAAAATCGGCACCCTTCAAATTGCCCACCTACTTAAAAATTTAAGTTGTAACAAAGTTTAAGTTGTGACTTCGTGCTAGTCATGGTGGGCAAAAAAACACTTGCCCCTCCTATATGACTATGGTAACATTAAGAAATCCGATTTTTAAAAAAATTGGATTTCTAAGCTCACTGGAAAAAATATCATTTTATAGAATAATACCATGAAATTGCTAATTATATTCGTAAGTCATTGTATTTTCGTATTAGCTATGTTAAGCAATGCCAGCACTGTGATTGCTGCTAATTGTCAATCTACGCCAACGGAACCATGTCAATCTGTTATACCAATTCCTCCTATTTCAAAAAAATTGAGAAGGGAAGCAGGGATAGTTATTGATGATGAAGGTGATGATGATGCTGAAGGTGCGGAAACTTCTAGCGGGAATCGAGGTAGATTTGCCTTTAAAGCGAATCGGGGTAGATTTGCCTTTAAAGCGAATCGGGGCAGATTTGCTTTCAAAGCCAATCGAGGCAGATTTGCTTTCAAAGCCAATCGAGGTTCTGAAGTTGCTCTGAAAACAGAAACCCAAAAACAAAAGCAGGAAACAATCAGACTACCACTTACCATTGCGCCACTTGTGCCACAGTCTCCTGGTTTGACAGTGACTGATCAACCAACTCTTTATTGGTATATGTCTTATTGGTGGAAAGGGGATATCGAATTAACTTTAAACGAATTTGGTGCCAGTGAACCTGTCATTGAACATCTTATCAAGCGGAGTGATTGTGATGAAAATATTAACGATGATTTAATTTGCCATTTACGATTGGTTGATTATGACGTGCATCTCAAGCCAGATAAAGACTATGAATGGTTTATTTTCATCGTCATGGATCCAGAACAACGAACCAGTGATTGGCTGGCGAGTGGTTTTATCCGTTATACTAAACCTTCAAAACAACTCACTGAAAGCTTGAAATTAAGTTCTTTGGAACAACAATATCAGGTTTATAAACAAAAAGTACTTTGGTATGATGCTATTGATTATTTAAGTGTGCAAATTGTAAAGTCGCATAATAACCAGGCATTACGAAAAGAATTAGCGACTTGGATAAAACAGGTAGAAATGCCATTGGTAGCAGATTATTTAGAAATAGGGTGCAAAGAAGATTGTTATTATGAGATTGATGTTGAATAATTTTGTTAGGAGATTGAACATATTGTTTAGAAATCCGATTTGTCCAAAAAATCGGTTTTCTTATAATGTTTGTATGTCAGCCCTTTAAATAGGTTAATTTTTATGAATAATAAAATAATGCCCATCATTTTTTGGTTTGTCGTTAGTATAACTTTTCCCTGTGGTAGTGTGTTCGCAAAGGCGGCACCTGACACTTTAGGATTGACACACCAGGGAGATATTTATTTTCAACAGGGGCATTTTCAATCAGCAGTCAAATCTTGGGAAAAAAGTTTAGTCGATTGTACCCAAAATGCTGCCCACTGTATTGATGTTTTGACTCGATTAGCGGCTGCTTACCAGGCGTTAGAGATGCACCAGACTATGTTGGTAACGCTTGAGCAAGCCTTATCTCTCGCTGATGTCAGCAATGATATAGATCGTCGCGCCCTGGTTTATAGCCAATTAAGTGATGCGTGGTTATCCCTGGGTTCTTCTGAACTAACGCTATCATTAGATGCAACTGCTAGTCAAGTAGTTCCTGCAACAGAAGATGCCAAAGAATCAAAATATTTAAGACAAGCACAGTTATTAGCAGAAAAGAGTGTGACGGATGCGACACAAGCAAAAAATTCTAGCATCTTGGCACGGGCTTTAAACACCCAAGGTAATGTATGGCAGGTTCAAGGGCAACAGGCAAAAACTTCGGAGGCTTATAACGATAATTTGCACAAAGCCCTTGATGCCTATCAGAAAAGTATACAAGCCGCAGAAAATGCGGGTGACACGACATTGGCTATTAAAGCTTCCCTTAACAGATTAAACCTGGTTATCACGCATAATGTTAGTTCGCCTAGTGAACAATTAGTGACGTTGGATGATTTGTGGAAACAAATTGAGAAATTGCCGAATAGCTATGACAAGGCACGTTATTTATTATCGTTAGGTGTCTTTACTCTTAATCTTTTGCAAGACGATAAACTTCTCAAACAAGAGCAGACAACAACTAAAGCCATGTTGCAAGAAGGCGGTTGTGTGATAACGAATTCAGGTACGATATTGCTTTCTCAAGTGGCAGAAGATTTATATGCCTGTATACCTGATGATCAGCATCAAACATTAGAAGTGGTTCTTCTTATGACAGAAGAAGAACAACAATCAACCCATGCCTTATTAGGAAAAAAAGGTTTCAGTCAATCAGATAGCCAAAAAGCACTTTCTCGCGCCTACTTTGCTTATCAAAATGCAATACAAGTTGCCAGGGATTTACAAGATACTAATACAATGTCTATCGCTTATGGACATTTAGGATTTTTATACGAAGAGGAACATCGCTATGAAGAAGCATTGACGCTGACTAGACAAGCGATTTTTTTTGCGACCCAGGGTCGTCAGCCCTATTCAAGTCAACGCAACCTTGCTTCTTCACAGGCACCTGTTTCTGTTACCAGTCATTTTTCCCATAGGCTGTATCGTTGGTATTGGCAACAAGGGCGAATACTGAAAGTTCAAGGTAAGCTCGATCAAGCGATAGCAGCCTATCATTTAGCTTCAGTTAATCTTAAACCGATTCAATCATTGTTGGATGTGGGTTATCGTTTATCGCCGGATTTATTTCAGAAGGTAGTCAGACCGGTACATTATGGATTGGCTAACTTGTTATTACAAAAAGCGTCTGCTACCTCTGATATTCAGGAACAGCAATCTCTTATGCGAGAGGCGATAGAGGCGGTAGAATTAGTCAAAGTGGCTGAATTACAAGACTATTTTAATGATGAATGTGTAACTGCTTTACATGCTAAAACGGTTTCCATTTTAGACTATCAAAAAATGTCCTCCAATTTGCAACAAGCATTGCAACAGACTGTCATACTTTATCCAATTCCTTTGGTGGATAGATTAGTGATTCTTATCAGTTTTAAGGGTAAACTCTATCAAAAAAGCTTACAGGTGACGGATGAAGAGCTTAACGAAACGGCTTTGGCATTGCGAATCAATTTACAAACGCGCCCTCATAACCGTTTTCTATTGTATGCAAAGCAGCTTCACGATTGGTTAATTTCGCCCTTTGAAACTTTTATGATTGAGCATCAAGTTGATACTTTAGTGATCGTACCTGATGGCAATTTACGCATGATTCCTTTTTCAACCTTACACGACGGTAAATATTTTTTGGTTGAAAAGTATGCGATGTCTATTACCCCGGGGCTAAAATTAGTGGATCCCCAACGCATTAACTGGAATGATGGCAAATTATTTTTGGTGGGCTTATCGGAGGGGGTGCAAGAGCATTCACCGTTAGACAATGTGCCACAGGAGTTGCAGAATATACAGCTTATCGCCGATCCCATTCCCAGTAAACGCATTTTAAATCAAGAATATTCGTTTGAAAATTTTCATGAAGAAATTAAGCGAAATCAGTTTTCTGTTATTCATTTAGCCACTCATGGTGAATTTAGTGCTGATCCAGAGCATACTTATTTACTGACTTATTTTGAAAAAATGCACATGGATGATCTACAAAATGCGATAGGTTTGGGTCGTTTTCGCGACAAACCTTTAGAATTGTTGACGTTGAGTGCTTGCAAAACGGCAGTAGGCGATGATAAAGCGGCTTTGGGATTGGCTGGCATCGCAGTGAAAGCGGGTGCGAGAAGTGCGATTGCTACTTTGTGGTATGTTGATGATGAGGCGACTTCAATCGCTATCAGTGAATTTTATCAGCAATTGCTTTTAAATCCTGGTATTTCTAAAGCAAATGCGTTACAAGAAATGCAGAAGAAGTTGATTCAAATTAAACGTTATTGGCATCCCTCTTATTGGGCTCCGTTTTTATTGATAGGAAATTGGTTATAACTTGATAAGAAATCCGATTTTTTCAAAAATCGGATTTCTATACTGCTCAACATTTTAACAAATTTGATTACAGTGAAGTATTATATACATTTACTGATTAAATAGTATTTTATAGAAAAAAATAGTGTGATATACTATCTTAGATGAAGAGACTAAAAGACTATGCAAAAGAACAAGGCGTTCAATATAGAACCGCTTGGAATCGTTATAAAGCAGGAAAAATAGCAGGTGCATTTCAAAATGAATTTGGTCAAATTTTAATAGATGAAAATAAAAATAAACCAGATTATACGATTTGTTATTGCAGAGTATCCTCATCTCAAAATAAAAATAATCTTGAAAAACAAGCGGAACGTTTGGTTTCTTATTGTGCCGCCAAAGGTTATCGTGTTGATGAAATCATTAAAGAATGTGCATCAGGTCTCAACGATAAACGTCCTAAGCTTATAAAAATGCTCAATAATACTGATGTAACCTGTATTGTAGTTGAACATCATGATAGATTGACTCGTTTTGGATTCAACTATATTCAAAATTGGATGAATGAACGAGGATGTCTAATAGAAGTGATTAATCCAGCAACTAATGATAAAGATGACTTAATGAAAGATTTTGTCAGTTTGGTCACCAGTTTTACCGCAAGATTATATGGTTTGCGCAGAAGTAAGCGCAGAACCGAACGCTTAATCAAAGAATTGAATGATGAAAATAATTCGCTCAAGTAAA
>Ga0190358_1000197_pt1 | contig 20713 bp, 23 predicted proteins | sample 48721812_MG_FD_161666 | JGI IMG/M metagenome (GOLD analysis project Ga0190358, IMG submission 161666) | Hydrothermal vent microbial mat bacterial communities from Southern Trench, Guaymas Basin, Mexico - 4872-18-1-2_MG | ecosystem: Environmental > Aquatic > Marine > Hydrothermal vents >... | reverse complement strand
TCCTTGTTTACGCAGTGAAAATGTTAATAATGATGAGCATATTAATTATTTGAAAGATTTAGATATTGATATTATAATATCTTCCAATGGACATATATTTAAAGAAACTATTTTGTCCATACCAAAAATGGCATGCATCAATAGACACACAGCTTTATTACCACAATATGGAGGTTTATGGCCAATTTTTTGGGCAATGTTAAAAAATGAAAAAGTAGTGGGACAAACCGTTCATATCATGATCAAAAAAATTGACGGTGGTAATATATTGGCGCAAGAGAGTTTCCCTATAGAAAATAATACATTATATAAAATATATGATGAGTCATTTTGTAATGCGGCTAAATTATTAAAAAAAGCAGTTGTAAACTTACTATCTAATAAATTTATTATACCAGATGATAATAATAGAAGTTACTTTTCACAACCTAATAAAAAGGATGGTATCTTGTTTCGAAAGAACTTTAGTTTTTTTAAAATTAGTGAGTTAATAAAAAGAAGTGAAGGAAGCTATAGCCTTTCAACAAAGGTTATCAAATGCCCCACGTCGAAAAATGCCTACAATGGATGACTCAATATGGTATGCACCCCCATTTAACTATTATGGTAGGTTACTATTGGCAAACTCAAGAACAATTAGATTTAACAGTCAAAACGGTAAAAGATTTAATGTTCAGAGGTTTAGCGAGAACCTTGCAAGTGACACTTTGTACGCCCTTAGACTACACACCCTATCATAAAGAATGTCTTGAAAAAGGAATGTTGTTGACAGAAGATTATAATGATTTTGACATGAGCAAATTGATTGTAAAAACGCCAATTCCACATGATCAATATTATAAAGCAGTCAGAGAAATGTATTCAGTCGCTTTTCACCCCAAATTTATTTGGCGACAATTACTATTTTTAACGACGTTTAGAAAACGAGATTGGCAATTTTTATTTATTTATGGCATAAGGGCAGTACGAAGAATAAGACAGCATATTTTTAATTTAACCAAACATCAAAGTCAATAAAATTGTATAAAATACTGATTAAAACACAATGAAACATTTTTAGCTGGTAACTCTAATAATAATCAGTTTTTCTGCCATTATCAAATTACCAACTTTTAATTTACCACATAATGAAGGTGATGAGATTGCATTTTGGTATTTAACTAAGAACTGGATAGAAACAGGGCAATATACGCTTAAAGGTTCACCATTGGCTGAGACATATCATAATCGTGCTAATCGTGAAATGCCGGTACATCCGCCCTTGTTTCCATTATTATTACGCCCATTTGCAAAATATAATGCGCTTGATAAGGCGGTAATTGCTTCATGGATAGGGCATTTTTTGGCTATTTTAGCTGTCGCTTTGATTGGTAGGCATTTATTTTTTAGTTATGGCTTGACATTATCAGCATTGTCACCATTATTTTGGATACCGTTATTGGGTATTGCTACTGATCCAATTATGACGTATGTATCTGGCATACTGTGGATTGATAATTTACATGCTGGTTGGGCAGCATTAGCAGTGGCGTTTACAATGATGGCTGGTTCGTCACAACGCCCTTGGTTAATGTATTTATTTGCAGGCATATTATTGGGTTTGGCTTTGCTTTCTAAAGTGACTTCCACTATTATTATACCAGTCATTATTTATGTTATACTTATTAGCAAATCAGATAAGAAAATTCTAGCTTTGTTATTGGGGGCAGTTCCTGCATTGATATTATGTTTGCCTTGGTATGTACCACTTTATAATACGATGGGGGAATTTATAATTTTTGGTGGTAATTTACCTCCAGAATATCAAGTGATGTTAGCTAACATGTCTCCAGAAGAACTTGCAGTTCACAAAGAATCTATACGTTGCCATTTTTGTGAAGCGGGAGCTAGTAGCCCTTGGTATTATCTGATAGCAAAATTGCCCTTATTAACCCCATTAGTTGCTATTGGAATTATTTTTTATTTTATTTTTTATTTTGTACATATAAAAACTTTAGATTGGGTTAAACAATTACATTTTTTAATGCCACTTTTTTGGTTTTTAGTAGTTTTTTCGATAATATTTTATCTCCAACTCTATCAACATCGAAGATTAACATTATTAGTTGCTAGTATATATTTTATGTTTTATATGTTGCTTGTATTTTCGGAAAAGTATAAATCATTGAAAAAATACCAAACTCCTTTGATTTTTTTGGGTTCATACAGTATAATCTTTGGTGCTATGACTGGCGGTTATTATTTATTTAAAGGTAATTACGCCGAAATATTTAGTCTTCCCGAGTTAATTGGATTGGTTAAATTGTGGGGAGGTTAAGATTTTTTAGGTTGATATAACATGAAATTTATCTTTATAAATCTTAAGATTATAATCACTAAATGAAGTTAAAAACAAACTGTAACAGAAAAGGAAATTTTTGGTCACGATACCACAGTGTATTTATTCTGAATAATGTCACACGAAAAAATAAACACTCCTTTTTAAGTATTTCATTTGATTATAGGTTCTATCATCAAATCAAAAAAATTTGGTATGAATAAAAAAGAAATCTTAAAAAAGCGATTTGAAAAATTAGAGAAGCATTATATAGCTCTAAAAGCAACACTGTTCGGAATAGTTTTTGCATAAATTGCTAACTTTTTGTTATTTAACATTTTTTAAGTGTCAAAGAAATCCGATTTTTTAAAAAAATCGGATTTCTAGCTGAGTTAAATTTCTTATCAACAAAAAACTGATGCTAAACCCACGAGATTTCTATGAATTTTAACCATACAAAAATTATTGGTTTTATTTAAGCAAAAAGTGTTCCGATCACTATTGCTCTAAAAAAGTATAAAATTTTAATAGATGATCTACTTAAAGATGGTAATATATCTGAGCCATTTATTTTTAACACCTTAAAATCTGAAAAAAAAGCTATTTTAGATGCTTATTTGAAAAGATTTAGTTCAATTCAGAATTTTATGGGGGCAAAAATATTTGCTTTTAGAAGTCGCTGGTATTAGCAATAGCAAAATGAGTGAAGTTTTATATTATGTAGAAAAAGAGCAAATTATTGATAGTTTTAAAAATTGGATAGAATTAAGGAAAGTGCGAAATGAATTGGGTGCAGGCATTGTTTAAAGAAAGTATTACTAACTGGTTCCACCGGATTAATTAGAAAAATGAACATCAGAGTAAAACAAGAATATTTAAGTTTTATTTGTAATAAAAGTTTAGAATTGTTTAATTCTAAAGATGTTTGGATATTTGGCTCAAGGGTAGATATTAACAGGAAAGGTGGGGATATAGATATATTTATTAAAACACCAAATACAGATAATATCTTACAAACAAAAATTATTTTTTTAAGAGAATTTGAAAAAAAATGGGGTGAGCAAAAGGTTGATTTAATTATAGAAACTACTAATTCTAAATTTAATAAGATTTTTGAAATTGCTAGACAAGAAGGGGTGAGTATATGTTGCAACTTGTAGATATTAAACTTGAAATTGATAGACATATTAAGCGAATAGATGCAATATTGCCAGATATTCAAAATTGGTTGCCTTTACAAACGGAAGATTTGGATAATACGGAAATAGTTAAAACAATAGACTCGTTTATCTATCGTTTTACCAAAATTCAAGACAAAATGGGAGAGAAGTTATTTCCGGCAATATTAAATGAATTTCAGGAATATAAGCCAAATATGCCACTAATTGATATTTTAAACAAATTAGAAAAGTTTGAATTAATAGACAATGTTGATATGTGGATTGATTTCAGAAAACTAAGAAATAACTTAACACATGACTATCCAAATAATGAAGCTGAAATGATAGAAGCAATCAATTTATCAATAACAACTTATTTTAAAATGAAAGATATCTATCTTAAAATGTTAAATGTTGTTACTGGTGAACAAAGATAGTTGCCTATTAACACAAAAATTATTGGAATGAAGTTTGTGTTACAATAAATGCTGATTTTTAAAAACAATCATCAACTGATAAGAAGTATTACGAAAAAAACTAAAGATATTATTGGCTTTGTTTTATGTTTGGATATTTGGCTCAAGAGTGGATATTAATAGGAAAGGTGGGGATATATTTATTAAAACACCAAATACAGATAATATCTTAACAAACAAAAATTATTTTTTAAGAGAATTTGAAAAAATGAGGTAAGCAAAAGGTTGATTTAATTATAAAAACTACTAATTCTAAATTTAATAAAATTTTTGAAATTGCTAGACTTAAAAAGGGGTTTATGAAGATGAATATTAAAGAACAAAAATTACTCCAAGCCATTGAAGAATGTAATAAACATATTAAAAGACTATTGTACGCTCATCACAAAATGAGTAGGTTCATGCCGCTTAATGGCAATCAGTACGATAATTTAACTGATGAACAAGTAGAAAATATTGATCAATTTATCTTTAGATTTTCAAAACTCCAAGATGCGATGGGAGAAAGATTATTTAGAAATGTGTTGCTATTCTTAGAAGAAGAGGTGAAAAATAAGCCATTTCTTGATTTACTTAACCGACTTGAACAATTAAGAATTATTGGTGATAGAGAACAATGGTTGGCTTTAAGAAAACTGAGAAATGATTTTTCTCATGAATACCTCAATGAGAGTGATGCTAATGCCTTAAATATCAACTTAGTTTATGAACAAACTAAAAAGTTGTATGATATTTTCAGACAAGTTAAAACGTTTCTGATTGAGAATACTTCACTACTCAATAGTGATCTCGCTAAAAATTATATTTTAGAAACACCTCTTTATGAAAGTTCAAATTGAAAATATGCGTCTAAACCAATGGGAAATACAAATTATTAAATCTACTGTATGTGAAGTAATGGGAGAAACCGCAAAGGTTTGGTTGTTTGGTTCCAGAGTGGATGATAGTCAATATGGTGGGGATATTGATTTATTGATAGCCACTGACTTGGATAATCTAAAAGAACGTGCACTAAAAAAATCACTGTTATGGGCAAAATTGCAACAAGGACTTGGAGAACAACGTATTGACATTATTTTAGCTGCTTCAATTTCCGAAAAACAACAAACTATTGAAAAAATAGCCAAAAGGACTGGTACTTGCCTATAATGACATCAATTGATTTGTTTTTAAGTTCTGATTTGATTATCATCAGTCAATTGCTTTAAAAAATTAATTATTAAAACAAAGGGTTTGATATAAAATGGACACATTCAGGAAATAAGCTTCACAATTGGAAACTAAATCAATTCATTAAGAAATAGAGGTGTTAAAGGCTAAATCTGAATTTAATAGACTAAATGAAAAAACAATACAAAACACCTGACGACTGGTATAATTCCAATAGAAGTCAGTTAAGACAATACAAATCTGAATGGATTGCCTTCACAAATGATGGTGTTATTGCACATGATAAAAACCTTTTTGAGGTGGCTAAAGCAACTGATAAGCTTCCTGTCTCTAAATATACCCTTGATTATATTTTTGACAGCGATTTTGTTGAGCCGGTACGTTTGCTTCCAGTTAGGTTTAAAAATGTCAAGCATCATGAATGGCAACCTAAATATCAGGTTAGATTAAAAATGAAAACTTCAAAGTCTGTTGAAATGTTAGTTGATTCCGGTGCAGATTTCAGTTTAATCCCCAAAGACTTAGGACTTATTTTAGGCTATGAACTAGCTGTAGCTGAGACGCTCAGTCAAGCTGAAGGTGTAGGTGGTTGCGTTAGTTATGTATTGCGACATATAGAAATACAATTGGATTCGCATATCTTTACTGCTCCGGTAGCATGGATGCAAACGGAGGCATATCAAAATGTTCTTTTAGGCAGAGAGATGGTATTTGATTTGTTTGATATTGAATTTAAACAAGCCGATGAAAAAATTGTTTTTAAGAAAAGAATAACCGGATGAATAAAGGCAATTACACCGAAATATTTATCATTCTTGATTGGCTTGGTTAAATTGTGGGTAGTTGGGATAGACAAAGGTTAGCAATTGAAGATTATTATAAAAATGGTAAGGTTGAGTTATTGAGTCCTATTCCAAATGTTTAAAGAAGCGGAGTTATACAAAGTAGTCGTAGAAAAATCAAATATAGTCAAATCTCCAGAGGAAGAATTTGAGGAAATTGGATTGCATCATTTTTTTGATACTGATGATGATAAAGAGGTGGATTGGGAGGCATTTTTTGATGTTAAAGGTCGGATAGTCTCTTTAACGTTTTGATGAAATTGCTACTGTAACATCAGCTTTGTTTTGATGAAAATAGTGTTTTGTAATTTATTGAAAGTAAAATTATTTATAAAATAACTATTCATCAATTCAAGAATGTCAGAGTACTACGGTATCTGATAGAAAATGTTATGATCAATTCTCGCTTCTGGCAAAATCATTGGTAACCAAGAAATCCAAAACATGATAGAAGCCTCACTTGACGGCTGGTTGACTACCGGGCGTTTTAATGAAGCATTTGAACAAAAATTTAGCCAAATTTCTTGGTGTTAAGTATGTATTTACCACTAATTCTGGTTCATCAGCTAATCTCTTATGATCTTAAAGCACTAGAAGTTGTCACATCATGAAAGATGTCGGTTTATTATGAAAAAAGAAAAAACAACAAAAAATATATTAATGATAATGGATATTCCAGAAGATACCGGTTCTTATATCGGTAGATATTATACTCTGGCTAATGAATTATCTTCACTAGGTTATTCAGTTACTATGCTAATGCCAAGACATGATAATCGCGATATAATTGTAAATAGCAATTTTAAAATAAAATGCATGGGAAAACCTCTATTTAAAAAACTAAAAAATACTAGAGAGTACTACAGTTCTACTTATACTTTTGGTTTAATGCTAACATATATATTTCAAATATTAAATTTTTATTTTACGAATAAGATTGATATACTATACCTATGCAAACCATTACCAGCATCAGGGGTAGCTAGTATAATAATTAAATTGTTTGTAAGTAAGTTTATAATTGATGTTGATGATTTAGAGAATATAACAAACAATACAAAAAGTAAATTTCAATATTTGGTATTGTCTTTTTTTGAAAACCATTTACCAAGATATGCTGATATAGTAACTACTCATACTACATTTTTATATAATAATTTATTAGAGCATCAAGTTAACAAAAATAAGATTTATTCTCTTCCAAATGGAATTGATACAACACGATTTAACACAAATTTTATTCCAAGTAATAAAAAAGAATGCTTTTCTATTTTATATTTTGGTGATTTAAATATTGACAGTGGGCATAGTGTTGATATTTTGATAAAAAGTTTATCTTTTCTAAAGAAAAAATACACTACTTTTAAGTTAATTATTGTTGGTGATGGAAAAGATATGTTCCATTTACAACAGTTATCTGAAAATTTAGAAGTAAATAATTTTATAGAATGGAAAGGAAGAATAGCTCCAACGGATATTCATCAATTTTTATTATCATCTGATGTGTCAATAGATCCAGTGAGTGATCATTTAGGAAATCTTAGCAGATTTCCATTTAAAATAATTGAAAGTGCTTATTGTAAAGTTCCGGTTATTACTTCTGATTATGGTGATAGGAAAAACATATTATTAGATGCTGGAATATATGCAAATCCAGATGATCCTAGTGATTTAGCGGATAAAATTTATGCCCTCATTATAGAAAATGATCATATAAAAAAGAAACGAAAAGAAAAATTGTATGATTATGCAGAAAAATATATTTGGACTAACATAATAAAACATTTTCAAAGAGATGTATTGGAGAAAATAGAATGAATAATGTAATAGTCAAAGAGCATATACTTCACAACCATAAAAATGTTGTGACAAAAAGGATGGTACTGCATGTCGGATATGCTTGCAATGAAAGATGTACGTTCTGTTATTATTTAGAACAGATTGAAAGTGGAAAAACGGATAATTTGACGACTGATGAAATAAAAGCTAGACTCTTACAAGGAAGGAAATGGGGTAAGAATGCAATTGATTTTACTGGTGGCGAACCGACAATCAGGAAGGATTTTGTAGAGGTTGTCGCTTATGCCAAAGAAATTGGTTATATACATATTAATGTTATTACGAATGGCTTAATTGTTGGTAGACGAAAAAGTTATTTACAAACATTAGTGAATGCTGGTTTAAATGATATTTTATTTTCATTGCATTCCTTTTCGCCTGAATTACATGATAATTTGACTAAAGTTCCAAAATCACATGAAAGTGTCTTAATGGGAGTGGATAAGGCGAGAAAGATTGAAGGGCTAAATTTAAGATTCAATTATGTGGTGAACCAAGAAAATTTCCATGAATTAAGTCAAGCAGTAGAACTGATGGCTTCTAAAGAACCAAATGCGATTAATCTTATTTTATTTCATCCTAATCATCAGGCTATTAATGCCAACCAGAGTGTAAAATTTAATAGTTATGAGGTAATAACTACTGAAGTAAAGGAAGCTATAGACTCTATCAAAGATAGAGTACCTCATATTAATGTTAGACATATTCCATACTGTCTCATGAAAGGATATGAGCAACATGTAAAACCTTTTTATCAATTACAATATGAGAAAGTGGAGTGGGATTATTGTTTATCAACCCTGCAAAAAAGAGGAAGATTGATCTATTTAGCAGGGCTTGCTGGTGGTATAATCTTGTCTTTAAATAACCCTTATTTTTGGAAGGCAGATTGGGATAACAAAAAACATCTGGCTATTCAAAGGATACAGCTTCTTAAAATGAGAAAAAAAGGTAAAAAATGTACTCAATGTGCATTAAATCATATTTGTGATGGACTTCAAAAAGAATACATCAAAAATTACGGTGATAAAGAATTATCTCCTTATGATGGTGATATGATATACAACCCAACATATTTTATGCCAAGAGATGAAATTGAAAGTTAAGATGAAAATGCTTTTATTTTTTACCATGTTATTAGCTTCTACATTCGCGAATGGTTCAGAAGTATTTGTTGATTTGAAGCAAAATGAAGGTGTCATATCTACCATTTTAAATGAGTTAAATAGTTGTAGTCCAAATAATAACAAGTGTTTAGTTGATCAACAGCAAAATATGAGAATTTTCTTTAAAAAAGTCAATCCAACTAAATATCGCGTTGTTATATGCAATACAAAAGATAATTTTCCTATCGTGTTTGGTGAAAATTTTCATAAATATTGGTATAATTATTTAGTTCCTTGGAACAGCAAAAATACTCAGTGTGATAAAAATATCAGCAATAAAATGCAATCTTTCCAAATAGTTGATGGTAGTTTATGGGAAACTTGGTTTGGAATGGAGTTTGTTGTGAATGATAATAATGACTTTTCTATAAAACAAGGACTAATGGCAAATAGTTCCATTTTAATCCCACCAAAATATCATTGGATGGCAAATGGTTTTAGCAATAGCTGGTGGATAAAGCCTGATTTATTAAAAATAGCAGATGAGCAATATTTCAATACAAATACAAATGGTAGTTACAATTTCGAGATGGTTATAGAGTTTTGGCCCCAAAGGGTATATGTTGGACTATTACTATTGGCTGGTTTAATTATTTTGATAAGTATTGTATATATTATTTTGAATATGTTTAATAAAGTGAAAAATAGCAAGTAATGAACACTATAAATAAGTATCCCAAAGTATCAATAGTGATACCTACTTTCAATGAGGAGAAAAATATAGAAAGGTGTCTATCTAGTATTAGAAGTCAAAATTATCATCAAGATATGGTAAGAATTATTGTGGTTGATGGATTGTCAGAAGATAATACATTAGAAAAAGCGAAAAAGTACAATGTAAGCGTTGTAACAAACCACCAACGGGATGCACAAATAGGTAAGGCAATAGGAATAGGTGTGGTTAATAAAGATACGGATTATTTTATATTGATTGATGCAGATAATGAAATCAGCGATAAAGATTGGTTATATAATAATATAACCTTACTTGAAGACAATGAGAATTGTTTTGCGGCAGATTCTAATTTTATTGTTACCAGTAAAGATACTGCAATAAATAGAGTTTCAATTTTAATGGTTACAGAAGACCCTATTGTAAGACATATTTCAAACCTTAAAAAGAATTCTGTAATTGAGGATAGGGGTAGCTATGAAATTCGCACTATTAAAAATGGCACATATCCAGCATTTGGAGCAAATGGCTTCATTTGGAAAGCAGAAATCTTTTTTAAAATCTTTGATAAAATAAACACAAATAGTTTTGATGAAGCAGATATCGCTTCTTTGGTGGTAAATAGTGGGCATAAGGAGGTTCTTTTTTATAAAAAAAGTGGTATATACCATCACCATATAACTACATTTGTTGGATTTATTAAAAAAAGGATTCGTTCGGGTGTTGAATTTATAGAAAGGGCAAAAAGAAAACAGGAGACAAAATCAGATGATATTATATGGACAAAAAGATATAGCAATTATAAGTTATTCTATACAATTTTGTATAATTTCACATTTGTAGGTCCATTAATTGAAGCAAGCAAAGGGTATATAAAAGATAAGGATTTTGCTTGGTTTTTATATCCTATTTTATCATTTACAGCAGTTGTGGTTTATGGATTAATATTTATTTTTTACCATCCAAAAGATTGTCGCCCACAAGTTGTAAAAAAACTTGAACAAGAAAATGACAAAAATTAAAGAAAATTTTCTATTTTACATAATCTTATTTTGTGTTGCCATTATTCCGTCCCTTTTTTGGTTTAAGAATGGTCATATTATAGCGGGTATAGATTTTTTTGCACCAATTTTTCCTTTAGAAATTATTAAAAATAGTTTCAATCCATTATATATTTGGTCTGATACGATAAACGCAGGTACACCTTCAGGACTTGCTGTAAGTAAATTTTTTCCATATCTGTCTATATGGGTAATATTTGAACAACTTGGTTTTGATATTTACACAACACAAACACTATACTTTACAATTATATTTATTACGATCTTTAGCTCAATGTATTTTTTGGTAGCTACTGTTCTGCCAAATATTAATATATATATAAAAATATCATCTGCCCTATTCTATGCATTTCATCCTTACGTGTCATTTTGGTATTCATATTTAGGAGATGCCCGTATTATAGCATATGCTATAACACCACTGATATTGGGAATTTTTATAAAAGGGAGTAAAAGTAGTAGACAAAAGCTATATATAGCATTCTTTCTTTTATGTAATACTCTACTATTTAGTGTATCAGGAAATCCGCCTACTTGGGTTATTCCTTGGATATTGATTGTAATATATTCATTATATACTATTTTTATAGGAGAAAATAAGTATAAGCTTTTAAAATACTTAACAACTATATTCCTATTGTCATTTTTAATTAATTTATGGTGGATTTACTCTTTATATATCAGTTTAACTACTTCAGGGATTGAACTGGGAGAGAATGTAAGTTCTTTAAAATATTTCATATCTACTTCATCTAATTCATCAATTTTAAATATATTAAATGGCTTGGGTAAGTGGTCATCTGATGGAGGTACAAATTGGTTTAATCAGTTTTATCCATATTATCCGAATGTTGCCATATATAAATCTACCATTTTTAAATTTATGGCTATCTTATTAGTGATTTTTGCCTCATTTGGGTATTTCAATAATAAGAACAGGCAAATGTTTGTTTTTGGAATTCTTACAGTAATTATTTTTATATTTCTATCAAAAGGATCTCATTTTCCATTTGGTGGCATAAATATTTTTTTATATGAAAAAGTTCCAGGTTTTTGGTTATTTAGGGAACCTATTTCTTATTTGCTTCCTGGTGTGATAATAGGATTGTCTATTATGATTGCTAGTTGTAAAACTAAGAATAATCTTGTTATTAGTACACTTATTGCCATTATACTGATTAGAGGATTTTCTATATTTACTGGTGAGATATTTCCACCAAAAAGAGGATGGATGAATAGTTCTCATGTTAAAGTACCTCAGTTTTTATTTGATATTAGGAAAAATTTGCAAGATATATCAGATAATAGGGTTCTTATTTTGCCAAGATCAGCATATACATATGGTAATAGTAATTACTGGGGTTATACAGGTGTTGATAAAACCTATTATTTTATTGATAATCCTTATGTTTTAGGTGTTAAAAATGGACATAATACATTAGGTGGATATATAAAAAACGATAATTTAAATATCTCAATAAATAATATATATGAATACATCTTAAATAGGAAATATAATGAGGTAAAACATTTATTTGGAATTTTTAATATAAGGTTTTTAATATATCGTCACGATTATCAGTATAAATATGATTTACAACCTAAACATAAACATTTATGGACAATGTCTCCAATTGAATTTCAGAAATTTACATTGTCAAATTTAGATTGGTTAAAACATAAAGAAAGATTTGGAGATTGGGGTATTTATGAGGTTCAAAATAATATATTTGTCCCTCATATTAGTACCGCAAATGTTATAAGGACAATGAAGGAAAAACCGTCTCTGTGAAAGTTATAATGCCAAAGATAGAAGCGAGTTTGTAAACGAGCTGTTATAGTCAGGGAAAGTTTGTTTCTAAACTATTTATCCACATTATCAAAGGAAAGTTTGCTATGAATTTTATGAAAAAATTGGTCATTATTTTAATCATGGCTTTGTCTGTTGAACCAACCATTGCCTCTTCCACAGGTATTTCTGGAAAAGACAAGACAACGACAACTGTCACTGCGACTACTGAAAATTTGAACAATACACTCCAAAAGGGTAAGAACACACTTGAGGCAAACTGTGTCACAAATACGAAAAAAGACTATGAAAATATTTTATTAATAATACTGGATGCTGTCGAATCGGCTGATTTTGAAGAGTTGATTTCGGAAGGAGATTTGCCCAACTTTCAAAAATTAATAAAGGATGGTTCTTATGTTAAGATTGACACCACAGATCATAGATCGGATACTTTCGGTGGTCATGTCCAGCTTTTTACTGGCTATGGTCCTGACGTTACAAAAATTGCAGGTAATCCAGATGCTGGAAAACATGAAATCAGTAAAGGTTTGACCATCTTTGAAAGGTACAAGAAGGCTTACCCCAGCTCTAACATCACATATATTAACGATGTTCTTAACGTGCTTCCGAAATGGCCTTTAAGGAACGCCGTCTCATCAATTGATAGGTATATTTATATAGGCAATATTGCAAATTGGAGTAAACAGGCAAAGAAATACTTTAGGGGATATAAGAAACCAGGAAGATGGGCTGGTGTTGTGTCGATGTTGGGTGTATGGATGTTTGAAGATGTTGTTAAAATGAACAAAAACTTCCTTTTTGCTATGCGTTTTGAAGAGGCTACGAACTGGGGATATATGTATCTTGGTGGTTCTTCGGGTTACAGAGATGCTTTGCGTTTATATGATATCTATATTGGGAGGATAATCAGACATCTGAGGTATGAATATATCGGTAATAAATACAAGATGACTTATGAAGATAACCCCAACGACATTTACAAAAAAACAGCCATCTTTATTGTCAGTGATCACGGTTATGCAAAAAATGCAAGAAACCACTATAATTCCCCAAACACAGTATTAGTTTCAAATATTAAAGGTTTGCCTGAATCTGGTGATATGAAATCCATTGCCGCCACTATTCTTGAAAGTGTCGAAATTGATGTAAGTAGTTATACTCCTCCAATGGGTAAAAGTTTAACCAAGAACAGTAAGTACGATATAACATTGCAGGCCGGGAAACTTATAAAAACTGCAATTAAATCAGATAATGTTCGGTTCCTTACTTCCTATTCTCTGGTTCATTTAGTTGATAGGAAAAAGCCTGGAAGTCTTCTGTTCAGATTTGAACCGAAAAAGATAAAATCTGTCACATTTTTGCTTGGAGTAAACTATGATAGCAGAATCAAAGTATACACCAGCCAAGATGGTATTAAGTATAACCTTTACAATGAACTTGATAAGGACAGCATTGTCCCGGGAAAACGCAAGTCCTTGACTGTTCCAATAGGGGTTAAGGAACTGCGTTATGTAAAAATTGAACTTCTAAACGAGAAAAAGGGTACCAATTTTGAGGCTGCCCTTTATATGATGAAAATTATTGGGTATCCTTGTCCAAAATAGCTTCATGAAGGTGTGTCTTCTAGGAAAGAGTCTCAGAGAATGTAAGATTTCTTTTAAGATACACCAGTAAATATAGAAGTATAATTTTAACCAGTCAAGACTGATTGAGATTACTTGAATATACAGGTTACTACATTACTTGTAGGGTTGCCCAAAATTGATAATTAAACTTTTAAATAGGAAAAGTGAATATGTTAAATAATTATTTAACAAATAATTACGCAAAAATGAAGTCACAAAGACAAGATTATATTTTAAATTTAATCAAAAGTGACACGAATCAAAAAATTTTAATTGTTGGTGGAGCAGAAGGTATTTTTGCTGATAAGATAATTAAAATATCAGGGGTATCAAAATTATATACAATTGAGATAGAAGCAGCGTTTATTGAAATGCTGAAAGCTAATCATAAGTTGATTGTGCAAGAAGGAGACTTGAACGTAAACTTTCCGTATGAAGACAATTTTTTTGACTTAATCGTAGCAGATCAAGTAATTGAACATTTATATGATACTGATATTTTTCTTCAAGAATCTAAAAGGGTATTAAGGGGGGGGGAGAATGATTATCTCAACTGAAAACCTAGCCAATTTGATTAATATCTTTTCTTTAATTTGTGGTTACTATCCATTAAGTTTGGATTATTCCTACAAAAAAAGAATAGGTAATCCTTTTTCTCCTCAATATGGAAATCAAATTGAAAAGAGATATTTAACTCATGTTAAATGCCCAACAGCAAAGACGATGATTGATATATTAGATTTTTATAATCTAAAGATAACGAATAAATATTACAATGGATTTTTTCCATTCCCCAACTTTTTGAGTAAAATATTTAATAAATATAGTTATTTCATAACTTATGAGGTGAAAAAATGATTAATATTTTAGGCACAAAACCTGACACAATACTAAATGGTAGGAAAAAATTCTCAATTGATTACGTAGATAAAAAAGATTTAAAAAATACAAGATTTTTAAATATAGGTTGTGGTTTTGGATGGTTTGAGTTAAACATTTTAAACTATGATATTGATGGAGTTATAGGGATAGAAATTACAGAAGAAGATTTATCGACAGCTAAAGAGAATGTCATAAATAAAAAGGTACATTTTGAAATTAGCAGTGCAATAGATTTGCCATTGGATGATAACAGTTTTGATACTGTTGTTAGTTGGGAAGTGATAGAACATATTCCTAAAAATAAAGAAATGGAAATGCTTAGAGAAGTAAATAGAGTTTTAAAGGATAATGGAATTTTGTATTTATCAACTCCGTATAAATCTTTTTTTAGCACCTTTTTAGATCCAGCTTGGTGGCTAATTGGACATAAGCATTATAGTAAAAACAGCATATCTATGTTAGCTGAAAGATCAAATTTTGTTATTAACAAAATGGAAGTGAAAGGTGGATGGTATGAGATATTATCTTGGTGGAATCTTTACATTGCAAAATGGGTTTTTAGAAGAGAACCATTCTTAGAACATGCTATGACTAGCAAAGTAAATAAAGAATGGTCACAAGATAAAGGTTTTACAAATATTTTTCTAAAATGTACTAAGATATAGAGGAAAAAATGACAGAAGAATTTAAACTACAACTCTCTCTATTAAATATAAAATATTCAATAGATGAAATTGAATTTGACAAAATTAATTGGAATCAACTACTAATTGAAAGTTCAAATAATAGAATTTTATATGAAGTATCAAAAAGGATATTAAATTCCAATTTTACAAACAGAATTGATGAAAATATTTTAGTAAAAATAAAAGATATTTATAATTTGGGCAATAAGCATATTGAAAAAACCAAAAACACTATTCTGCTGATTGACAAAGAGATAAGAAAAATAGGCAAAGAATATTTAGTATGTAAAACCCAGAAAGTTTTTGATTTTATTACTTATGATGTCGATTGTCTATTTAAAGAAGCTGAATATGATGAGATAATGGATTATTTGACAAATAAACATACAAAGGAAGATTGTCTCAAGAAGAAACAGGTTGATATATTTGTGCCAAATATGATTAGGCTTGATATGCACTATGGGTTCTTTTGGGCTGGAGAACATTATATTGATAACGATATTATTTGGGAAAGCAAGCGTATAAGAAAAGTATTCGATGTGGATGTCTATACTCCAAACGACACAATCGAATTTATTTTAACTATCCTGAATCTAACTTATGAAAGACTTCATATACCACTTATTGAGTATGATTATATTAGAAAAATCATAAAAAATGTAGATATGGAAAAAGTTAGATATGTAGCACAAAAGAACAATTGGGAATTTGGATTAAAATTAATTACTACCAAATTGGACCAAATAAACATGTCTCTTTTTGGTGAAAGCCTGTTTGGTAATCAAGTTAAAAAGATAGATAATATTGAATTACCGATGTTGTTTACATGGTATGAGGCATTTAAGTTATATAAAGAGTTTATCTCAAAAAGGAAAAAAGTACCTTTTTATGATATTGCTTATTTTATTTTTGCAAAAATAAGATTTCATTTATACGGAAGGAAAAGAGTACCAATTTATGGACATGGGTATAAGAAATTGTATGATAATTCCGGGGCTAAATATTAAAAATGAAAAAAATATTAATAACCAGCGATGGGTTATGGCCTCCAAATATAAATAATACAGGAATGGTAACTATTTTTGATATGATAAAAGAGTTATCTCAAAGTCACGAGGTATATCTCCTAACTTTTATAGAAAAATGGACAGATTCAAGTTACTTAGACTGGAAAGAGTCTATAGAAAATAACAACATTAATATAAGGATTATATTCATAAACTTAACTATAAAAAGATTTCCAAAATTATTTTTTTATATCCAAAAGATTATATTGCCCTATTTTGTACGAAAGTATAATTTAATATATAGATTTGACTCTATTTTAGAAATATCTTCAGCACCTATAATGGTAAGAAGAACCAGTTTGTATAAATATTTTTTCAATGGCAAACTATATCACTACATTGCTGTGGTAAATAATGGTTTTGTAGGAAAACCAAGTTTTATTGGTGGTAAAATAGACAAAGTTTTTTGTGCAACAAAAACACTACAGAACAAATTAGAAAATATAAACAACAAAAATAAGTTTGTTTATTTGCCAACACCTGTCAAAATGGATAAATTTGTAATTGAGGAAAGGTTACATAAGAGTAATACTAATATATTGTATTTAGGGCTTATAGATGAGAGAAAAGGTATAGATATATATGTGAAAGCTATAAAGTATTTGGTAGATAATTACCAAGAAAAACTAATTAATGTTAAATTTAATATAGTTACAAGAGAAAGAGGTGGTAATTTTTATAGTTTTAAAGAAAAGAAAAGATTTATTTTTAGCTACTTAAAAGGTTACGAACAATATTTTTCTTTTCAAGAAAAAACAGTCGATACTAATAAATTATTTCAAAAAACAGACTTAACGATCTTTCCGATTACAAATATGCATGGAATACTTGGATATCCCTTAACAATATTAGAATGTGTATCTAGTGAAACTATGGTGTTTGTTAGTCGCTTAGATGAAATACTAGAGTTCGTACCAGATGATTTAACTTTTGATAAAAATGACTATAAAATGCTGTCCGCAAAAATTTTAGATTTTTTGGATGATAAATCTAAATATAAAATAGTCATAAAAGAAATTAAAAATGAAATAAAAGAAAATTTGGATGTAAAAAAGATAGTGTCTACACTTAAAAGAGAGATAAAATGATTATTGCATTCATAGGATTTGATGGTACTGGAAAAAGCACGATTGCACAAAATCTGAAAAATAAAATCTCAAAGGAGACTAATAAAGATATTAAGATTATGCATGGGTTTAGACATTTATTTTTAGATATTATTGTGAATAAGTTTAAAAATACACATGCAGCAAAAAAGCATACAACGGGTAGTAGTAAAAAAGGTATCTTAAGCTATATATGGCCTTTTATAGTTTTTATTGATTCTTTTCTCCTGTATTTCTATTATAAAATAAAATTTAGAAATAAAATACTTATTTTGGATAGATATTTTTATGATTACATTCCATCTTATCAGTATCTTGATATTGATAAAACTGGTTTGTTAGCAATTTTATTTAAATTAATTCCAAAACCAAATTATATATTTTCTTTAACTGTTGAGCCTGAAGAAGCATATAGGCGTAAAAAAGAAATTGGTGATTTAGGTGATGCAGATCAAAATTACTTTTTTGATCAAAAAATGAGATATTATCAATTAAGTTTAGATTTGGAAATTAATGTTATTAATACCGGTAAAGATACAATTGAATACATAACAAAAAAAATATTTAAAAGTATTTTTTATGAATAGAGTTTGCAACACAATTCGTAACGTTTACTACATTCTAAAACTATCAAAACATATTGAAATGAGTAAGAAAAATGGTAGTCCTGCACAAAGTAGTGCTAAATTTATTAATATTTTGATTTCATTATAATTTTAAACTATCAGCACTAAAGTAAAAATAAATAGGGGACAGATCATATTTAATATTTCCACCCAACGAAAAGTGTTTAGCAAAAAATTCACTTGAGGGGCCAAAAACTATTTTCATGAGAATAGGTTGCTCCGTGAATAAATGTGGTCTATCCCCTATTTGCACTTCATTGAATTTGTATGGTTATCCGCTTGTAGAAACTTTGGAGCAAGCTATGTTTACCTTTGAAAATTCTGGTCTAAAGTATATTGCTTTAGAGAATTATTTGATTACAAAGTAAGACATAAGCATGAAAACAGCATTAATCACCGGTGTAACCGGCCAAGATTCTTGTTCCCAACCTCTTGGTTGAGAATGCCTTCTGCAACATTCTGCGTTGCAGGACGCAGAGCGTCCCCGATTGCGTTCCCAACGGGACGTTGGGAAGGAGAGTAACTGTGATTATTACTATTGGTTGTGGCATTTTTGAATTTAGAAAAATCTAAGAAAATTATAGCTTGGATAATAAATCAATTAAGGAAACTGAAATGGCTTATGGTACATTTAATTCAGTTGCAGAAGTAGCGACAATATTTGATATTGAAGTAGCTGATGAAATTACTTTTGTCCATACAAAAAAATTGGAAATTTCAGATATATTATTCTCTATAGTAGAAAATAATTTAAGAGATAAAATAAATTATGTTAGTGAATACGCTATTTGCGAAACAATTATTCGCCCCATTTTAGATATTGTGGTAAAAAATTATCCATTAAAAGTTTGGTCACATGTTTCTTATAATATTGATAAGGAAAAAGGATTGCTTGGAGAACCAGATTATTTAGTTGCCAAAAGAAATAAATATGGTGCAATGGCAAGACCAGCATTATGTGTTATAGAAGCTAAAAAAGATAATTTTGACGAAGGCTGGACTCAAGCGTTAGCAGAAATGGTTGCTTCTTCTGTTCTTGGAGCAACAAACAGTTACGCTATTGTGACAACGGGTGTCCTTTGGCAATTTGGAAAATTAGATAATGGTATTTTTGCCATAGATACAAAATCTATTTCTGCCACAACGGAATTACAACGAGTTTTTAATACGATTAATTGGATATTTTATGAAATATCAAAAAAATAAGTAAAGGGTAACAAATGAATTCCTATTCAAAAGAGAAATAGGGGACAGACCACATTTATTTGATACAATTTACGATTGGTTATAATTTTTTAGTCTTTATACTAATGTCTCGTCGTTCTCGTTTAAAACTAGATGGTATTCCAATACATCTCATTCAACGTGGCAACAATCGAAATGCCTGTTTCTATGCAGATGAAGATTACCAGTTTTACCTTGAATCTCTGGATGCGTATTGTCATGATGAAGAGGTGAAAGTACATGCTTATGTCTTGATGACCAACCATGTTCATTTATTGGTCACACCAACCGATGGAAATGGCCCATCACGGGTAATGAAACGATTAGGACAACGTTATGTACAATACATAAATCGTACCTATCGACGGACTGGCAGTTTATGGGAAGGTCGTTTTCGTTCCAGTTTAGTTGGAGAAGAAAATTATTTTTTGGCTTGCCATCGTTACATAGAACTTAATCCAGTACGAGCAAATATGGTATCTCATCCAGCAGAATATCAGTGGTCAAGCTACCGAACAAACGCACAGGGTGAATTTGACCGAGTGCTATCACCCCATTCACTTTACGAAGAACTTGGAAAAGATGCAATAGCCCGTCAAATAGCCTATAAAAAATTATTCTGTTCTTTAGAATCTAGTTTACTAAATGAAATTCGTCAGGCAATTAATGGAGGCTACGTGCTTGGAAGTGATAAATTCAAGCAAGAAGTAGCTTTAACTATTGGTCGCCGGACTTGGCGTGGAGTACCGGGAAGACCACAAAAAGCACATTTGGAAAAAGGGCAAGGAACATTTCCATTTTGATAGCCGAGGTTGCCTCAAAAATAAATATGGTCTGTCCCCTATTTTTATTTCTAGTCATCTGTTTAAAGAATCTATAAAGCGATGGGAGCAATCTAATCTTTATGTTAAATTTATTTCTTCCTATTCCCCTGATTGAAATCTGATTGAGATTCTATGGCGAAAAATTAAATATGATTG
>Ga0190358_1000195_pt1 | contig 20935 bp, 20 predicted proteins | sample 48721812_MG_FD_161666 | JGI IMG/M metagenome (GOLD analysis project Ga0190358, IMG submission 161666) | Hydrothermal vent microbial mat bacterial communities from Southern Trench, Guaymas Basin, Mexico - 4872-18-1-2_MG | ecosystem: Environmental > Aquatic > Marine > Hydrothermal vents >... | reverse complement strand
TCAGGGCATAGAAATTTGGGGACATGATCCTTCCCGCTGTTTCTTCCTCATGTTCCAGAAGTTCTTTGACCTCTTCGGTGGGCTTTTTTTCGAGCGAATGGAGGATGCTGTTTTTAAGCTCTTCGGACACTAGTTCAAGTATAGGAGCGATATCGTCTGAGGGAAGGTCATGAAATATTTTGGTTGCTGTTTCTATGGGAATTTGCTGTACGATCTCTGCCGCATCTTCCGCAGCCATTTCGCTTAATAATCCAGCGGCTTTTTTATTGTCATTTTCATGGAGTGTGATCAAAAGAATTATTTTTTCCCGTTCGGTGAAATGATTTATAAGACCGGCAATATCAGGAGGATGAAAGTTCTTGAGAAGATTCCAGAGTTTCTGCCGGGCGCCGATGTTCATAAATTTTCGTGATGAATTAATGATCAGCCGGATGGTATCGAGCTTCATTGTCTTCTTCCTTTGATTGCCCAAGATATCATAAAAGAACTTGACTGTAAATCAATTTCACTTTGGCTTGTAGATAAAAAATTTTATGAAAATATGTTATCTTTAACCTCGACTCGTTTATCATCCAGGTTATTTTGAAAAGTGAATCCCCAGTCTTTCTATATTTGACTGTAATGTTTTTTTCTCTATTTCCAAATCAGAGGCCGCTTTATCAAGATTCCAATTATTCCTGACAAGAGCACTATGAATAAATTCTTTGTCAAAAATTTCCCTGGCCTTCTTTAAGGAGATCGTTTTCTTTGCCCCATGAAGGAATTCAGATTCAATGGGTTCGACAAGAAGGAAAAGATGGGAAGAATTTATTTCATCCTCTTTGACCATGATAACAAATCTTTCTATAACGTTAATGAGTTCACTGATATTACCAGGCCATGAATAATTGATAAAAGCCTCCATGGCTTTTTCATCCATTGTCTTTTGTTTTTTCCCGTATTCGAATGAAAAATACTTTAAGAAATAGTTGATGAGAAGGGGAATATCTTCCTTTCTTTCTCTTAAAGGAGGCATTTTTAACGGAATGACGTTTAATTTAAAGAAGAGCTCTTCTCTGAACTTATTCTCTGTTATCAATTCCCTTAAATTGTGGTGGGTTGATGAGATAATCCTTATATCTGCTTCAACTGTTTTAGAGATTCCCAGGGTTTCGTATTTGTTTTCCTCAATGAATTTGATGAGTTTATCTTGGGTATTCAGGCTTAGTTCTCCTATTTCATCGAAGAATAGAGTGCCTTTGTCTGCAAGGAGAAGCTTGCCTTTTTTCTCTTTTCCTAAACCGCTCTTATCTGTATGTCCGAAAAGCTCATTTTCAATCAGGTCATCCGGAATGGCAGCGACATTTATTTGGACAAATGGGTGATGGTTTCTTTTACTGTGCTGATGGATATACCTGGCAATAAGCTTTTTCCCTGTTCCATGTTCACCGTAAATGAGTATTCTGCCATCGGTCGGGGCTGTTGTTTGGATTCTTTCTCTTATTTTTTGTATGGCTTTTGTTTTTCCTATTAATTTGAATTTTGATCTCATTTCCTGCCGCAGCTGTATGTTCTCTTCTTCCAGTGATTTTTGTTTGAGGGCGTTTTTTGCTGTGAGTACGACCTTTTCCAGAGAAAGAGGTTTTTCTAAAAAGTCATAAGCGCCAAGCTTTGTTGATTTAACAGCAGCCTCTACAGAACCGTGGCCTGTTATCATGACAACCTGGATATTTTCGTCAATATTCTTTATTTTTTTAAGGACTTCTATGCCATTCATTTCAGGAAGCCAAATATCGAGGAGAATGAGGTCATAAGATTCGTTTTTTACATAATCTAAGCCTTTTTCTCCTGTGCTGGTTGTTTTTACGTTATAGCCTTCATCTTCAAAAATCCCTTTCAGGGATGAGCGGATTCCTGATTCATCATCGATGATCAGTATGTTTTTTCCTTTCATATCGGGACCTGTATTATAAATTTTGTGCCTATAGGCTCATTGTCTTCGACTCGAATGATTCCATTATGTTCATTGATGACCTGATTGACAATAGCCAGACCAAGGCCTGTCCCTTTTTTCTTGGTAGAGAAGTGAGGGAGAAAAAGCTTTTCTTTGTCTTTTTCAGGGATTCCCGGCCCTGTGTCTGATATCTCTATTTCGATTTTATTGTACTGTTTGTCGAGGGACGTCTTTATTTCAATTTCTCCTTTCTTGTTCATGGCATCAATAGCATTGTCAATAATATTCGTCAGCGCGCGTTTCATTTGTTCTTTATCCAGTTTTATTTTATTGGGGATGCTGTTATCGAACTGTGTTTGAAACTTTATTTCCGAGAATATGCCTTGAAAGGGAGCTATGGTCTGAGTGATTATTTCATGAAGATTTGTTTCTTTTAAAGTGATTTTTGGCATGCGGGCGAAATTTGAAAACTCATCTATAAGGTCTTTAATCGTCCTTGCTTCCTGAATGATTGTTTTTGTGCTTTCGATTAAAGTCTGGTCAGTGGGGGTTTTTCTTTTTCTGATCTTCTTTTCTATCCTTTCTGCGGACAGCTGGATCGGGGTCAGTGGATTTTTAATCTCATGGGCGACTCTTTGTGCGACTTCTTTCCACGCAGCTATTTTTTGAGCCTTTATCAATTGGGTCAGATCATCAAGCACTATAATCAATCCGGATGTCCCATCTTCGTCCTGTTCTATGTGAGAAATAGTCAGGGAGAGAGTTGTGTTCTGGCTGTTGAAATTTATGGTGATTTCTTTGTCAGAAATTTGATGTTTATTTACGGCGGCTTTCTCTATGTCCCGTACGATTTCTGTGTATTTTAAGCCTTTCAGGACTTCCTTGTAATCTTTCCCTATAAGGTTTTTTCTTTCCAGTGCCAGCATTTTGAGTGCGGAGGGATTGATGGTCGTTATCCTGTCATCGGAATTAATGGTTATGACCCCTGTGGTGATGTCATTTAATATGGTTTCTATATACTGTTTTCCTGATTGGAGTTCAGCTGTTTTCTGTTGTATATGTTCCCTGCTTTCTCTGAGGTCGGATATCATTTTATTAAAGGAATCAATGAACATGCCTAATTCATCGGAAGCAGGGTCCTGAACCTGTATATCCAGATTTCCTTTGGATACTTCCCTGGTAGCATTGGCCAGCTTTTCAACAGGGACTGTGATGCTTTTTGCCAGATGAAATCCTATCCAGCTTGCGGCAAACACCAATAAAAGTGTGATAAACACAAGCATTAAAAGATAGAATGTTTTTACAGGATTTTTTTGGGTCTTGACTTGTCTGTATCTCTTAACATAAGCGGAGACGCTGTTTATTTTTTGGGCATAGTTTTGGGGAAGGAATTTGCCGGCTACGACCAGGATATTACCTTTTTCAGGAATGGGGATGGAGACTCCTCTTCGTATCATCTCCCCGCTTCCCATGGATTCAATGGTGCTGAAGACTTCTCCGAGGTGGGCTCTTTTTACATAATTGCTGTTCATATTGCGGTAGTACTGGAGAGGAAGATCGGGATTCATCATAGAAAAAAGTTCTTCTTCATCCAAGAAGACGCTTATTTCATCTAACTGGTATTCCTTTAATTTTTCTCTTACAAAGTCTATGAGAGGAACCCTGTCATTCGGGTCAGCAAGTTCCTGTGTTTGGATGGCTTTTCCCAATTGTCTCGCATAATGGAGTGTGGTGTCTTTGGTAGTTTGATAGAAGCTTTCAGTGAGGTCGCTGGTGTCATCCAGTATTTTATCTATAGGGGTTTTAAACCATTGTTCGATGTTTCTTGTAATAAGGTCGCTTGCAAAAAAGAAGAGAAGCAGGGTGGGAATGAGTGATAAAGAAATAAAAAATACCAGTAGTTTTGTTTTGAATTTTGAACCGAGCACTTTTCTTTTTCTCTCAAGATAAAGCTTGACAAGATTTCTTCCAAGAACAAAGAGAAGAATAAGAAAGAGAAGGATAACAATGATTTGAAGGAGGGAAAGCAGAATATTCGTTACTGATATAGGAGAGAACTGTTGGGTTCCCCGTATGATCGATTCGATGACGATAAAAAGAATGATCAAGAGAAGAATCGCAGCACCGACTATACGGGAGCCCTTTTTTTTCGAATTTTCCATGTGATTGATAATAGTATATTTTCTTTAAATTTAACAGATTTTATAAAATAATAGTTGAGCGTGTTTCTTTTTCCTTTGAAAAATATTGTTCGTGATTTTTGGATGTTATGCGTAGATTTTTAATAACTTGGCCTGGCTTTCCCAGGGGTTCTCCCGGAATTCCATTAATGCTGTAAGTAAAACCGCCTGCATTGCCTATATGGATAAGAAACTCGTTCTCTGCGGTTGAAAAAAGCTGATCTCCCGGCTGCTTCAATCCTGTGAAATAGAGATTTCCGTCAGTAAAAATTTCTATCCAGGTTTCTTGGTGAAAAGTCATTTCCAGAAGCATCCCGTCACTTGGATTTATTGATTCAAGGATAAGGCTGTGAGTGTCTTCAGGAGACAAAAGCGCTGTTGTAGCAGTGTATTCGTTGATGGAAACTGATTTTTTACTTTTGACCAGGATAAAGATTATGACAAGAGCTGTGATGAAAATTATGAAATAACCAGCTGTCCGGAGAAAGAGCTTGAATTTTCTTGGAACTTCAATTGGTGGCATTTCTTCCCTGGGTTGTTCTTTGATTTCTTCCTTTTTTGTTTGGATGGTATGATGAAAGTGGTCTAAAATTACTTCTTCATCCAGTCCGACGTATCCGGCATATGCTTTTATAATGCTTTTGATAAAGAAGTTGCCAGGGAGCATGTCAAAGTTATCTTCTTCCAGAGCCCTTAAGTATCTGATATTGATTTTTGTAGTGTCTGCAATTTCTTTTAGAGATATTCCCCTTAATTCTCTTTCTTTTTTCAGCTCTTGGCCAAAAGAATTCATCTCTTTGAATTTTATGATATCTTCCCTTGTTATGTCAACATAGAGGGAAGAATGCCAGTACCTGGAAGTTTCTGATGCGCAAAAGTCCGAGCGGACAGAGATAATATGATGAATGGGCTAGGGAAGAGGGACCTTGAAATAAAGGGGTAAGGCGAGTACATTAATACATAAATGTTTGATTTCAAAAAGGCCGTGAAGGCCCAGTTGATGCTGTCCAGGAAATTGGACCTTTTTTGGGACAGGAAGGAAGTAAAAAAAATAGCGGGGGCAGACTGCAGTTATGATTACAAAAACAAAAAAGTCGGCGCTAAAGTCGTTGTTATCGAATTATCTGATTTGAAGATCATTGAGACCTCTGAAGGTGTGGCTGATTTTGCCATTCCCTATGTCCCTGGATTCTTGAATTTTCGTGAAGCTCCGGCCTTGATAAAAGCTTTTAAGGGTTTAAACACAGAACCTGATATAAGCCTTATTGACGGGAACGGCATCGCTCATCCGCGGAGTATGGGGATCGCCTCTTATTTGGGGGTTGTATTGGGCATCGCTACGATAGGCTGTGCTAAAAGCCCGTTTTACCCGTTCACTTATCCTGATAACGAGAGAGGGGCTTATACTCATTATAAGAACAGGAAGGATAAACACGTTGGATACTGTGTGAGAACGCGTACGGGAGTCAAGCCTATTTTTGTTTCCCCGGGACACCGGGTAAATTTTACTGTTTCGCTGGATATAGTATTGAGGTGTTCGAAATACAGGATTCCAGAACCAATAAGATACGCTCACAGACTGGCCGGAGAGTTATTCAAGAGTCAATGATTCTTTTTTTATGGTTAGTCTGGATTATTCACAAGTCGAGGTTGCTGCAGATGCGAGGCACAGGGTGCAAAGCTGTGGTCCTTCACTGCGAGTACCCTGTAACGAAGCAGATGCAGTGAGATCGGCTTGCCTATATGGTAAAAAAATGGCGATTAAAATGAAAGTTAGAACAAATAAAAATATTTCAGTTGTCATTTTTTTAAAAAGTATGCGTATCCTTGATATCAAAACAAAAAATTGTTCATCGCCATTTTTTTATGAATAGTTCAGGTTAATTATATATTGAGAAACCTGGACAAAGAAGAGTAGCTTCCCGAGAAACCAATCAGACTTCCTCCGATTATAACAGCAAGACACTGGCTCAGGCTCAGATAGCGAAAGCTTATGAGCTCCGTTAAAGTCCCTAGAGAGGCTCCCAAATACAGAGGGAATAGTTTTATTATAATGGCAAGCAGAAGTAAAGAGCACACGCTTCCCAAAAAGCCCAAAATGATTCCTTCTATGAGAAAAGGAGTCCGGATGAAAAAATTTGTAGCTCCGGTAAGCCTTAGAATTTCTATTTCGGATTTGCGTGCCAGAACATTGAGTTTGATTATGTTTGAAATGATAAAGAAAGATGCAAGCACGAGAATCCCTCCCAGGAAAAATCCCACTGCCTTTGACAATCGGCTGAAAGCCTGGATTTTCTCCAGCCAGTCTTTATTGAACTGGACATCATCAACACCGGGCATATTTTTTATATCATTGACAAAGTCGATTGTTTCCTTATAGGAAAGGGCATTTTTTTTGGCAATGGCTTCAAAGGAAGGGGGGAAGGGATTTATCTCCAGGTTGTTAACGATACTGTTCAGTTCGGGAAATTTTTTATTGAATTTTTCCTTTGCTTGCTGAGAGGTAATGTAGCGGACCCCTTCAATATAAGGGCTGTTTTCTAACCTGATTCTGATGGAATTGAGATTTTCTTCAGATATGTCCTCTTCAAGAAAGGCGACAATGGCGAGGTTTTTCTGGATTTGCTTGGCAATGTGTTGAAAGTTGTTCGATAGCGACAGGAATATTCCTATGATAAGAAAGGAAAGACATATTATAAAGAGCGAGAACAGGTTGCGGCCCTTAAACTGCCAGAGGTTTTGGAGGGTCTCTTTTATTGAAAAAATGAGTTTCTGGTGTATCAAAGAGATTCCTTCCTTAAGATTTTTCCTCTGTACAGGAAAAAAATTTTTTCACCATAATGCCTTATCAGCTCTCTGTCGTGGGTGCAGATGAGAACGGTTGTTCCTTTTTTATTTATTCTCTTGAAGAGATTCATTATTTCAAAGGCAAGCTCTGTATCCAGATTTCCGGTCGGCTCATCTGCAAGAATGATTTTCGGGTTATTCACCACAGCCCTTGCGATAGCGACTCTTTGCTGTTCTCCGTATGAGAGGTGTTTCGGATATTCCCACATTTTGTTATGCAGGTTTACCATGCGCAAGGAATAAAAAACCCTTCTTCTGATTTCTTTCTTAGGCACGCCCAGAATTCTGAGTACAATGGCTATGTTATCAAAAACTTTCTTATGAAAGAGGAGACGGAAATCTTGAAATACAATACCCATCATGCGTCTGAGAATGTATATCTTGTGGTCAGGTATTCTGAGTATGTTTCTCTGGTCAATCAGTATTTGTCCCTGTGTAGGAAGGATTTCTCTATAAAATATTTTCAGAAGGGTTGTCTTTCCAGATCCGCTGGGGCCTGTTATGAAACAAAAATCCCCTTTTTCGATTTTCATGGAGATACCGGAAAGAGCCCAATTGGGCCTTTGGTACTGTTTCCATAAATTATAAACTTCAATCATTGCGGTTTTGCGCAGCAGTAAAATAAGTTTTTCTGATGGTTCTATTATATAGGTCTTGGATTTTGAATAAAAGTCTAAAAGAACAGATACATGAACCACCCGAACAGAAGAGCTCCCGCAGTCATGATCAAAAATAGAGATAAGAAGTATTTAATTTGGTCTTTTTTGCTGTCTCTTCTTATTAAGGCAAGTACTGTGCTGACAAGAGCTGCATAGATAATCATCGAGATGAGGTGGCTTTTAAATATCATTTCTTTTTTCCAGACAAGATGTCAAAGGCATCTAAGGAAACCAGGTAATTGAGCAAACCGGCGCCGGCGATATAAGTTGTCCCAAACTCAAAGGTGACATTTTTTAATACACCTGTACCAAAGGAGAATATTCTGGAAGAGAAATAAAGGGCTCCGTAACCCAGATCAGAGAAAAAGGCGAGTATGGTTAAAGGATTCTCAGCTTGCAAGGGATAAATCTTTCCTCCCATGTACAGCCCGAGCGCTGCCATCAGTGAGATGCACAAGAAAAAGGTCACTGCCTTCCAGTATCTTTTTGCCAGCAAATGCCCGAGTCCCGGAATGAACCAGCTTAGTATTAATCCTAGAGTTGCTTTCATTTTCAATTCTAACCTGACCTATTCATAAAAAAATGGCGATGAGCAATTTTTTGTTTTGATATCAAGGATGTGCATGCTTTTTAAAAAAATGACAACTGAAATATTTCTATTTGTTTTTACTTTCATTCTAATCGCCATTTTTTTACCTTACAGGCAAGCCGATTTCACTGCATCTACTTCGTTACAGGGTACTTGCGGTGAAGGACCACAGCTTCGCACCCTGTGCCTCGCATCTGCAGCAACCTCGACTTGTGAATAATCCAGGTTAATTTAACGAAGAATAATAAAATAAAAAGAAAACTAAAGCAAGGAAAAACATGTCTTGATCTGACTTTATTTTCGATGAGAACTACAATTTGGCTCTCACTCAGCAGGAGAAGAATAAAGATATACCTGAAGGTGGGTCCAAGGGAACCATTTTGCTTAGATGGGAGTATAATGAGAAGGCTGAGACAGCTTTTAAAAAGTATATCAATGGACTTCTGGACCTTTTGGTCGAAGATAAAAACATAAAGGATTTTTATGGGAAAGAAGTCATTATATAGAACAAATATTGAGGATCATAGAAGAGAACGCATCCCTAGAGTTTGACCTTATTGAAAAAGAGCATAAGAAAAACAATATGACAAGGCCTGTATTAACAGAAATGATAAGTGATAAAATCAATAAGGTGACAGATGCTGTTTATTCGTCCGAACTGTATAAGAATGAAGAATTATTTAAAGAGGTGATAAAGGGATGCTGCCCCGACGTTTTAATAAAACAGGTCGGCTTTGACGCTGTCATGGAAAGAGACAGTATTTGAGGGCCATTTTTTTATGAATAAGTCAGGTTAATTATGCGAATCAAAACAAGTAAATTTATTTCATCGGTTCATATCATTTGACTCACTCAAAAAGGTGTGTAAGATAGACATTGGAAAGAAATGAAAAAAAGAAAACACAGTCTCTCTTTTTTTGTAGTTTTTATCTTGGTTTTTTTCTGTATGGTTTATTCTGTTGCGGCAAAAAGTAAGGGAAAAGGATGGAATGTTCTTCTCATCACCATTGACACACTCAGGACCGATAGATTGAGCTGCTACAGCAGGGAACATCTCGAAACTCCACATATTGACTCTCTGGCTCATAGAGGAGTTTTGTTTGATTATGCCTTTGCTCATACATCAACGACCCTTCCTTCTCACACAAATATTCTTTTGGGCAGGACACCTTTGTATCACGGTGTCCATGAGAATTCCAATTTTATCGTGCAGGAAGACCATTTGACTTTGGCTGAATTTTTAGAAAGCATAGGATACTCCACAGGTGCTTTTGTGGGAGCCTATCCTCTGGATTCAAGGTTTGGGCTGGACCAGGGATTCAGCACTTACGATGATGAGTATGGAAGCCAAAGTGCCCGGGGAAATAAATATTATGTGGAAAGAAAAGCTGAAGAAGTGGTTGACAGAGCGCTTGTGTGGGTCAAGAGACAATCCTCTCCCTGGTTTATGTGGGTGCATGTGTATGACCCTCATGTGCCTTATGAGCCTCCGCAGCCTTTTAAAGATCGATTCAAGGAAGATCTGTACAATGGAGAAGTAGCTTATGTGGATTCTGAGCTGGGAAAGATCTTTGATTATCTGGAATCGGAGAAAATGTATAAGAACACTTTGATTGTTTTGACCGGAGATCATGGAGAAGGGCTGGGGCAGCATGGAGAGCCAACCCATGGTTTTTTTGCTTACAATACAACCATAAGGATCCCTCTTATTTTCTATTTTCCTGGAATAGAGCCCGGAAATGTCCCGGATTATGTGGGGCATATAGATATCTTTCCGAGCATATGTGAGGTATTGGATCTCAAAAAGCCTGATTTACTTACCGGGGTTTCGCTTCTTCCTGCCATAAAAGGGAAGAAGCTCAAACACGGCCCTATCTATTTTGAATCACTGTATCCGTTTTACAGCAGGGGATGGGCGCCGCTTCGGGGATACATTGATAATGAGGAAAAGTATATAGAGTCTCCCATTCCAGAGGTTTATAATTTGAAAGAGGACTTTGACGAGCAGAACAATTTGGCCCAGGAGAAAGAACTGAACAGGTATAGAAAGGAACTGGATGAAATAATGGCGAAATATTCTGGTGCGAAAGAAAAAGAAGCCCTGAGGACTCCTGGCAGCGAAACTCTTCGCAAGTTGAGAAGTCTTGGTTATGTGTCAGGAGTATCACATGAAGAAAAACAAGAATATGGGCCTGAAGATGATATTAAAACACTTCTCCCTCTTTACAATAAGTCTATCATTGCCAAACAGATCTATGTGCAGGGGAAAGACCAGCAGGCCATTAGAATGCTTCAGGAAGTGATTACAGAAAGAAAGGACATTGATGTGGCGTACTCAAATTTGGCAACTCTGTATAAAGAGAAAGGGAATTTACGCGGAGCCCTTTTGGTTCTTGAAGAAGGAATGAAAAATTTGCCTGAGAGCCATGAGATTTTTTCAGCTTATGTCAATTTTTTAACTGAGGCCGGCCAAAGTGACAAAGTCATTTCTCTTTTTAATGAGGTTGGACTCCGAGAAATGGATTATGACCCTGAATTATGGAATTTCCTTGGTATCGCTTATACTAGAAAAGGAGAATATATGAAAGCTTTGGAAGCTTTAGATAAAGCTGTTTCAATAGATAGTGATTTTGCTTCTACTTACAACAACATGGGAAATGCTTATCTCTCAATTTATCTTAATACAAAAAATGAACAGGAATTACAAAAGGCCATAGAGAATTACCAAAAAGCAGTTGAGTTCAATCCCGAAGATGCGGCGGCATATAACGGGCTTGGCGCTGTATACAAACAGTTAGGTGACCTGGATAAAGCTGTTAAGGCATGGGAACAATCTCTATCCATTGATCCTGAATACGGGCTTCCCCTTTACAATCTTGGTTATATCCATATGGAAAGAGGAAATAATAAGGAAGCCTTAAGGCATTTTGTGAGATACTTGGACCTTTATCAAAACAATATTCCTGCAGAGAAAAGAAGACAGATAGAGCAGTGGATCAAACAAATGGAAGAGAAAAAGCATTAACCTGGATTAAATGATAAACAAATGAAAATGAATTTTTTAAGAAATAAAAATATCGTATCCTTAGTAAGACGAATGGGAATAATTTTCCTCTTCCTCTTTCTTCTGACCTTGAACCAATGGGCTCAAGTTCAATCAAACGGCTATTTTGCCTATGATTATGTCAACAATCAGGTGGATGAAGGGATCTTAAAGGGGGCCTTTACAAATCCGCTTCTTGGGTTCAAGCTTTCGGGAGCGCTCACTCCAAATTCCAATTTCGTATGTGAAGCTCTGTTCAGGGAGGGGAGAAAAATCGAACTGAAACAGGCCTGGGTAACTTTAGGATCATCTGATGCTTTTATATCCAAGTTCGGTCTCTATATGGTGCCTTTTGGAAAATACAATGAATCAAACAGGCCTCATCAAACGGCATTCATCAATCATCCCCTGACAGCTGAGTATTTATATCCAAGGGACTGGAGGGATATGGGTGTTCTCATAGAGGGCCGGGTAAAAATTTTTAATTATTCGTTTTATGCCGGGAACGGACTTAAAGAGTCTGATACTTTAAGTGCCGGAGAGCAGTTTGATGACAACAATAGGAACAAGTCTTTAGGAGGAAGGCTTGGCTTTTTCATTGACCAGGGATTTGAGATTTCTTACTCCCATTACCGAGGGCGGTTTGATAAGGAAGATAAGAGAAATCTGATTTATCATGGGGGAAATATAGACTGGCAGAACAAGAGCATTCATATCCTGGCGGAATACATGAGAGCAGCCATTGAAAATCCTTCTGATTTTGAGAAAGGTGAAGCTGAGGGATATTTCGTCCAGATGTCCGTAAATTTTGGAAACATCAGTCCGGCTGGAAGTTACCAGAAAATTAAATATAGTGATCCCTTCCATGGCAATGGATTTTTATCTTTTTCTGAACCGGGGAGTGGTTTGGATCTGGAGAAAACCAGATGGAGCCTGGGATTGGTCTACAGGGCTTTTGAGAATGTGATGCTTAAAGTGGAATATGACTTTAACAAGGATGTAAAGGATGGCGCAAGAGACCATGCTCTACTCTGTCAAATGGCATTGAGTTTTTGAACTTGTTTACAGAAGCGAGTTCTGATAAAATTTCGCAGTTACTTCAGTAAAGAAGCAGATGCAGTGAGATCAGCTTGCCTATATGGTAAAAAAATGGCGATTAAAATGAAAGTGAAAACAGACAAAGATATTTCAGTTGTCATTTTTTTAAAAAGTATGTATATCCTTGATATCAAAACAAAAAAAGGAACATCGCCATTTTTTTATGAATAGTTCAGGTTAAAAAGAATCTAAGTTTATAAGAGAGTTTCATATGTCGAATATTGCAGTAGTCGGGATGCAGTGGGGAGATGAAGGAAAGGGTAAAGTCACTGACTTATTGACGCCCGCATTTGATATTGTAGCGAGATATCAGGGCGGAAATAATGCAGGTCATACCGTCTTCGTCAAAGGGAAGAAAATCGTCCTTCATCTTATTCCGTCAGGAATCCTTCATGAGAACAAACTGTGTATCATAGGAAACGGTGTTGTCGTAAATCCCAGGGCTTTTTTAGAAGAGGTGGAGCAGTTGGAAAGATTAGGGATCAAGGTTGACAACAATATAGTCATAAGTAAAAACGCCCAGCTTATCCTTCCCTATCATTCCTCCATAGAGGAGATTACAGAAAAAATAAGAGGTGACAAAAAAATTGGGACAACCTGCAAAGGAATAGGCCCTTCCTATGTTGATAAGACGGCGCGGCAGGGGATAAAGACCGGTGACCTTTTGAATGAGGATGTGTTGAGAAGTAAGGTGGAGCAGAACGTCAAGCTCAAGAACATTATTCTCGCTCATTTCCAGAGCCCGCTCTTTGAAGCAGAAGAAATCATTAAAGAATGTCTGTATTACAGGGATAGGATTGGAAAGTACCTTCAGGATGTATCGTGTCTTCTTGAGAAAAAGATAGGGGAGGGAAAATCCATATTATTTGAGGGGGCTCAGGGAACCCTTCTTGATATTGACCACGGTACATATCCCTATGTGACCTCGTCTAATTCCACGTCCGGAGGAGTGTGCACAGGACTGGGAGTAAGCCCGGATAAAATAGACCATGTTATAGGCATAGCTAAGGCATATACAACACGGGTAGGCAGCGGCCCTTTCCCTACAGAGATTTCTGGAAGTGCAGGAAAACATCTTCAGAAAAAAGGGGATGAGTTTGGAGCGACTACGGGCCGTCCGCGCAGATGCGGATGGATTGATACTTTTGCATTAAAATATGCTGCAAGGATAAACGGGATAAAAAAAGTCGTTTTAACCAAACCAGATGTGCTTGACGAGTTGGAAGAGATCAAAATAGGCATAGGCTATTCTTACAAGGATTCTTCCTTGGATTGTTTTCCTACTGAGAGCTGGGTTCTTGAGGATGTCAAGCCTGAATACAAGACCATAAAGGGCTGGAAGAAGAGTATTCACAGAATAAAAGATGGTCGTTCACTCCCGGAATCTTTTCTTGATTATGTGAAGATTATAGAGGACCTTATCCAGGCAGAAGTCGTTATGATATCAACAGGAGCTGAAAGGGAAGACACTGTGTTTTTCAAAGACAAAATGAATGAATTTATTGATTTGAACAAGATCACAGATCGGCCGGATATACCGGGTATAAATAATGCATCGTAAACATGTACAGTGGATTGAGCTGAGTGCTGAAGCTCTGAAGCACAACATCAGCCAATTCCGAAGTCTTTTAGGAAAAGAGCGAAGGCTCCTGGCCATGGTCAAAGCCAATGCCTATGGACACGGTATGATTCCTATTGCCAATGCTGCAGTCAATTCAGGTTCTGACTGGCTGGGGATTCATTCTGTTGATGAAGGTATAACGCTGAGGGAAAATGGGTTCAAATGCCCTCTTTTGTCAGTCGGATATATCCCTTTGCATAGGCTGCAGCAGGCAGTTGAGAATGATATAAGAATAACGGTTTACAATAATGAGACCATAGAAAAGCTAGGGGATATCTGCCGGTCTCTTCATAAAAAAGCTTATCTCCATATCAAAGCAGAAACAGGAACATACAGACAGGGTCTTAATGAAAGTGAAATAATCCCTTTTATTGAAAATATTGAGAGACATGAAGGATTGGTCATAGAAGGGATTTCATCGCATTTTTCCAATATAGAAGACACCACAGACCATAGTTATGCACAGTATCAGCTCAAGAGATTCAAGAAGATTGTAGACAGGATCGAAGATCATGGAATAAGCATACCATTTAAGCACATGGCCTGTTCCGCAGCTGTCATACTATTCCCGGAAACATACTTTAATATGGCTAGAGTAGGTATAGGCCTCTATGGATTATGGCCGTCAAATGAGGTGTATGTATCCAGTTTGCTGAGAAACAGGCATGAGTTTAGTTTAAAGCCCGTGCTTTCCTGGAAGGCTAGAATTGCACAGGTTAAGCATATCCCCAAAGGTGAATTTATTGGGTATGGATGTACGTATAAAACAACAAGGAGGACAGTTCTTGCTGTCATTCCGGTCGGATATTATGACGGGTATTCAAGAGGCCTCTCAAATGTATCCTATGTATTGATAAAAGGATCCAGAGCTCCTGTAAGGGGAAGGGTGGCCATGAATTTTATCGCAGTGGATATTACGGATATACCCGGAGTTAAGGTGGAAGACAGGGTCACTCTTCTTGGCGGAGAGGGAGGGGATTCTATTTCAGCGGACAAACTGGCTGCATTGACCGGGACCATCAATTATGAGATAACCGCACGAATCAATCAGGACATTCCGAGAGTTATGACCTGATAGAATCTTTTAATAAAGGCCGCATTGTAGGGAAACCGGATTAATCATATAGTTCCTATAGGAAAAATTGACAATTGGATTATCTTGATGTATATTTTGATATAAGTGACAGATTTTCATATAATGCTAAATCTATCATTTTTTATTATGGAAAGATCAAACACATACAAGGAGAAAATGGATGAAGGAAAAAGTAAAGGCTGCTTTAGATAAAATACGTCCCTCTTTGCAGGCTGATGGCGGAAATGTCGAGCTGGTTTCGGTTAAAGATGGAGTAGTAAAGGTCAGGTTGACAGGAGCCTGTGCAGGCTGCCCCATGTCTCAAATGACTTTGAAAATGGGCATTGAGAGGCTTTTGAAAAAAGAGATTCCAGAAATTAAATCCGTAGAAGCCGCATAGATTTAAGGACTCTTCTTATTCTTTTTCGGATTTTTGATTCAGGATATGAGGGAAGGGAAAAATGGAATACAGTGATAAAGTCATGGATCATTTTCAGAACCCGCGGAATGTCGGGATCATAAAAGATGCTGATGGAGTCGGGAAAATAGGGAATCCCATTTGCGGCGATACAACCACTTTTTATATAAAAGTGAAGGACAATATAATTGATGACATTAAATTTCAGACTTTAGGATGCGGAGCAGCCATCGCCAGCGCAAGTATGGTCAGTGAGATAGCCAAGGGGAAGACTTTGGAAGAAGCCATGAGTATTTCGAGCCATAAGATTGTTGAGGAGTTGGATGGACTTCCCGAGAGAAAAGTACACTGTTCTAATTTAGGTGCAGATGCCCTCCATAAAGCCATAGAAAATTACCGAGCCAAACAAAAAGGGGAAAAAAGAAAAGCCCATAGAGAAATAAGGGAAAAAACATTTATGTGCCCCAAATGTGATGACCCTTTATTGGGAACTGATCTGTTCTGCCGGAGATGCCGGATAGAACTCGAACTCTGTAAAGAATGCGGAAAGCCGAAAAAGAAAGATGATGAGGAATGCCCTCACTGCGGAGCCACAAAAATCCGTGTTTAAATTTTTATCCAAAAGAGTGAGCCGTCATGGAAGCAAGTGAATTAAAAGAAAAAATAGAACAGCTTAAAAGGGAAAGGAATGCCGTTATCCTTGCCCACAATTATCAGGCGGGAGAAGTACAGGATATAGCTGACTATTTAGGGGACTCTTTGGGCCTGAGTATAAAGGCATCCCGGGTAGATAAGGAAGTGATTGTTTTTTGCGGTGTTTATTTTATGGCTGAGACCGCTGCGATACTAGCTCCTGACAAGACCGTTTTGATTCCTGACGAAAAAGCACGCTGCCCAATGGCAGATATGATCAGGAAGAGCCAGCTGGAAAAATGGAAGAATAAGAATCCCGGCAGTAAGACGGTTTGCTATGTCAACAGCACTGCTGATGTCAAAGCTGGATGTGACATCTGCTGTACCTCATCAAATGCCATTCAGGTCGTGAATTCATTAGAGGATAGAGAAGTGCTGTTTGTCCCTGATAGAAATTTAGCTTCTTATGTTGCTGGAAAAAGCTCAAAAGAAATCATTCCCTGGAACGGTTACTGCTACGTTCATGATGAGATAGGGCTAGAGGATATTTTAGAGAAAAAGAGGCTCTATCCTAATAGCGAGGTATGGGTCCATCCGGAGTGCCGGCCTGAAGTAGCGAGGCTGGCTGATAAGGTTTTTTCCACCGGGAGTATGGTTGAAGAAGCACACAGGACAGCAAAAAAAGACATCCTTATAGGAACAGAGACAGGAATTATTTACAGGTTGAAAAAGGAAAATCCTGAGAAAAATTTTCATTCTCTGCGGGAACAAGCTGTATGCAGAGACATGAAGAAAATCACTTTAAACAAAGTCTATTTGGCGTTGAAGAACATGGAGAAAAAAGTCACGGTACCGGATGAAATAAAAGAGAAAGCCGGCAGAGCCATAAAAAGGATGATAGATATCAGCATTCATAATCAAGATGGATAAAAGAGTCCTAAGAATCATCAAAATTTTAAGGGAACTGTATCCGCAGAGTCATACGGCATTATATTTTCAAAGTCCCCTAGAGATTTTAGTGGCCACTATTTTGTCAGCGCAGTGCACAGATAAAAAAGTCAATGAGGTAACTCCCGGCGTGTTTAAAAAATATCAAAGTGCAAAAGACTTTGCTGAAGCAGATCTGAGAGAACTGGAAAAGGAAATCCGTCCCACCGGGTTTTACAGGAATAAGGCAAAAAATATTCAGGCTGCAGCTCAAAAAATTGAAAAGGATTTTTCAGGAAAGGTGCCTTCTTCTATGGATGATTTGCTGACTCTTCCCGGAGTCGCAAGAAAGACAGCCAACATTGTCCTTTCCAGTGCTTATCACAAAGCTGAAGGGATTGCCGTAGACACTCATGTTAAGCGTCTTTCACAAAGACTGGGATTAAGTGACGAGAAGAATCCTGACAAGATAGAAAGAGATTTAATGGATGTTGTTCCAAAGAAGGAATGGCTTCATTTCAACTATATGCTGGTAAATCACGGCAGGAAGATATGCAAGGCAAAAAAACCACTCTGTAGGGAATGCCGCTTGAATCAGCTCTGCCCCTCCGCTCAAATAAAATAATTCTTTTCTACTGCCTTTCTTCTATTAACCTGACCTATTCATAAAAAAATGGCGATGTTTGTTTTAACTTGTGAATAATCCAGGTTATAATATTTGAAAAAGAGAGGTGATTTTGATTATCATTTAATACGGGATGAAGGCAACTGAGTAAATTTCTATACTCCAGGAGATGAGATGGTAAGAAAAGCATACCTTTTTCATAAAATAAAAAAAGATAATGTCCAGTGTGATCTGTGCAGCCATAGGTGCCTGATAGCTCCCTCTAAGTTCGGGATTTGCGGGGTAAGAAAGAATAAGGGAGGGGAGCTCTACACTTTAGTGTATGGTGAATTGATAGCCGCGCATATAGACCCTATCGAAAAAAAACCTCTCTATCATTTCTTACCCGGGACTTCATCCTTTTCCATTGCCACTATCGGGTGTAATTTTCGCTGTGAATTTTGTCAGAACTGGCAGATCTCACAGGTTTCGAAAAGAAAAGAAGAAGTGTACAGCGAGAAGTCATTTACACCGAAGGAAGTTGTCGCTGCAGCCAAAAAAAACAACTGCCGAAGCATCAGTTATACCTATACAGAGCCGACTATTTTTTTCGAGTATGCCTATGACACAGCTGAAATCGCTAAAAAGGAGGGCCTTGCGAATACTTTTGTAACCAATGGTTATATGACCCGCGAAGCCCTGGAAAAAATACGGCCTTTTCTGGATGCGTGCAATGTTGATTTAAAGTCTTTTAGAGAAAAATTTTACCAAAAGGTATGCAAAGCCCATCTTGAGCCTGTGCTTGATTCCATAAGAGTTATGAAGGAGATGGACATATGGATCGAGATTACGACTCTGATCGTTCCCGGACAGAATGATTCGGATGAAGAGCTGAAAGACATTGCTGGGTTTATAGCCGGCATTGATAAGGATATTCCATGGCATATAAGCCGCTTTCATCCTGATTATAAGTATTCGGATTTGAAGCCGACTCCTTTAAGTACCATGAGAAAAGCTTATTCCATAGGAAGAGATGCCGGTCTCAATTATGTGTATCTCGGCAATGTCCCGAACGAATCAGATACCACAGTGTGCCCTTATTGTGGAAAAGAGGTTCTTGTGCGGAGCGGATTCTGGCTGAAAGAAAAAAATATCTCTGATTCGAAGTGCGATTTTTGCGGGAAGCCTATAGCAGGTATTTTTTGACCTTGCTTTTTTTCTAAAAATTCCATGTAAATAGGACATTTTATGAACGTCAAATACAAATTCCTGAATCATACAGCGGATGCAAAATTTCAGGCGTATGGAAATTCAGTGGAAGAGGCTTTCCGGAACGCTGCGGAAGCCACTGCAAATCTTATGTGGTCGACAAAAAAAGTGAAACCAAGGATAAAAAGGAAAGTAAGCATAACAGGAAAGGACAGGGAACAATTGTTGGTGAAGTTTCTGGAAGAAATCCTGTTTCTCCTTGATACGGATGATTTCCTGCTCTGCTCCGTCAAAGAGTTATCGATCAAGAAAGAGAAGGCGGATTATGCTCTTGAAGCCTGGTTTCTGGGAGACAGGATTTCTGATGAAAGCGAAATATTCGGGAGTGTCAAGGCTGTCACATACAGTGAAATGATCATAGAGGGAAATGACCATTATTTGATTCAGGTCGTTGTTGATGTATAGGGAGGGAGAGTATGAAATTAAAGCAAATCAGTGAGTATATCTGGGAAATACCTAAACAGGGCGATATGAATGTCCCTGCAATTGTCTATAGCTCTCCATCTCTTCTCGAAAGCATGCGAAAAGATCTAACCCTTGAACAGACCAAAAACATGGCCTGCCTCCCCGGGATCCAGAGGGCTGCTTATGCCATGCCTGACGCGCATCAGGGGTATGGGTTTCCGATCGGCGGGGTGGCTGCTTTTGATATGGAAAATGGTGTTATCTCCCCGGGAGGAGTGGGATATGACATAAACTGTGGAGTAAGATTATTAAGAACGGAATTTTTTGAAAAAGACATAAAAAAGCACAAAAAGGCCCTTTTAGATGAGATGTTTGCACGGGTTCCGAAAGGAGTAGGAGTAGGAGGTTCTATTCATTTAAGCAGTAAAGAAATAAAACAAGTCTGTACAAAAGGGGCTCAATGGGCCGTGGAAAAGGGATTCGGCCGGGAAGAGGACCTCGAAAGAACAGAAGAAGGGGGGTGCCTTAAGCCTGCGAGTCCTGAGAATCTGTCACCCCGGGCTATGAGCAGGGGATCAGGTCAGTTGGGATCATTAGGATCAGGAAATCACTTTCTGGAAATTCAAAAAGTGGTCACTATTTATGACAGGGAGACTTCCGAGGCTTTTGGCATTCATTCAGAAGGGCAGATATTGGTCATGATACACTGCGGCAGCAGGGGATTGGGTCATCAGGTCGCTTCTGATTATATAAGACTCATGGAAAACGAGATAGGAACCAGAGGGCTCCCTGACAGGCAGCTCATCAATGCTCCCTTGAAATCAAAGCTGGGAAGAAAATATTTTGAATCTATGAATACGGCTGTTAATTTTGCTTTTGCGAACAGGCAGATGATAGCCCATCTTGTAAGAGAAGCTTTCCAAACCATTACAGGAACATCAGAAGGCATGGAGCAGGTGTACGATGTCTGCCATAATGTTGCTAAATTTGAGAATCATAAAATAAACGGCCGGGAAGCAAAACTGTGCGTCCATAGAAAAGGAGCGACCAGGAGCTTCGGGCCCGGTCACTCTGAGATCCCTGAGGCATACCGTGATGTGGGCCAACCTGTTTTCATTCCGGGAAGCATGGGTACTTCTTCCTATGTTCTCGCTGGAACCCAGAAGTCTGAGCAGTTAAGCTTTAGTTCAACAGCCCATGGAGCCGGCCGGGTTATGTCCCGCCGTCAGGCACTGCGAAGCTTCAGAGGAGAAGAGATAAAAAGAGAGCTGGAAACCAAAGGCGTGGATTTAAGAGCAAAAGGATGGAGGTGTGTTGCAGAGGAAGCCTCTCAGGTTTATAAAGATGTGGATGAGGTCGTTAAAATCTCGGATTCCCTTGGCATAGGAAAGCTGGTGGTCAAAGCAGACCCCATTGCCGTGATAAAAGGATAAAAAAATCTTTTGAGTCGTTCATGGGATTTGTTGTATTATTCACACTGGCTTTGGAGGCCTGAGGCCGAAGTATTTTTGTTTTAGGAGCTGGCATGAAAGTCATTTTGGCAGGTTATAATGTTGACAGCACAGTCATAGAAGAATTAAAAAAGGGAAACCCTGAAAGAGGGGGCGTCACTCCTGAGACTTTATCCGCTTCTT
>Ga0190358_1000194_pt1 | contig 20978 bp, 19 predicted proteins | sample 48721812_MG_FD_161666 | JGI IMG/M metagenome (GOLD analysis project Ga0190358, IMG submission 161666) | Hydrothermal vent microbial mat bacterial communities from Southern Trench, Guaymas Basin, Mexico - 4872-18-1-2_MG | ecosystem: Environmental > Aquatic > Marine > Hydrothermal vents >... | reverse complement strand
AGCGCGTTAAAAAACAAAAAAAATCACCGATTTTTGTCATTATTGGCAATCCACCTTATAACGTGGGGCAAGTGAATGAAAACGATAACAATAAGAACCGCACATACAAAGTCGTTGATAATAGGGTGCGCGACACTTATGCCAAGGATTCTTTGGCAACGAATAAAAATGCCTTAGCTGATCCTTATGTGAAAGCGATTTGTTGGGCTGCAGATCGGATTCAGGATGAGGGCATTGTGGCACTGGTTACCAATAATGGTTTTTTGGATAACATTGCTTTTGATGGGATGCGGAAACATTTGGCGCAGGATTTTTCTAAATTGTATCTACTTGATTTGGGCGGTAATATTAGAAAAAATCCTGGTAAAACTCAAAACGTTTTTGGTATTAGAGTAGGTGTCAGTATTAACCTATTTGTCAAAAGTTCATCGAAAGAAACGGAAATTTTATATGCCCATGTCAGTGATGAATTAACTAAACAACAAAAGCTTGATTATTTACGCCAAAATAACTTGGGAAAAATTGATTGGCAAATTATTCATCCCAACAAAGAACACACTTGGCTTACCGAAGGCTTGCATTCTGAATTTGAGGATTTTATGCCGTTAGGTTCTAAGAAAACGAAGGCGGCTAAGACGGAAGTTGAGGGAGTGGTTTTTAAGACTTATGGGCGTGGCGTTGGTACCAGTCGTGATGCTTGGGCTTACAATTTCAATCCATCTGAATTAGCTGATAATATGCAACGGATGATTGAAACTTATAATGAGCAAGTTTTCAAGTGGACACATAAAGAAGATAAACAAGCTGAGATTGATAATTTTGTTTTATATGATGACACCAAAATTAGTTGGAGTCATACATTAAAAATTTCTTTGAAACGTGGGCAAAAAGCGTATTTTTCAAGTGGGAAAATTAGAATTTCCTTATATCGTCCATTTACAAAATCTTGCTTATTTTTTGATGATATAATGAACAATGAAGGAAGTATTTTTAAACAAATTTTTCCCACGCAAAAAACGGAAACTGAAAATCAGGTGATTTGTGTAAGTGACAAAGGATATCGTGCTAATTTTAGTAGCTTAATCACAAATAAAATACCAGAGTTGCATTTATGTGCAGCTATTGATGCTTTCCAGAATTTCCCCTTCTACACCTACAACGAAGAAGGCACCAACCGCCAAGAAAACATCACCAACTGGGTATTAAATCACTATCAAACCCATTACCAAGATAACCAAATCACCAAATGGGATATTTTTCATTATGTTTATGGATTACTGCACCATCCCGTTTATCGGGAAAAGTATGCGGCGAACCTAAAAAGAGAATTACCACGCCTCCCACTCGCCCCCAACTTCTGGGATTTTGCCACCGCCGGCAAAAAACTCGCTAACTTGCACCTCAACTATGAACAACAACCAGAATATCCCTTAAAATGGATGGATCAAGCTGACATGCCCTTAAACTGGCGCGTCGAAAAAATGAAACTCTCCCGCGACAAGCGGCAAATCATTTACAACGACTCCCTCACTCTCGGCGGCATTCCGCCTGAAGCTTTTGAATACAAACTTGGTAATCGCTCTGCCCTTGATTGGGTAATTGATCAATATCGGATTAAAGTGGATAAAAGGAGTGGCATTGTTAATGATCCGAATCGGTTAGATGATGAAGAATATATTGTGCGGTTAATTGCGAAAGTGGTTTTCGTGAGTTTGGAAACTGTGGGGATTGTGTTGAAATTATCGGATTTGACACTATAATAGATAAACAACGCAGAGCGTTGTGGAATGTATTTCCAAACAAAGTTTGAGAACGAGAAAAAAATTCATGAATTCAAAAATCCGATTTTTTCAAAAATCTGATTTCTATACTGCTCAACATTTTCACAGATTTGATTGGAGTATAAAACAATAAATCAATCCCATTCCACACATTTTATAAACAGAATAATCATCATGAAAACACAAATTGAGCAAATTAAAGTGAAGAACTTTAGATTATATAAGGAGTTACATGTGACTGATTTGCAGCGATTAAATGTTTTTTTAGGTGCAAACGGTTCAGGTAAAACAACTCTTTTTAAAGTGTTTAGTTTTCTTTCCACCTGTTTGAAAGAAAATGTCACAGTTGCGGTTAATCGTGAAGGGGGGTTTAAAGAAGTTATCACTCGTAATTGTCACCCTGAGAAAGATTTTATTGAGTTTGAAATTAAGTTTCGTAATTTTGAGCAACGTGAAAAAAGCCCTTTAGTCACTTACCATTTAAAAATTGGTTTTAATCGCGGTAAAGTCTTTATCGAAAAGGAAGTTTTAAAATATCGTCGAGGGCGAAGTGGAAAACCTTGGCATTTTTTAGATTATTCAAAAGGAAAAGGTTCTGCCATAAAAAATGAACAAGATTATGATCGGAGTGCTGGGAACGCTAAAGAAGAACGTGAATTTCAACCCCTGGGTGCAGAAGATATTTTAGCCTTAAAAGGCTTAGGGCAATTTGAGCGTTACAAAACGATTAAAAGTTTTCGCACCTTATTAGAACAATGGTTAGTTTCTAATCTGCAAAATGAAGAGATGCGTCAAATCAATGAGGTAGGGGCAGATCAGCAACTTTCCTTATCGGGTAATAATCTAGCACAAGTTGCCAGTTTTCTTCATGAATATCATCCAGATATTTTTCAAACCATTCTAACCAAAATGAAACAACGAGTTCCCGGCATTGACAAAGTAAATATTGTCATCACAGAAGCCGGGCAAATTCTACTCAAATTTGGGGATAATAATTTTACCAATCCGTTTATTTCAAAATACACTTCTGATGGCACGATTAAAATGTTTGCCTATTTAGTGTTATTGCATGATCCGACTCCGCGCCCATTGCTCTGTATTGAAGAACCTGAAAATTACCTTTATCCGACTTTATTAAGAGAACTCGCCGAAGAACTCAGAGAATATGCAGTACGTGGTGGGCAAGTCTTTGTTTCTACTCATTCTCCTGATTTTGTGGATGCGCTGAATATAGAGGAACTATTTTTAGTGAAAAAAGAACAAGGTAGCAGTCGCATATTTCCTGCTAAAAAATATGATAAGCAGATAACTGAACTCTATGAAAATGGTTGTGAATTAGGTTGGTTATGGCAACATGATTATTTCAAAGGGATTAATCCATGATATTTTTTTTGGTTGAAGATTATTCAATGAGAAAATTTTTAGAAGGCATTCTGCCTCGTTTAGGTATTGATGAATCTTTTTTTGAAATTAAACATCATCGTGGCAAAGAAGATTTAATCAATAACTTGAATAAAATTATCCCAAGCCTATCTAAACGCGCTCAAGAAATTATTGTTATCATTGATCGAGATAAACAAGATTGTGTCGCATTGAAAAATAAGATAAAGAAAAAAATGGCTTGGTGTTCTTGTGAGTACAAAATAAGAATAGCCTGCTATGAATTAGAAGCTTGGTTTCTAGGCGATATGGAAGCGATTGCAAAATGTTCGCCTAGATTTAATGCTCGTTTTTTTCAAGGTAAGAAAAAATATCGTGATGTTGATAACATCGAAAAACCATCCCGTGTCATTGAAGAAATCGTACCTGATTGGAAAGAAAGATATGCGAGCAAACTTAAATTTGCAAAAACAATAGCCCCTTTTGTCTCTTTAGAAAGGCAAAACTTAGAACAAGCTAACCGCTCGCATAGTTTTCAGGTACTTTTAGAAACGTTATATTCTTTTAAACCGGCACGCCGTAAATAGAATCATTTAAATATGTCCATCCTTAATCTAAAACCGAGAAAATAGGGGACAAACCACATTTATTATCGAAGCAACCTTGGATTTCAAAAGGAAAATTCTCTTTAGCACTCTGAAAAGTATACCTTTTGTATAAAAGGTGGTCTGTCTCCTATTTTCCAAATTCAAAGAAAGTTCAAATCTGAAACAAGGTGTGCCTAATTTTGAGTATAAATCTTCTACACAAAATCAGATTTCACTTTTTGACATGGCACAGCCTCTTGATGATTTAGCTAAAATGCTACTGGATCAGTTTGCTGGTCGTACAATGACAGTAAAAGAAGTTTACGAACAACATCATGTTGGTAAACATTATATTGAAAAGAATTATAAAGAAATACTCAAACAGTTAGAATCTGAAGGAACAATAATTATTGTTCCACCTGCGAGCCAACGACGAAAAATTAGAGGCGAAGTGACGCTAGCCAATCATGTGAAAGTGACTTTTCCAATCCAATAAATCGTCTGCTTGCAGCAAAACGACGAACAATAATTTGAATACCTTTTAAAAATGAAAGAGAAGGTAATACAGTAGCCTGTATCTATGGTGCCGTGACAATAGGTGACGAAACGAGGTTCAAAAAATTGTTGCTATTCTCATGGAAATAGCCAGCGTAGAATGGCTATAGATGTTTAGATAATTTTCACCCGGGCGAACACTAAAGGGTAGCACCTACAAAAACAACATACGTACTCTGTTTGGAAACGAGAAAAAATTGGAACACGCCCTTACCAAACAACACACATTATCAGAGTCACAAAAACGGTAATAATGTCATATTCATTTCATAACTTAGCTTTTGACGTGTTAAAGAAAGCCACATCCCCACTGACATATCAGCAAATTTGGGAACGTGCAACTGATGCTGGACTGACAGAGCAAATAAAGTCCAAAGGTAAAACGCCGTGGCAAACATTAGGTGCAAGATTATATGTAGATATACGTGACAATGAGTTTTCAAAGTTCGTCAAAGTGGGTAAACGACCGGCTCGTTTCTTCCTCAAAAAGCGTTTGACTGAATTATCAGAAGATATCATTGAAAAGATTGAAGAAAAAGAAATCCAGGAAAAACCTCGAAAAACTTTATACCAAGAACGCGATCTTCATTCATTATTAACTTACTTTGTATATGCAAATCCATCTTTTAGTCGAGGAAAAACAATATTTACAAAGACAATTTTTCACGAAAAGTCAAAAAAACAAGGTTTCAACGAATGGCTTCATCCTGACATGGTTGGGTTTTATCTCCCTCTGGATGATTGGAATAACAACGTCATTGAATTCAATCGACTAGTTGACAATAATGTCATTAAAATATTTTCTTTTGAGTTAAAAAAAGAATTGAGCAAGGGCAATTACAGAGAAGCATTTTTTCAAGCAGTTTCAAATTCTTCGTGGGCACATGAAGGTTATTTAGTCGCTGCGAAAATACAAGATGACGATGATCTTCTGGAAGAACTTAAACGCCTATCTGCTTCGTTTGGAATTGGTATAATACACCTTCAACTTACCGATTACAATTCATCTTCTATTCTGTTTCCTGCGCATTCTAAACCGACGCTTGACTGGGAAACAATCAACAAGCTTTGTGAACAAAACCAAGATTTTGATCGTTTTTTACAAGATGTTCGCATTGATTTTGAATCAAAGCGGATCCACAAATTTGAGTATGATGAAATTATACGAGATCCGGTTTTTTATATCAAAGAAAAACTTAAAATCGAACAAAGGGATGCATTTAACTGATATTTTCTCGTATTCTCGTTCCCTTTCTTTCGTAAAGGAAATGACTTTAACTTTATTTAACTAAATTATGTCACACTTAAATCTAAAACCCACCAACAAAATAATAAAAACCTTCTACCAAGAAATCGCCAATCTGTCTGATTTAAAAATCAGCACCGAAGGTTCAGTCGCGCCGGCTTTTGCGAATGTTTTAAGGCATTGTGCCAGGCAATGCCATTTACAGTTTGTCGAACAGTATCCGCTGAATCGTGAGGGCAAACATCCCATTAGAACCGATGGCACTTTATTGGATCAGTTTGAACTGCGACACGGTATTTGGGAAGCGAAGGATATTAAAGATAATTTAGCCCAGGCAATTAAACAAAAATTTAAACAGGGCTATCCGAATGAGAATATCTTATTCCAAACACCGCACCGCCTTATCTTATGGCAGGATGGGCATGAAATTTTTAATGAAAAAATTACGGCGCAACCGGCACTATTGATTGAAGGGCTAAATCTATTTTTTGGCTATAATCCACCGGCTTATGAGCAGTGGCAAGAAGCCGTCACAGCTTTTAAGGATAAAGTCAAAGAGCATGGTGATGCGCTGCTGAAAATTATTGAGCAGGAATTAAAAACTAATCAAAAGTTTATCCAGGCTTTCAATGGGTTTACTCAATTGTGTCAAGAAGCAATTAATCCGAATTTATCGCTCAACGCGATTAAGGAAATGCTAATTCAACATTTGTTAACGGAGCGCATTTTTAGAAAAGTTTTTGATAATCCCGATTTTGTGGAACGCAATATTATTGCACGTGAAATTGAAAAAGTCATCCAAGCCCTAACTTCGCGCTCATTTAGTCGCCATGAATTTCTAAAAAAACTGGATAGATTTTATGGCGCGATTGAAACCACCGCGGCAACAATTGATGATTATGCCCACAAGCAGGATTTTTTGAATGCGATTTATGAAAAGTTTTTCCAAGGGTTTGCGGTTAAAGTCGCGGATACGCATGGCATCGTTTATACACCGCAACCGATAGTGAATTTTATGGTGCAATCGGTTGAAGATATTTTGCAGAAAGAATTTAATACTTCTTTGAGTCAGCCAGGAGTGCAAATTCTGGATCCATTTGTTGGCACCGGGAATTTTTTAGTGCGCGTGATGCGCGAAATTAATAAATTTCAGTTAAAAAACAAATACTTACAGGATTTACATTGCAATGAAGTGATGTTATTGCCCTATTATATTGCCTCAATGAATATCGAACATGCCTATTATGAAATCACCGGGCAATATGAACCTTTTGAGGGCATTTGTTTGGTGGATACTTTTCAATTAGCTGAGAAGCGGCAAGCTAAATTGTTTACTGCCGAAAATACTGAACGGGTGAACTGCCAGAAAAAGGCTCCCATTTTTGTTATCATTGGTAATCCACCTTATAACGTGGGGCAAGTCAATGAAAACGATAACAATAAGAATCGCAAATACGAAGCGGTTGATGAATGGGTGCGCGACACTTATGCCAAGGATTCTAAAGCAACCAATAAAAATGCGTTAGCTGATCCTTATGTGAAAGCGATTTCTTGGGCTTCGCGGCGAATTGGTGAAGAGGGCATTGTCGCATTTGTTACCAATAATAGCTTTTTGGATAGCATTGCTTTTGATGGGATGCGGAAACATTTGGGGCAGGATTTTTCTAAATTGTATCTACTAGATTTAGGCGGAAATGTCAGGAAGAATCCAAAATTATCTGGCACAACGCATAATGTTTTTGGCATTCAAGTGGGTGTGAGTATCAATTTATTGGTGAAGAAATCCGGTGAAACCGCTTCTAACATTTTCTATGCGCGTTTAGATGAAGAATGTCGTAAAGAACACAAATACGGTTATTTGAATGAAAAACAACAGGTTGCTCAAATAGAATGGGAAACGATTGTACCTGAACAAGAATACACTTGGCTCACCAAAGGCTTGCATTCTGAATTTGAGGCTTTTATGCCGTTAGGTTCTAAGAAAACGAAGGCGGCTAAGACGGCAGTTGAGGGAGTGGTTTTTAAAATTTTCAGTAGTGGCGTGAAAACTAACCGTGACGCTTGGGCTTATAATTTTAGTCAATCCGAATTAGCTGATAATATGCAACGGATAATTGAAAGTTATAATGAACAAGTTTTCAAATGGACACGACAAACCGATAAGCAAATTCAAATTGATGATTTTGTTTCGTATGATGATGGTAAAATCAGTTGGGGTGAGAGTTTAAAAACTAACTTAAAGCGCGGTAAATTTGCTGAATTTGATATAAATAAGATCAGGCAATCTTTATATCGTCCTTTCACGAAATCCAACTTGTTTTTTGATAGGATGTTTAATGAAAGGGTTTATGTTTTTCCTTCTATATTTCCCACGCCAAAAACGGAAACGGAAAATCAGGTGATTTGTGTTAAAGGTATTGGAATGAGCCAACCTTTTTTTGCCTTAATGGTTTCTATCATTCCAGATGTTCAATTTACGCCCAATGGACAATGCTTCCCCTTCTACACCTACAACGAAGATGGCACCAACCGCCAAGAAAACATCACCAACTGGGTATTAAACCACTATCAAACCCATTACCAAGATAACCAAATCACAAAATGGGATATTTTTCATTATGTTTATGGATTACTGCACCACCCCGTTTATCGGGAAAAATACGCGGCGAACCTAAAAAGAGAATTACCCCGCCTCCCACTCGCCCCCAACTTCTGGGATTTTGCCACCGCCGGCAAAAAACTCGCTAACTTGCACCTCAACTATGAACAGCAACCAGAATACCCCTTAAAATGGATGGCTCAACCTGACATGCCCTTAAACTGGCGCGTCGACAAAATGAAACTCTCCCGCGACAAGCGACAAATCATTTACAACGACTCCCTCACCCTCGGCGGCATTCCACCAGAAGCTTTTGAATACAAACTTGGTAATCGCTCCGCCCTTGATTGGGTTATTGATCAATATCGGATTAAAGTGGATAAACGGAGTGGCATTGTTAATGATCCGAATCGGTTGGATGATGAAGAATATATTGTGCGCTTAATTGCGAAAGTGGTTTTTGTGAGTTTGGAGACTGTGGGGATTGTGTTGAAATTATCGGATTTGACACTATAATAGATAAACAACGCAGAGCGTTGTTTTAGTTATTAACTCTTGTTGCAGCCATTTTAACGTCGAATAACTAAATTTGGAGGAAAAATTGCCTAAAAACTGAGTTTGAAAACAACTAAAGGAGGAACTTAATATTTAAATGAACAAATTATTGGTTGTGTTTATATTATCGTCTTGTTTTTTGTCATGTGTGCCAGTTAAAAAACACAGCACAGATGAACAATTTACAAGTTTTATTGAGCAAGAAGTGACAACGGCTCAAAAAAGAGTCTATCATTTCAAGGTTAATGCTATACCCTCAAATAGTACTATAAAGGTGATGAATATCACACCAAAATATCGACATAATATGAATCTTTCCTCAGGAAAGTATGATATTTTGGTTCAAAAAAAGGGTTATAAATCTAATAGAAAGTGGATTGAGATAAAAGACAGAGATGTTACGATTAATGTGACTTTGCAAAAAGTCACTAAGTATCGTCAATCTTCCACTAAAAAAGTCACTAAATCCCGTAAAAAATCTTCCACTAAATATGGGACCAAGCGACATCAAAAAAAGGCAAGTAAATCAGGTTGTTCTCCCAGAAAATCTTGCCGCACTGTCGCATCATGCAAGGAAGCCTATTACCATCTAAAAACTTGTGGTAATAAGAGGCTGGATAGGGATAAAGATGGTGTGCCCTGTGAATCAATTTGTTCTGGTGGTTAAGCCAACGTAGGGTGGGTTAGGAGCTTCTTCGCTGCAACCTGCCCATTTTTCTTCAACCTTCATATCATAAAACAACAAGAACTATAATAATAATTCTAAGTGCCTTCAGCGGTGTTGGTAAAACCACTCTCGCAGTACATGTGGCTGGTTTACTCGCAGAAACAGGGCAAGTATTATTAATTGAGGCTACCAACTTAACCCGCGACACCTAATAAAATCAAATTAAGTTGAAAGCCTAATTTTCTATTCCCTTTACGCAAAGTACAACAGCCCCCCCATTGTTTTTTTGTAATTCTATCAATCAAACCAAAATATCAGTTATGAAAAGTTTTCATTTTGAATGGGATCAGAATAAAAATCGATCAAACCATGAGAAACATGCTGTATCATTTGAGGAAGCTCAAACCGTTTTTTACGATGAAAATGCTGTTGAATATTATGACGATAATCATTCCTCAGAAGAAGAACGTTTTATTATGTTAGGAATTAGTTACCAAAGGAGGCAAAAGCCTATGGAAAATGAATATGACTTTGAAAAGATGACAAGGCGTAAAAACCCTTACGCGTCAAAACTAAAACAACAAATTACGATTAAAGTAGAAACTGATATATTAGAATATTTTCAAGATCGATCAAAAGAGACCGGAATACCCTACCAACAACTCATCAACTTATATTTACGTGACTGTGTTGTTTCTAATCGTAAACCTGTTCTTACTTGGGTATCTTAATAAAGCAAGCATAGCCAGTGGGTAGGTATTTGCTACGCTAAACTCAAACACAGCCAAGCGATAGATATCAACCCATCATTTTTCGGCTAATTATTAATGAACGGTGGGTTTAACTTCGGTAACCTCGTATCGTTCTTCTATAGATATTCATAAAAATAACTTCCAAAAATCTGACAGGTATTCGAGACCTGTCAGGTTTAAAGTGTGAAGTTATTCATCTGAAAAACTATATACACCTAACGAACACCAACCAGCTAATGAATACAAACTTGGTAATCGCTCTGCCCTTGACTGGATTATTGATCAATATCGGATTAAAATGGATAAAAGGAGTGGGATTGTTAATGATCCCAATCGGTTGGATGATGAAGAGTATATTGTGCGGTTAATTGCGAAAGTGGTGACGGTTAGTTTGGAAACGGTGGGAATAATTGAAAAATTAGTTAAGATTTTAATAGATTAAAATTTCTGTACTTGATGTTCAATTTTTTAAAAATACTATTTTTGCACAAATAGTATTTCTTTAAGCTTTTTAACTTTAAAAACTTGAACATCAAGTTGTATATATGATATACTTGTCAAGTTCAATTTTTGCAACAACAAGAAACACAGATGGAGAAATTTTTAGATGTTTAATTCATATACCAGCGTAACCCATAAATCATGGGGTGATCGCATTAAAGAAAGCTTTATACTTGCTGCATTGGGGCTCTGTTTATTTTTCGTCGCATTTCCAGTGCTGTTTTTGAACGAAGGTCGTTCTGTTTACCAGGTACAAAAATTGGAATATGGCAAAAGTATCGTGGTTCCAATTAATGCCGATAGTGTAGCAAAAGATAATGAGGGCAAACTGGTTCATACAAGTGGTGAGGCCACAACGGATGAAACTTTGACAGATGAGGTGCTTGGGGTTAAAGCTGCCGAAACTATCAAGTTACAGCGCGTGGTAGAAATGTACCAGTGGCAGGAACATGAATCCTCAGTGACTGAAGAACACTATGGAGGTGATGAAACAACGACAACGACCTATTCCTATTCAGAAGAATGGTCAGATGATCCCATTGACTCCAGCAGTTTTGACGAGTCCAACGAACATCGCAATCCTGATATGCCAATTCACGGAAAAGAAATTAAGGCTCAACAGGTGACACTGGGTCAGTTTTCCCTATCGGAATACTTTATTGGGCATATGGACGATTATCAACCTCTGCAAATGCCAGATGAAGAACAGACGCAGGTGTTGGAAAAACTCAGTGCCTTAATGGAAGGTAAAAAAAACAAACTTACGGTGACTATTATTACGTCAGTGAAAACCCTGCTGCTCCTCAAATCGGTGATCTACGGATACGATTTAAAGTTGTCCTGCCTGCTATAATATCTGTTGTTGCCAAACAAGCCGGTACTAGCTTGGATACCTACACAACTGAACGGGATTTTAGCCTTAAATTTTATGGTTTTTCAATCGTTGACAATAACATTCAACTTTTTGAATATGGCAATGTGACAGCCAATAGCATGTTTAAACACGCCAAACAGGCTAATGCACTCATGACCTGGATTTTTCGCCTTATTGGCCTTATTATGATGTTTGTTGGCTTACGTATGATATTCGGTGTACTGGAAAAACTTGCAGCGGTCGTACCGTTTTTTGGCAAGATTATTGGATTCTTCAGTTCTTTGATAGCTTTTGTCATAGCTGCTGTACTTTCCTTAATCACCATTGCAATTGCTTGGTTATTTTTCCGCCCATTGTTAAGTGTCATACTTTTCATGATTGCAGGTGGACTTTTGTATTTATTAAAATATTTGCGTAAACAACCACAACAAGAGCCAATGATGGTTCCTGGAATGGGAGTACCTCAACCGATGCTAATCCCTCAGCAAGGTGTTCCACAAGCAATGGTTATGCCTCAAGGCACTCAACCAATGCCTCAAGGCGCTCAAGTTGTCATGGCTCAACCAATGCCTCAAGGCGCTCAAGTCGTCATGGCTCAACCAATGCCTCAAGGCGCTCAAGTCGTCATGGCTCAACCAATGCCTCAAGGCGCTCAAGTTGTCATGGCTCAACCAATGCCTCAAGGTGCTCAAGTCGTCATGGCTCAACCAATGCCTCAAGGCGCTCAACCCGTCATGGTTCAACCAATGGTAATGCCTCAAGCCGTTCAACAAACAGGCGTTCCCCAAAACGTCAATTCGGTCCAACAGTATGGGGTGACAACAGCCGTTACACATCCACAAACTCCACCAATGCTGGTTCCTGAGATGGTAATCCCCCCAAAGTCATAATTAAGTAGCTGTACAAAAGTTTATTAACATTTTAGGTAGGGTGGGCAAAGTGTTTTTATTGCCCACCGACAGTTAAAAAAGTCCAAAATTTACCCGTTATTAGTATTGTTAATTGGGAGTGATAAAAAATACAGAATATGATGCAAAATGATGAATTAATGGAAATCGAAAAAGAAGAAGTTGGAGAGTTTGATGTTGCTTCAGAAGATACCGATTCTCCCTTTAAACCTAAAGATATTGATATTGCTATCGAACAAAATAGTTTGTCAACGATTATTGGCATGATTGAAGATGATGCCATTGATATGAATACCGAATTTCAAAGGAGTGGTAATTTATGGGCTGAATCAGTGATGAGTCGGCTTATCGAATCTATTTTATTGCGTTTACCTTTGCCAGTATTTTATTTTGACGCTTCTGATAATAATAGGTGGCTCATTGTAGATGGCTTACAACGGCTTTCGACATTTAAACGCTTTATGATTGATCACAATTTAACGTTAGATGGTTTAGAGATACTGACTGATCTCAATGGTAAAACTTATGAACAATTAAGCCATCTTCTCAAACGAAAAATGGCACGTTATCAAGTAACCACTTATTTGATCAAACCGGGAACGCCAAAAAGAGTGAAATATGATATTTTTCGGCGAATCAATACGGGTGGGCTTATTTTAACCACACAAGAAATACGTCATGTACTCAATCAAGGAAAATCAACCAGTTATCTAAACAAATTGGTTGAAGATAGTCGCTTTACCAAGATTATTCGTCTTAAAGACAATCGAATGCAAGCGCGTGAATTAATTGTGCGTTATTTGGCTTTTTCCATGACACCTTATCAAGAATATTATCAAGAATTTAAGGGAGCCAATTTTACTGTGTTTCTTGATAAAGCAATGGAAAAATTAGCCCATTTGAGTCCTGCAAAACAAGAACAGTTTAAAAGTAATCTTTGGAAAGCATTGCGAGTTTGCCATGCATTATTTGGTGAACATATTTTTAGTAAATCCATTCTTGATGGTCATAAAAGGCAAAACGGTGCTTTATTTGAAGTATGGACTGTACTCATTGGACAATTGAGTCATAGCGAAAATAAACGTTTATTGTCATCAAAATCTCAGCTAATTAAGGAATTCAAATCATTGTTGAAAAATGATGATGATTTTTTTAAATCAGTCTCTCGCTCAACTTTAAGCAAAAATCTGGTGATAAAAAGATTTGAAACCATTGAATCGCTGATTAAAAAATATACCTTATGATCACGAATATTTACGTACAAAACTTCAAAGCTTTTCAGGAGGCTGAAATACCGCCCTGCCCACTCAATATTCTCACCGGTTTAAATGGCATGGGTAAATCGACGTTTCTGCAAAGCTTATTATTGCTCAGGCAATCTTATCGACAAAACACCTTATTAGATAAGGGCTTATTATTAAATGGTGAATATATTGAAATTGGTAAAGGCAAAGATGCTTATGCAATGTATGGCACCACGGAAAAGCTCATTACCTTTGAAGTAGAATGGAACGAAGAAATAGAACTTCGTTGCGAATTTGAATCACGCGATGAATTAGATTTACTGCCCACCCATCAACAACTCCAAATTTCCGATCAAAAAGTGTGGCAACAAGCCTTATTTCAGGATAAGTGGCAATATTTAAACACCGAAAGAGTGAGTCCTAAAACCTTTTTTCCGGCTTCAGCTTATCATATTGAACAAATCCATACTTTGGGCAATCACGGCGAATTTACCACGCATTTTATTGCGAAAAATCAACGCAAAGATATTCCCATAAAAGCCTTAGCGCATCCAAAAGCAAACTCTCTCGCTTTACTCGCCCAATTAGATGCGTGGTTGGGAGAAATTACGCCCAATATTCGCTTGACTTCTGTTTTATATAATGAATTTGAAATTGCCCGATTATCGTATAAGTTTGAAGTCGGTGAAGAATTTACCGAAGATATGAAACCCACCAACGTCGGGTTTGGCTTGACTTACGTCTTACCCGTCGTGACTGCCGTTTTATTTGCCAATCCTGGTGACTTACTCATTATTGAAAATCCAGAATCCCATTTACATCCGCAAGGGCAAGCTCGGTTAGGAAAATTGTTTGCGCAAGCGGCTGAACAGGGTGTACAACTGTTCATTGAAACCCATAGCGATCATGTTCTCAATGGCGTGCGTGTTGCCACAAAACAACAGTTAATTTCACCGGAAAATGTGGGTATTTTCTTTTTTGAACGCCATTTGGAAGCTAATGAACATCGAACTGAAATTATTCAGCCGATTATAGATGAAAATGGTCGAATTAATCAATGGCCATCAGGCTTTTTTGATGAATGGGGTAATCAGTTAGATGAATTATTGAAATAACACGCTATGGATATTTACATTTTTAATGAACTCTCAAGCCCTTTTGCAACGATAACTGAAGCTAAAGAACATTTAGTGACTTTTATAAATATTTGCTTTAGAGCACGGAAATTAGGTTTTAAAACACTTCATTTACATGAAAATATTGGAAAAAGTCTTTATGAATTGCCAATAGCTCCAAATTACACCGTGTCACAATGGTTGCAAGACTCAGAGGAAGATGTCAAAAATCAATTTCGAGAAATAATAACTAAAACACCTCTGATAACGAAAGATTATCCCATTGAAAAAGAACGTAATGAACTGTCAGAATTTAAAATAGAAATCAATCATAAAACGCAATTTGCTGATGGATTAGGGGCAGCTTACTTATTAGAAACACTTTGTGTCAGCTTTTTGTCCCATGATTTATGGAATACTGATGAGATAAAAAACGTTAAACATTGGTGTCTGACAGAAGCCGGTAATGAGCTCACAGAAATAATTGCGGTTAAACATGCGTCAAAACCAGCACATTTAGCGAAACATCAAGCTTGGTTTGAACAGAAAAAGCGGGAAAATCTCCAAAAAAGTCGAGATTTATGGGAACTTCGATACGAATTTTTTCCTCATTTAGTTTTATGTGGTGAAGTAGAAAAACAATTGACTCGCTTAGGTATTCAATCAAAATTTTTTGATCAAATCATTGAAAAGCTGAAACGGCTCAATGAATATGCCAAAAATTGGCAAAATGGTTCATACAGTGACACAAAAGCTAAACAATATGGGCTTGATGTCAGTGGCGAATCAGAAGGTACACTTAAAAAATATGGTAGACAACGTAAATTCAGATTACCTAATAAAAAAAAGCAATTATTTGAAAAACATATCAAAACGGGCAATTTACGTTTTCATTTTTATCCTGATGAAGAAAGTCATACGATTTATGTAGGATATATTGGTTCTCATCTAAGTACAGTTAAATTTAAATAGCTAGGTGTCCAAAATATATTTTGGATTTCAATAAATTCTAAATGCTATTTTCGTCTGTGAAAAACAAACATAAAATTTTTATCGGGAAAGCGCAGGGAATGCGTATCATGATGCACCAGTGTGAAGGTAAAAGCAGGAAACTCATCATAAAAATACGTTCAATGTTAGAACGCCTCAATACGCATTCCTAACGAAGACATTGGAAACGATAAAAGAACTTTATCGCCTAAAAAAAACTAACAACGGTGTTAGATTTGCTACCGGCATGGAATCAAAATACGAGTGGAAATAACTATTTAATCTAACTTTGCCAAAATTTCATCCACTGTATCAGGTGTTAGATTTTCATGATATTTTCGCCCAATTTGCATCATTGGAGCCCCCCCACATGCGCCTAAACATTCTACTTCTTTCAAGGTGAATTTTTTATCAGACGTGGTTTCTCCCAATTTAATGTCCAATTTCTTTTCTAGGTGCTCAACAATTTCTTCAGAACCGCGTAGCATACAAGAAACATTGGTACACATACATAATTTATGTTGCCCTACCGGTTTAAGTTCATACATAGAATAAAATGTAGCCACTTCATAAACAGCAATAGGTGACATATCTAAATAATCGGCAACGGCATCCATTAACTCTGTTGTCAACCAACCACCGTTAGCTTCTTGGACAACCGTTAAAGCACCCATCACTGCTGACTGTTTTTGATCCGATGGATATTTAACGAGCCAACGGTCAATTTCCGAACGAGTTTCATCCGATAAGATGGCAGAAGCATTGGGTTTAGACATACGTATTGACATAATTATTTAATGGTTAATGGTTAATGAACACTATACCAATATAATGTAAACCATTGATTTATTTAACCCATTTTTGATAACGCTCATAAAATCAATTATTTAAATTAAATCGGTATAATGTCTAATGATTGATAATTAGTAGCTACTCAGTTTTGAAATAAAGCTTGAATTGATTTATTTCAAAATTAAAAAATTAATAAAAAGAAATACTATTTTGTAACAAATCAGGGCAACCACAAGGGATTGCCCCTACGTTTGAATATTTTCTGAACTCGCCAACAAAAAAAATGTTGTAGGGGCAATCCTTTATGATTGCCCTGAGTAGCGATTTTTGAAAAAAATAGTATTTCTAGTACGCTCAGACTAAGTAGTTACAATAATTAATGGTTAATAATTAATGCTCAACGGGGATAGTCCACCATTAATCATTAACTATTAATCAACCTAAGAATATGCATAAAATAAAATCGACAACTAAGAACGAAGAATTTTAAAAATTATTTTATGCACGTTCCCTAACACTTGTCTAATATCTTCCCCCACCTCCTCTGGGTTTGCGAGGACGTTCGTCCCTCGGACGAGCCTGATTCACCTTGAGATTTCGATCCTTCATAAGACTTGAATTGAGGACTTTGATTGCTTCTTCCGCATCTGCTTGCCTTGTCATTTCAACAAAAGCAAACCCTTTTGATTGCCCTGAATATTTATCGGTTATTATGTTGACAGTAGTGACTTCGCCATATTCACCAAAAAGTTCTTGCAGTTCAGCTTCAGTCACGCTATAGGGCAAGTTACCCACATATATATTCATCTATATTTTCTCTGTGCTTTGAATCAAAAAACACTATTGAATAATCAAGCGCACAAATTAAACAATAGTGATTAGCCCATTAATGGCTAATTCTGTGTTGTTTCACTCACACCTTCTTTAAGGGATCAGGTGAAACATGGTTTTGCAATCCTACCTCATGGGAACTTTCTTTCAGAAATTTTCCAAGTGTATCTGGTAACTCAACACCAGCCATTTTAGCAAATTCATGCAAAGGAGGCAATACCTTAGTGATATTAGAAAGCCAATTAGCGGTTGTAGAACGACCGCTATCATTCCCCCCATCCATCACCAAAATCTTATCGAACTGAATACCACTGATTGCCTGAGATTGAGCTTCAACAATTTTTGGCATTTGTTCAACGATCATTAACATCGCAGCTTTATCAGGCTCATTCCCCGCTGCGTTCACGATAGCCTCGAATCCCTTAGCTTTCTTTGCCAATTGCTCATAAATACCTTCTGCGTGACCCAACATTTCAGCCTTAATCGCTTCACCTTTACCTTGACCATCTAATGCAAGCTGTGCTTTATTAGCTTCCGCTTCGATGATATATTTTGATTTAGCGATTTCCGCCGGCACGACAACATCTGCTTGCTGAGTCGCACGCTCACGTTCTGCACGCGCTATTTCTGCCAGTCGTTCAGCCTTATAACCTTCTTCTTGAGCCGCAGCTACACTTACCGCTTCGGCGGCATCACCCCGACGCTTAGCTTCAGCTTCAGCTTCACGACGCTTCGCATTGGAATTAGCCTCAACGACAGTGGCTTCATTTTCACCTGTCACCGCACGGGCATTAGCATTAGCTACATTGACTCGTTCTTCCTGTTTTGCATTAGATGCCCCGGTTTCACCATCACGGTGTTGCAAAGCGACTTGGACCTTTGCCCGATTGACAGCTTCAGCGGCAGCTTTTTCACCCAGGGCAGCTAGATAACCGGATTCATCTGTAATATCAGCAATATTAACATTAATAAGACGCAATCCTATTTTTTTCAACTCCTCCTCAATATTTTCCATCACTTTATGACTAAAGCTATCCCGATCAGCATTGATTTCTTCAATATCCATCGTTGCTATCGTGGCACGCAATTGTCCGAAAATAATTTCTTGAGCCATTCCCTCAATGGCTGAAGGAGTCAAACCAAGCAAACGTATTGCTGCATTCGTCATGAGATCTTCAGTCGTACCAATGCCAAATGTAAACTTCGAGGGTACATTGACTCGAATGTTTTGCTTTGAAAGCGCAGAGCGTAGAGGTACATCTGTCGTTATAGGTGTCAAATCCAAATAGGAATACTGCTGGATAAGGGGCCAAACAAAAGTAGCACCCCCATGAATCGGCAACGCCGATCTACCAACACCCACTTTACCATACTTAACCAATATCCGATTAGAAGGACAAGTTTTATAGCGACGAATGGCTAACATAAAGGTTCCAAAAACCATCAAGCCAATGACAGTCACTATCATAATAATATAAATTGACATATTTTAATCCTATAGTTGAAATTTTAAATTTCCAATGGGTTCACAATCAATTGATTATTGGAAACGCGCACCACTTTCACTGTATGCCCTCTGGTAATTTTTTCACCTTCTGTAATAGCTTCAAGCTCTTCAAGTCTGCCCTGAAAAGAAATATTCACTTTACCACAGCCACCGAATTTGCCTGGTATGGAAATGGAAACGATTGCTTCCTTTCCAACCGTATTTTCTAAGTCAATATTGCCTGATTCATTTAAGGTAGCAAGCCCTTTAAGCAATAACAAATTTAAAGCTACCATAAACAACCCAATTAAAATTGCCCAAACAATAGAAATGCCCGCCTCAACGCAAGCCAGCCCTCCCCAGGAAAACCCCAGGAAAAAAACAATCGCATTTCTGAGGGTAAAAAACATGGAAGCATCCCCACTTCCATCGTGATCCCCTCCATCTCCATCATCTGCTCCAATAAATAAGGCTACCACCATTTGAAGCATGAATAATAATGTAAAGGGAATAGCTAACCCCCAAAGAAGCTGCTGAACCCCGGTTAAACTAATCCACCATTCTTGCATATATTTTACCCTATAACGATACACCACTATTTTTTAAATCAACCTGATTCAACAAAGCCTGATTTGATAAAAAATCTTCCAACTTCTTTGAAAAAACTTTTTCCAATACAGGTGGAATAACCTTTTCTAACTGTTTCTCAATCATAAGACTAAGTCGTTTTTCCAATTCATCTGATGAAATTTCCACATCCGGCTTAACTTCTATTGTAAAAGTTTCTTTTGCTTCCAAACTTTTTAAAGCTTCTGATGCCACATTAGCTGCCTCCAATAATTGATTTTCATCTAAATCGCCTTCGTCACGCAATGTTGGATCTGCACAAAAATCTTCAACTGCCCAAAAAAGGGTATTGAGTATTTTATATTCTGTTTCTGAAAAATCAGTGTTGTCATATTCAAATAATTTTAAATACTCAGCTTCAAATTGGAGCGCAGATAACTGTCCTTGCATGAAGGAATTGATAAGTGTTCCATACGGATAAATTGTTGATTTCATGTTATATTCCCATCTGATAATAGATGCTTTTCCTGTTTCATGCTCAAATGCCATGCCGATAAAAATTGATGGTTTTTGCATAAAACATTGAGTTTGGTTCCTGGATTAAAAAAATGTTTAATCGGTTGTCCTTTATAAGTGCCTTTTATCACTACCGTGTTCACATCAATAATATGCTTTAACAATGCTTGTTTAAAAGCAATTAGATTTGACAAATTATAATGACCCTCTACACCAAAAACAAGAGCATGTTTAAATTTTTTCTGCAATTGTTTATCACTAAAATGGCACCGCCAAATCAGGGGCAATAACCCATTTTTTCTTATCCACTGTAAAGCATTTTGATAAATATTATACATTTTTAAGTAGGTACAAGTCTTTTAACATTTTTTTTCGGAAATAAACCCAGTTTTTTCAAAAAACTTGGTTTCTAAACAGAGCATTATAAAACCGCCTCAACCCGTGCTAACATTTTATCTGTTACTTTAGTACTGCGTTCAATTTTAGCAATATAACCTTTTGAAACACCTAAACGCTATAACGATAAAACTTTTGTCCTTTTCAATGGTTTTATATTATTTTTTTGGACACTTGCTTTCCAAATACAAACTATCAGGGCAAAAATCTTGTCCATTTTGCCATTGAACACTGCCTAAAAAGGGTTTAACTGAGTTAAATAAACTTATTTCTTTTAATTCTCTAAATATACCTTTATCTAAATAAGGCTTAACATCAAATACTTTAACTTCTCCATTGTTAAAAGTAAGGGTTATAGTGTAGTTTAAATTGGGTTTAACATGTTCAACTCTTGGATTCATAAAAATATCCCTATTTCAATGGAGCAATCTTGAAGATAGTTTCACCCTGGGTAGCTAATTCCCAATCAGCCATCAATTCTTCTTGGTGTATTTCAATCCATGCCTGAATTAATTTTAGTTTACTGGACTTGAGATAACAATTTCATCGACAAATATCTACATGTGGACATAAAATGTATACATTTCAACATTGTGGACTAGGGAGTATCAACCCTTTATCCCCTCGCTTGCACTT
>Ga0190358_1000189_pt1 | contig 21360 bp, 15 predicted proteins | sample 48721812_MG_FD_161666 | JGI IMG/M metagenome (GOLD analysis project Ga0190358, IMG submission 161666) | Hydrothermal vent microbial mat bacterial communities from Southern Trench, Guaymas Basin, Mexico - 4872-18-1-2_MG | ecosystem: Environmental > Aquatic > Marine > Hydrothermal vents >... | reverse complement strand
CACGTCCAACACGATTAGCCAAGTAGGGTGGGCAAACGTGTTTTGGTTTGCCCACCATTCGGGGGTTGACAACCGCAAAGATTTTCAGAGCGAAATGCCGTTGCACCAAAAAGACGTTGCCCACCCTACCTGGCTGATTTATTAATCAGACATATGCGGCTTACGAGTTTTTAACGCCAAAATTATTTTTTAGTCCACAAGGTTTTCCATAATCCATGCGTACTAAAACCTTCCCAGCCCCAGCGTAACCAGCGTATTAACGCAAATGAGAGCCATAACGCCCACAGTAACATCGCAATACGATATACCCACATTGACCAAGAGAATACCCACACTTGCGGCAAAATATTGCCAATACGGTCCTCATACCAACGCAAATGGTAAGCAGTGGAGCCATTGCCGGCAATGTGCATATTGGGGTGTCCTAGCAAGCCTTCGTAAATAGCGGTTGACAGGATTGATAAAGCGATGACAGTGAGAATACCTATACTGATTTGTATGGCATTAAATTTCAAGGGCTGTATGTCAGAAGACATTTGTGCCCGCCAACCTAACATCATAAGCCATCCCACGACAATTAGCATCGCTCCTACATTCACTTGGCTGAGTACCATACCTAATAATAGCCAGTGTAAAACATTGAGCGGCGTTAATGAAACTTGCCCCAATCCGATTGAAACGAGAGTGATGACAATTAAAATACCCCAAATCATCACCGCAGGACCAATCGGCTCGCCACCGACAAATAAAATCCAGCGTTCTTGTGGCATTTTGATTTCCATAAGGGTATTCACACTATCTATGCCCAGATCAATAGGGGGCGTGTGAAAAGTTCGGCTCATACCGCTAATACCAATAGGTTGTCGAAATTGTAATTCAACGCGCTGTGCGCCAGGCATAATGGGCAAGGTAACAACCCGCCCTTCTTGACGTATCGGTTGAGATTTACCATTGATATTGACCGATTGTAATTGGGCATCTTTGGGCAACTTTATTGGGTGCTGCATACCACGACTACTGCGAAGGTTTAATAATAATTGATTATGGCTAGTATTTTGTCCAGGTGTCACAATTAATTGACTTCGATCAATGGTCAATACTTGTCCCGTGACTCCCTTTGGACGGCTCAAGTGTAAAATGACTTTTTCGCCCGGCCAGGGTCGCCATTCTGGTAACCATCGTCCTTGAGCTTGGTGATGGACGATGGGAATGCCCTCAATTTCAACATGCCACATCGCGCTGGCATCTAAACGCCAAGTTTCACTGCTAAAAGCATTTTCAGGCGCGAGCAATGTGAGAACTTCTTGCTTTTCCAACACCGATGTCCAACGAATTTCTGATCGATTTGAGGACAAGTTAATGAGGGCATGACCTTTTTCAACACGAATGCCTTCACTGGTGACGGCTTCTCCCTGAAGTAGGGGAATTTCTAAAACGATTGCCGAACCTAATGGGGTTTTGCGTATCACGCGACTCATTACTTGCCAATCTAAACCTAATAGTAAGGTCCGTTCAATTTGGACAAAGGGCGGTAAACTGCCCATTTCTAATTCTATTAGATGTGTTTCGTCTGTTTGCTTACGGGTAAATTGCAATTGAGCATCGGCAACTCCGTTTTCATGCACCCCTTCGATATCCCATTCCTCCGCTTTGACAGTGACAAAGTGAGGCTTGAGAGGCAAAGGGAGTTGTACAGTATGGCGATTAGGTAAAGAACCCGTCATTTGTATTTGATGAATCCCCTTTATGAGCTTGATCCATAATTGCCCTTTCTTGTCACGCCATAAATTGGATGCCGGTTCACCATTAAGCAGCACTTGCTGTGGCAACCATTGTTTAGCAATACCTGGTAAAGGTACAACAACATCAGCGTGGCTATGGATTTCCATGCGCGCACTTAATTGCTGTGTACTCAATTCCAAAAACAAGCGCGGACTGCTGGCACAATAGGGCAAACACTCTGGCTGAGTTAATAAATGATGCTCACTTAATAAGCGATTTTGCAATTCATCCAATAATGATTGCGGTGGAAAGCTTGATTTATTAGTCACTTGCTTATCAACTTGAACTGGTTTATCAACTTGTTGAGGTGCTATCGGTTCTTGCGCATAAGTCGGCAAACATAACAACAAGCTAACCAATAGTAGTGCTACACTCTGAATAGCTTTTGATGGACACTTTTCATTAAACTTGGATTTCCGCTTTGTGAAAGTTTTCTTCTTTGTGATAGGTAATGTCTTTAAGTTGTTAGCACCCGGTCCCCAGGATACCCAAAGAAAAAATGCGATTAATATAGCCAGGAACATAACATTTAGAATGCTTAACACACTATTGACAGTGGGTGATAGCAACCATAGATGCACCGATTGATTTTGTTGGACTGGACCACTCCAACGCATGGTTACATCACGCCATTTCCATTGGGGCAAACCAGGTCCTGTTTGAACTTGGGCATTGGGATCAATTTGTACCAGTTTTGAACGAACTTTACCAGCATAAGAAAAACTACCCGTTTGATAACGACTCTTGTGTGGAAGTGGTTCCATAGCTTGTTGCACTTGATCGGCAAGGAATGGTCTTCTTAAAGATTGACTGATCATCGTTGGAGGAGCGTAGCTAGGCTGTTCTAACGTTGCCCAAGGACGTTCAAGTTGTGGATAAATACTTTGTCGCACTTGTTGCATCATAAAGGGTAAAGCTATAATTAATAAAGTAATTAGACTCAAATTGCGATAAAAACGCACCGAGCGACTAAACCAACCTTGCGTTGGTAATACTCGTACTAATGCCAAAGACGCAATAATACTTAACCAGACAAAATGCGGTGCTTTCGTTTCATGGTAAATCAATACCATTGTTATTAGGGTTAATACACCCCAAACCCAATGCCATAATTTACCGACTGCCACTGCCATAATAAGAACAATGAAAAAATCCAGCAATGACGACCATTGCTTGAGCCAGGTACCAGGAACGTGATCTACCCCGGTCGCACTGAATAAACGCCAGCCGGGGGGTAAATGTAATGTGGCTTGTACCTGTTGAAAATCATGCGCCCAGCCAACAGCAGGTAATTGAGTCACCGCTTTTTCTAAACGACTATCGGCGACTAAATCAATTTCTCCACGTCGAACTTCTACGCCATTTTGGCTGTTTTCGGCTAAACGGGTAATAAATTGATCTTTACCATTGACCGCAACGCGCCCTAATATCGCCGGCGATGCCATTTCTAAACGCCAGAAGCGTGTCATGCTTCCGCTAATGCGATCTTGTACCGTGTAACCTTTACCATCAAAATCTAACCAATAATGTCGATCCAGATTTAACTGATCGGGTGCAGGCTCTGGATCACCCCGGCGTTTTTCAACGATTTCTAAAATCTCCCCTACTTGCATTTGATAAGCGGGAAATTGTCGCCACGCATTGGGTAAAGCCGTTTGTTGTGGATTAATAGCACTCACTCCCTGAATTTCCACTAAGCGTAAATCATTACGCGCTTCAAACACCCACATTTCCCTATCTACCCATTGCCCTGATGAAGAAATGAGTTTTAATTGATTAACCGCCCCGATTTGGCGCGTGTGCAAAGTTAAAGTCCATGAACCAGGACGCACTTGTAAGCGCAATTGACCATCCGCTTCTAAACGGGCTGGTAAAGGGCTACTTAGGGACATGGCTTGATGTTGGTCCAGTAAAACGGGTCCTAAAATGACTTCACGGTGATGACCAGCGACATCTAACTCAATGCGCGTAATAACTTGTAAAGGAATGTCGTCGATAATGTGACGATAAACGCGCAGTTCTAAACGATTTTCCACTGCCTTTTCACGGGTTATACCACGTTGCTGTAACCATAAACGGCCCTGCTCATCAAGTCGTGGTATCGCTACCGGCGCGTTGTTAATGGTCAAATCAATCAAACCGGTAGTCGCCGGGATAGGTAAAAATTCCGGAGGGTGCGAAAAATGAAATTGCCCCCGTAGGGTCAATTCACCTTTCTCAGCAAAAATACTCGGTACGCCATCACGATCCGCAACCACAGCAGCAGTGTCATTGATTTGTACCTGTTGGGGCCAATGTTTAGCGTTACCAGGCAGGGCTATCCAGCCGGCACTATAAACTTGCCAAGTTTGGCTAAATTCAGCCTGGGTAGATTTGACATTGAAAGTCATAAGACTGGGCCATTGACAAATTCCCTCTAATCCCTCTTTTTTAATAGTCGCTTTTTTAGTAGTAGAAGGAGATTGATTATAATAAGGGGGACAGATATCGTCCTGGGTATCATGTAATACCCAATTAATCCAGGGTTGCAAAAGCGGTGGCACATCCTGGGGTAGCAATGCGTCTGCCCTGATGGATTGACTTAAACATAATAACAGGCTATATAAGCCTAGCATTATTATGCGTTTCGGGAGATTGTTTTTTGTCATGCTTTGATTTTCCTTGGTTGCGGATCGAATTCACTTATGTAAGTATAGCATTTTAACATTTTTGGCCAATTTAAGAAATTTTTGGAAAAAAATAGGATTTCGACAGATTCTATTTTTCATCCAAGGAAAAAAAATATTTATGCTAGTCATATCCTTTAAAATTGCCACAAACGAATATAATTATTTTGAAAGTTGATCTTTTTTGAAATATATGATTAAAGAAGAAATGCTATCAAGAATTACCGTTAACCCCCAAGTTATGTTAGGTAAACCCACCATTCGAGGTATGAGAATTACCTTAGAACAAATTTTATTGGCATTAGCAGGAGGCGTATCTGCACAAGAATTACTTGATGACTATCCAGAGCTTGAACCGGCAGATTTTCAAGCAGTGTTTCTATATCTCGCTCAACTTGTCAGTGAAGAACAAGTCTTACCTATTAAATTTTCAAGCTTGGCGTTGGCAGACAAGTTGAACATTATCTACAAACGCAGGTTATGACATAAAAACCGTGAGAGCGATAGATAATAAAATGTTAGACACTGATATTATTCGTCTTGCCGTGAAAGAAAATCGAATGGTTATCACGATGGATAAAGATTTGGGTGAATTGGTGTATCACTGTGGCATGGATCATTGTGGTGTATTATTGCTCCGATTAGAAGATGCCACCGGTGCGGAAAAGGTGCAAGTAGTGGATGACATTTTAGCCAATTATTCGACACAAATTTACCATTGTTTCTGTGTCTTTCAAAATGACAAGCTAAGAATTAAAAGGACCGTTCATTAAATTAAACGACGATGAATATGCCCCTCTGGCTATCAAACATCGAAAGAAATAATTGGGATCAGAGTAAAATTCATAAGGTATAATAATGCCTATAAAAAATAAAAGTTAATCAATTAATGTTACTCTGACCCCAATTATTGTTCAATGGCTGTAGGGCGAACTACCGCGAACGCCTGGCTTAACTTAATGGCTGATAAGACACTTTCAGGATGTCATTGATAAATATCGCATTGAATAAACAATATAGATATTCTAACCCTCCTGGTATAGGGCTTTATGGTTTTCATTTTTGAAATATTTTTTGTCAAAAAAAGTACTTGACATTTTTTAAAAATTAGAATAAAATTGGCAAATTATGTATTTTTTCGGGGTCTTTAAAATAAAACTAAATAGACATGAACTTAATAAGTTTGGAATTGGGAAAATCATTCAAAACCTGGTTCTTAATCTTGAAGATGGCTACCGGTCCTTACTTAAGATAATCAACATAAGGTAGGTTTTTGTTCAACAATCCTCAAATAATCATGTTAAATAAACTTAAAAAAAGTTATTGGGGTATTTTAATTGCCCTCATTTTCTCCCAACCAATTTTAGCTATAGAAGAAAATTGTGATTATGCAGCTGATTTACTTCTTTATGCTTATAATTTGCGTGATAATATTTCGCTAAAAAAATTACTATTTATAAAGTCTTTACATTTTTGTCACAGTCAGGCCAATGTCCATAATACTCTCGCTAATATTTTCAAAGAAGAAGGTCAATATGCAAAGGCTATTTTCCATTATAGACATGCACTAAATATACGTCCTAATTTTTTTGAAGCTTGGTTTGGAATTGGGGCAACATACGATGTACAAAGACAATTTTCGCTTAGTTTAGAAGCCTACTCGCATATATGCCAAATTAATGAAGAGGCTAAAATGCAAATAATAAGGTTGTTAAAAGACAAACGATATGCTACAATTGCAAAAGATATGGTGTTGGATACGGATAGCTTATTGGCACTTTATCAGCCAGAACGTCGTGATGCTCTCAATATGAGACTTGCTGATTGCGGTTTGCATAAACAAGCACAGCCATTGTTTATTTTCTTAAATCTGTATTTTGATACTAGAACTGTGAGTTTTAGCAATGCAGAGGTCGTAAAACAACAACTTAATGAAATTATAGCCGCTTTACGCCATATTAATCCCATACAAAATGTTAATGTACATGGACATACAGATTCACGTCCGTTTAAAAATCTCAGTTTTATGGAAAGTAAGCAACGTAATTTGCAGTTATCGGAAGAACGTGCCGGTATGATTGCTGATACTTTACGGCAGTATGATGTTAAACAATCCATAAAAGTGTATGGTCATGGATATAGCCAACCTTTTATATGGGGTGATTCACTAATTGCTCATACAAAAAATCGCAGGATTGAAATTGAAGTGGAACCCATCAAACAAAAATCTATAGATAACTATTAAGATGATTGCTAAAATTCTAAATTGGATGCCAATAGTTGTTATTGTAATACTTTTTAACGCTTGTATAAGTGGTGATGAAACAACTGAATCGGTAGTGGAACAACCTAAAAATCCTGGTTATTTACGTTTACCTTTAAGTGATAGTATTGAAACTTTTGATCCCAGTTTAATTTATACCGATGCTCAAATTGAACTGGTTGAACAACTGTTTTTAGGATTAACTGATTTTGATCCACACACATATACAATAATACCAGAATTAGCGATTGATTGGCAAGTGAGTCAGGATGGTTTAGTTTATATTTATCAGCTGCGGCAAGACGTGCAGTGGACGCAGGGAAAACCAGTGACAGCTCACGATATAGTTTGGGCAATTCGGCGTAATATTACTAATTCGCCATACGCTTTTACCTTGTATCCGCTAAAAAATGCTCAAGCTATTTCGCAACATGAAATTACCTCGCTATCGTCTTTAGGAGTTCGGGCAATTGATGATTACACAATTGAGTTTACCTTAGAGCAAGCCGCTGGATATTTTCCGGCTCTAACCAGTTTGTGGACTTATGCGCCTTTACCCCGCACAGTTATTGAACAGTATGGTGATAAATGGATTAATTTATCCAATTTGCAAACTAACGGTTCTTATCAGCTTACTTTATTCCAGCCTGATAGTTTGTTAATATTAAAGAAAAATCCTAATTATTATGAGGTGGATAAGGTTCAAATAGCAGAAGTACATTACCATATATTGCCGGAAAGCTCTTTAGCATTTGCAATGTATAAGGCTAATAAATTAGACATAATCGGTGGTCAAGCTTACCTATCGATGTCGCAATCTGTCATGACAAGCGTAAAATATAATAAGAACTTACGTGCAGAGCAATATTCAGTACCCAATTTTTGTACCGAATGGTATGGTTTTAATGTCCAACGTCCTCCTATGGATAATCTCTTAGTTCGCAAAGCCATTATAGCTGCTATTGACAAGAGAAATCTCATGGATGTTGTGCTCGAAGCTAAACACCTACCGGCTATGACTTTTACTCAACCTTATGGCGTTGAACCGGTCGAAAAAACGGGTATAGTATTTGATCCTATCCATGCACGAAATTGGTTGGCTAAAGCTGGTTATCCGCAAGGTAAAAATTTTCCACCATTGTTTTTAGTACATAATAAATCTAAAAAACATGCTGCTACAGCTAAAGCAATTAAAAAAATGTTAAAGCATCACTTGAATATTGATGTTGAAGTGCGTTCCCTTGAATTAGAACGCTATATCAAAATTTTAACTGCCGACACTCCCCATATTTTTCGGATGAATTGGTGTGCAATGCCGGATGCTGATCATTGGTTATATGAAGTTTTCCATCCGGATAAAGGAATAAATTGGATTGCGTGGGATAATCGTGAATTTGCGAAACTCGTTACTAAAGCCCGCCAAATTTCTGACCTAACTGGGCGTGCAGAACTTTATCAGCGTGCGGAGAAAATTCTCACAGAAACTGAAGCTGTAATTGTTCCTCTATATTTTGAAACGACTCCATTTTTAGTTAAATCCTGGGTACAAAATTGGAATGACAAACCATTTGGTGGTCAACATATTCGTAACTGGTCTTTGGAATAAAAATGAAAATAAAATACTGGCTATTAATAATAATCTTATTATTTTCGGCATCATTTATCTGGTGGAGCGGTTTTTTGCTGACAGAAGAACCGATTTATATTGCTCTTTCAGGCCCCATGAGCGGAACGAGTGAGCTGAATGGTAAAGCGATGGTGCAAGGAGTGCAAATGTATTTAGATCAGATTAACCAACAAGGTGGTCGTCCCATCGAATTATTGCAATTTGATGATCAGAATCAACCTGATTTAGCTAAACAAACGGCTTTAAGCATTGCCAAACAAAGTCAAGCAGTTGCTGTTATTGGTCATTATACAAGTTCTGCCTCTATAGCAGCAGCCCCTATTTATCAACAATATGGCATACCGGCAATATCTGGAAGCGCAACCGCCGATAAATTAACACAAGGCAATGATTGGTATTTTCGTACTATATTCAACAATAGCGATCAGGGTTCATTATTGGCTAATTATGTGCGTAAAATACTTAAATATCACGTAGTTGATATATTATTTGATGAAGATGTTTATGGCACGACACTCGCACAATCTTTTGTCCAAACTGCAGAATTTATCGGTTTAACAGTAAGATACCAGTGGTCTATAAATCCAGCAGATACAAGCGGTTTTGATAATACCCTTAGCAAAATGATTGATAGTTTACAAAGTTCTACTCATAAAAAAAGTATGATTTTTTTCGCGACTCATTCGACTGAAGCAGTTAAAGCTATTATTGCCCTGCGGGATGCAAAGATCAGCAAGCAGATAAAATTCATTGGAGCTGATGCTTTATCAAGTAGTCGTTTTATGAAAAAAATGAGTCGCAACCCGAGAGAATTATTACAGCCTGGTTATTATAGTGATGGTATTTATGTTGCTGCACCATTATTGATTAATGAAAAAAAAATGCAAAACTTTAGACATGAATTTATACATAAGTATCAAGAAGAACCTACAATGACTGCGGCTTTATATTATGATGCGGCTCAAGTTATGGTTCAAGCTATTACTCAATTAAAAGCGAGTGCTCAAACTCTTGAAGAAAATCGGCGACAAGTAAAACATACTTTGGGACAGCTATCCCGATTAGAAGATGCCGTTGCTGGTATAACGGGTAACTTATTTTTTGATAAAAATGGTGATATAATCCAATCAATACCCATTGGTTTTTATGAAAAAGGACATCCTATCACAGCAGCATATCAATTTCAATTGCTAAATGCTATACAAGATCAAGATACATTATTACAAAATGTGTTAGATAATAAAATCATCCAAGTAAATGGTAAATTTATGAATCGTACTCAGGTAATTTATACTGGGATTGATTTTAATGAAATTAATGAGCTTGATTTTGCGCAATCACTTTACTCTGCAGATTTTTTTCTCTGGTTTAGATTTAAAGGAGATTTTGATGATGCTAATATTGAATTTCTTAATGTCCTTGATTTAAGTTATTCTTTAGAAAAACCGCTCGTTCAACAAACTTTTGTTGCTGGTAAGATGTTATCTAATCCGAAAATGTTACTAGACATCAAGGAACAACTTTTGCCTACTAAAATTATAGCAAATATGTCCGAACAATTTGATGACAAAGTCAAAGTGAAAGCTTATCGAATCAAAACGACATTTAAAGCTGATTTTGATTTTCATAATTATCCGATGGATGTACAAATTTTACCCATTTATTTTCGACATAAAATATTGCCTAAAGATGCTTTGATTTATGTTGTTGATACACAAGGTATGCAATTAAAGCAATTTGATCCAAAACATATTGAAGCTAGCACTAGAACATTTTTTAAACTGGGCGATTGGGGAGTCAATAAAATTTTATTCTTCCAAAGTTTGTACCAAAATGACTCAACCCTAGGTATGCCAACTCTGTTTGACAACCAACAACGCATAGAGTTTTCTCAATTTAATGTTTTAATCACTATTAAACGACATGTATTTAATTTTATTATAAAAACGCTATTGCCGATTATGTTTTTGTTAGCATTAGGCTACCTTGCATTTTTTATTGCTTCATTTGGTCAAAAATTATCTATTGGAGTCAATTTAATATTAGCCAGTTCCCTATTTCATTTGCAATTATCTTCTAATTTATCAAATGTAGGTTACATTATTTTGATGGAATATTTCTTTTATCTAATTTATTTACTGGCCATTTTCATTATTGCTGTCGCTATTTTTTATCACTTCACTGAGGATAGAGTAGAGGATGAAAATGTCATTGCATTGCGTAAACGTATTGACTTGTTAGGCAAAATATTTTACCCCGTTATTTTATTGACCGGCGTTATTATTATCGCCATTATTGGTAGTTCTGCATAAAGTCATGTTAAATTTTCAGGACACCTTTTATTTATACCGAAAAGGGCAACCACAAGGGATTGCCCCTACCAATTATTTAATGCTCATTTTTTAAGGAATCAACATGCGAAAAATCATATTATTAGTTTTAATTGCGATAATCCCAGTATTGCAAGCTGCTGAGAATGAAGAAGTTATAAAGCTATTGTTATGTTACGATAGCCCAAATTCAGACTACTGCGTTGCTGAACATGTTTTCAAGTTAAAACAACGTGTTGAAAAGATGCAACGACAACTTAACACCCAACGCAAGAATATACAAAGTTTGCAACAGAGTACTAAAACTTTACAAGCTGAAATAGTTCAATTAAAACGCCAACAGAAAAATGATGCTAAACATTTCGCCAAGTTAGAAGCTGAAATGGATTCGCAACATAAGGCGATTAATGAACATTTCGTCAAGTTAGAAAGCACAATGGATTCGCAACATAAGGCGATTAATGAACATTTTTCCAAGTTAGAAACCACAATGGATTCTCAACATAAAGCCATTAATGAACATTTTACTAAATTGGAAACTGAAATGGCATCCCAACATGAGGCACTTGATGAACACCAGAAAATGCTGCAAAAATTTGCGACTAAAATAACTCGTTTAGAACATCGTTTATACCGTTATGTGGATAATAATGATGGAACAATAACAGATAGCCGTACCCATTTAATTTGGCTAAAAAATGCACATTGTTTTGGTCAAGAAATTTGGTATCAAGCGAAACAAACTGTTGCTAAATTAAAAACGGGACAATGTAATTTACGGGATAATTCTAAAATGGGGGAGTGGCGCTTACCTACTAAAAAAGAGTGGGAATTCATGCTAGAGAAAAAATATAGAAAATTAACGCTATCTAATGCACTAGGTACTGGACAGTGGCGAGAAGGCGATGCTTTTGTGGGAGTACAGTTATCCAAATATTGGACTGCTTCTTCACAAACTAAACGTTCTTCATGGTATGCGGACGTTTATAATGGTTTGTTGGATACTGGTAAAATTAATATGAAATATTATATATGGCCAGTGCGTGGCGGAAAATGAATCTTGCCAGTCAGGTAGGGCAATGCCATTAAGTTAAGCAGGGCGAACACGTAAGCAGGGCGAACACGTAGGCAGGGCGAACACGTAGGTTCGCCCCTACAGGATCGTTAACTCATCTGAATTTATTCTATAGATCAGACTTCCTACACGGTAGCCCAAAATAAAAAACAACCTTGTTACTGAAAAGATAATAAATTAAAATTAATTCTATCACCAAGATATTTCATCTAATTGAAACTGTTTACCTAAAAACTAAATAACCTTAAAAATCAATAAGTTAGCTATTTTCACACTTAAAAATAGAGCTTCGCGAAGTCAAATAACATCAAAAACTTGATAGTCGAGTATAAATACTATTTTTGGCAAAAATAGTATTTGGTGCCATTTAAGGCAAGAGGTACATAAGCAACTTTTAAAAGACTATATAGGGCAACCACAAGGGATTGCCCCTACATCAGAATATTTTCGTCACTCGACATAAGAATCTGGTTGTAGGGGCAATCCTTTATGGTTGCCCTGAGTAGTTACGACTATATAAATATAACAAACTAAAAACCTTATGTACCTTTTTGCTTAAACGACACCATTTATTGAATATTTTTCAAAAATCAGATTTCTACCTCTGAAAAATGTTAAACTATTTATGCGTACCTTAATATTTTTTTTGTACGGAATTTTTTTCAAACCATATATAGCAGGTTTGGTGGGTTTATATAGCGCAACACCGATAGGTTCAACCCACCTGCGTTTGCTTTATGAATATAAAGGAGATAATTTATCAATGAAAAAAGCGAGTATTTTCAAGTTGTGGGCATTATTGATGTTCACGTTTATCAGCACTGCAAGCGTATTACGAGCAGCAGAAACTGTAGAACTCTGCACAGCCGTAGATGGTTCAGGCAGTATAAGCTCTAGTAACTTTCAGTTGCAGATAGAAGGTTTGGCGAGAGCCATTGAAAAATCTTCTGTAGTGCCTCAAAATAGCAGAGTTATTCTTTCCATAGTGCAATTCTCAGGCGGTGTTCGCGTTGAGATTAGCCCCATACTCATAGATAGTCAAGCGACTGCTAATGCTGTAGCGGCTCAAGTTCGTGCTATAGGGCAATTGAATGGTGGCACTAATATTGCGGGTGCCATTGATGCTTGTACTCAACAATTTAGATTCACAACCGACAAACAAGTCATTGATGTTTCTACAGATGGTCAGAGTTCCGGTTCTTCGGGTGCAGCAGATCGGGCGATAGCAGCCGGTGTGGATGTTATCAATGCTTTGGGAGTTGGAAGGGGTATAAATGTGGATGAATTGCAGTCCCTGGTCAGACCTCAACCCGCTTCTGAGTTTCCAAAAAAAGGCTTTGTCCATATAGCCCCTAGTTTTAATGAGTATGCAAAAGCTATTAAATCAAAGATGGCTGCTGAAACGGGACAACTGCTCGCAATTGAGTGTACGCAACTTCCTCAAGTCGAGTGTAAAGGTTTGGTAGAACTTTATTATCGTACCAAGGGCTATTACTGGAAAGAGGGTTGGAGTGCGGACCAAACACATTGCGATTGGAAGGGCATAACTTGTCAAGATGGACATGTCACTCAAATTGATTTAAGTGCAAATCAACTGAAAGGGACAATTCCACCATCAATTGGTTATTACTTTAGTAAGTTGTCAAGCCTTAATTTAGCTGATAATAAACTTGGTGGTGCCATTCCATCTTCTTTAGGACATTTGAGTCAGTTACAAACTCTGGCACTGAATAATAACCAACTCAATGGTTCTATCCCTGGTCCAATAGGTTATATTGAACAACTACAAACCCTTAACTTGAATGACAATCAACTGAGTGGTTTTATTCCCAAATCTTTTGAAAAGTTGCAACAATTACAACGGTTTGATATTAGCAATAATCAATTGACTGGGATATTTCCCGATTTTTTGAATAATTTGAATCAGCCGGTGTCTTTTGATTTGTCTGGTAATAAATTTATTGGTATTCCTACAGATAAATTGACGAATGATGCAGATAAATTGACGAATAATGCAAATAAAGTGTCCACAACCACTCTGATCTCAATTGTTACCGGTGCTGCAATTGTTGTTGGGCTGGCGTTACTTTTTCTCTTATGATGTTCCGCCGATATTAATGTTAGTTTGGGCAAACACGCTGGTTAGCCCCTACAGCCAATAAATACGCGAGGTTTTGTAGGGGCAAATCACGACTGTTTGCCCGATTCAAAATGTAGATTAAATCAACCGTTATAAAAAAAGCCCCTTGTCATGGACTTAAAAATATTTGTCAAGCTTTTTTAAATTATTTTAATTTTTTGGTAAACCATATTTTGTGTTCAGAATCATACCACAATATTTTTAATATAAACCCATCAAGAATACCAAAAATCCGTTCTTTTCCTGATAAACGCAAAGAAAACAATTCATCGATATCATCTAATTCCAATTGTTTTAAGCGTTCTTTCACCAGCGTATTAGGGCAATCATCCACTTTAACAAGATGGCTACCCTCTTCTTTATTTCCTTCAATTTCACCCCAAGTGCGGGTTTCAAAGTTTCCCAACTTTTTTAGAATTTCTGTATCAATGGCTTCCCAACTCCAAGAGCCTTCACAATCTAACAAACTAAACTGCCAAACAGGATAATGCGCTTTCCTTAATTTTTTTTGTATTTTGCGATTTTTACGTTCTTCACGAGCCTGTTTTTTGGTATCTCCCATACACGGTATCCTTTAGCTTTCGATATCCAATCCATCACTGTACACAGCCTCATAGTATTCCGCCATTGACGCTGGGCTAATCACTCAACCATTGTGAAGATTTATTACCATAATCACGCAAAATAGCCTGTATCGTTTCGCATTGAGTTTCACTTAACCGGTTAGGATTACCCTTAATATCTGATTGGGTGACACGAAACTTACCACGATGGGCTTCATACAATTCACGCACCACTGGACCATTAGCCCAAGCTTCGATAGGTTCTTCAAACAAAGCTTGTTCATCCCAAATTAATGACCACGCCTGGCAATAATAAGCCAGTTTTTGTAATTTCATAGCGGGCATGGTATCTTTTTCACGCAGAATAAAAGCTGCGACATCAAACACGCTGACCATTTGACACATCCTTTTTAGTAGTAGATAAAAAATAAAAGGGCTCAGGCTCGAATTTTAGGGAAGTCATCAAGGATTGACAAATTTATAGGGCAAGCCCAATCGGTTGCCCTTTTCTGCGAATAGGACAGACCACATTTCGTGTGATGCTTCTAAATTTTTGACACTGGGTATTTCTAATCAATTATCAGTTATTCAGTCAATCATTAATCGTCATAAATGATTTTTAACAGGGTGCCAATCTTACCACGTTTTTCAAAAATGCTCAAGCCCTTAACCATTCGTAGGGGCAAATCCCTTGTGGTTGCCCTCAATTAACCATTAACCATTAACCACCGTTTATAGTATAATTGGTATTTCATTTTTCTGAGTTTTAATAAGCACTTATCTTTCTTTAACCATTTATGTAAGGAAATAATATGCCTCATTATACGACTGAAAATATTCGCAATATTGCCCTCGTGGGTCAAAGTGATGCTGGTAAAACGACTTTGACTGAGGCATTGCTACTTCAAGCCGGTGTGATTAATAACGCCGGCAAAGTTGAAAACGGTAATACAGTGTGTGATTTTGAGCCACTGGAAAAGGAGTATCAACACTCGCTCGGCGTTGCCCTTGTTCACATCGATCAACAGGGTAAGCATATTAATATTTTAGATACCCCAGGTTATCCCGACTTTATGGGACATTCCATCAGTGTTCTTTCGGCGGTTGAATCCATGGCTGTTGTGATTAATGCGCAGACTGGTATTGAGATGATTACGCGCCGTATGTTGGAATGTGCAGCCCAACAAAAATTATGTCGAATGATCATTATCAATAAAATTGATGCACCGGAACTTGATTTGCCTGGTTTGGTGGCAGAAATTAAAGGTTCTTTTGGTAATGAGTGCCTACCCATCAATTTGCCTGCTGATAATGGGGCTTCGGTGATTGATTGTTTTTCAAATGCCACCGGCGAATCTGATTTAGGGACGGTTGCTGATGCTCATACTGAAATCATTGATCAAGTGGTTGAAGTTGATGAAGAGTTAATGGAAATCTATTTGGAGCAGGGTGATGAACTTTCCCCTGAACAACTCCATGAACCTTTTGAAAAGGCGCTGCGTGATGGGCATTTGGTGCCAATTTGTTTTGTATCAGCACGTACCGGTGTTGGTATCCCCGAATTGTTAGATGTAATCGCAAAACTCATGCCAAGCCCGTTTGAGGGTAATCCACATACTTTCCTGAAAGGAGAGAGTGATAAGCTGACTCCCTTTACCATTAGCCCCGATGCGGATAAACATATCGTCGCGCATGTCTTCAAAGTCACCGCCGATCCCTTTGTCGGTAAATTGGGGATATTCCGTATCCATCAGGGTACGATGACCAAAGATAGCCAATTATATATTGGTGAGGCTCGTAAACCTTTTAAAGTCAGCCATTTGTTAAGACTCCAGGGAAAACAACAAGTTGAAATTGAACAGGGCATTCCTGGTGATATTTGCGCGTTGGCTAAGGTGGATGCGATTCATTTCAATACGGTGCTACACGATTCCCATGATGATGATGAAATTCAGTGTGAAGCACAAGATTTTCCTGCACCTATGTACGGTTTAGCGATTTCAGCAAAGCGGCAAGGCGATGAACAAAAAATCGGACTCACTTTACAAAGGTTGGCGGGTGAAGATCCTTGTTTATTGTTGGAACATGATGCCTCACTGAATCAGACGGTATTGCATGGTTTGGGTGAATTTCACCTACGAGTCACATTAGAAAAAATGCGTAAGCATTACAACGTCGAAGTAGAAACCAAACCTCCTAAAATTTCCTATAGGGAAACCATTAGTATCAAGGCTGAGGGTCATTACCGCCATAAAAAGCAAACCGGTGGTGCCGGGCAATTTGGTGAAGTCTTTTTGCGCGTTGAACCATTGGAACGTGGGAAAGGATTTGAATTTGATAATGCGGTTGTGGGAGGCGTTATTCCATCTGTGTATATTCCGGCGGTGCAAAAAGGTATCCAACACGTTTTAGATTCAGGTGCAATTGCCGGTTATCCCATGCAGGATATCAAAGTGACGGTTTATGATGGTAAATATCATCCTGTCGATTCCAAAGAAATCGCTTTTGTCGCCGCCGGCAAAAAATCCTTTTTAGATGCTATCAGCAAAGCCAAACCTCTCATACTGGAACCTATCGTCAAAGCTGAAATTACCACGCCAAATGAACACATGGGTACAATTACTGGGGACCTAGCCAGTAAGCGGGGACATATTCTAGGTAGTGATATGCGCCCTCCAAATATGGTATGCGTCAAGGCTGAGGTCCCACTCGGTGAGTTAGGCAATTATCAAACCGAATTAAAATCTGCTACCGGTGGAAATGGCTTTTTCACGCTGGATTTTAGCCATTATGAACCGGTTCCTGCTAATATTCAGCAACAAATGAGTGCGGCATTTAAACTTTCTTCGGGAGAAGATTAATAATTCCCATTTACCTTGAACAATCAAAACAATAATCACACGGTTTGCCCTGCCAATTTGGAATACATGACCAACCGGGGGGCAAATCGCCATCCACATATTGGGTATTAAAATGACCCTCATAGCGGATGTTTTGAAAATGGCTAATTTTTTCACATCGACAACAAGTAAATGTCGTGCTAACTAAGTGCTTTCTTAGCATTGGTTTATCTTTTTTCGTCCCTTTATACCAGGCGATAGCAAAAATGAATAGGCAAGCAATCAACATTGGAATAATAATGAGGGCATCCCCAAATCGGTTATGCACTATCTTCGGTGTTTTTGCCACTTTTGGGGATAAATCTAAACTGGCATCCATTATTAATTTATCGCTTGTCGTGTTGGGCTGCGGCTTGTGAAGGTTAGGGGAAATTTCAATTTTATCCAAATTACGCTCCAGTGTTTTTGGACCAATGCCCTTAACTTCCATCAATTCTTCAGGCGACACAAACCCCCCCATTTTTTCACGGTATTCGACAATCCGTTGCGCTTTAACTGGTCCAACGTTTGATAATGCACTTGCAAGCTCTTCTACACTGGCAGTATTAATATCCACCGCCAAAACAGCCTTTGAAAAAATAAAAGCTATTAAAAAATATAATTTTTTCATTTTTTTAAATATAATTCTTTTATTCACCTGCGCCTCGAAAAGAAACTGGGTTCCTTTTTTGTGAAACGCAGTAACACGAAGTAAATAATTTCACAAGGGCAGCTCGTGTAGGGTGGGTAGAAAACACACCTATCCTCAATAATCATTTGCGGTGGGTTTAGCTACCAGCCAACGCGAGCTGATAGTGAATTTGCCTAAAACAATGAAGAGTATCACAAAATGAGTATCAATGATAAGCCCTTGATATGGTTCTCTGGTGAAATAAAAACGCCGCCTTTTTCACAGAATGCTCGTCTTGAGGCTGGATTTTTATTGAGAAAACTGCAAAAAGGAGAAATGCTATCTCTCCCACAATCTCGCCCAATGCCTCCATTGGAATTCGATGCCATGAATTACGGATTAATGACGAAAATACAACTTGGCGAATTATCTATCGTATTGACTCTGATGCTATTATTATACTTGACGTATTCAAAAAAAAAACGCAACGTACCCCTAAGCAAGTTATTGAAACCAGTCAGCGTCGCTTAACCACTTATGATAGTTCATGTTAGGAGTTTAAAAAAATGGAAAAAGACAAACAAGCAAAACTCGCTTCAAAAGGCTGGAAAATTGGCACGGTTAATGAATTTTTAGAATTAACACCCGCCGAAGCAACCTATATCGAATTAAGACTCGCACTCAGTGAAAATCTTAAACAACGTCGAATCCAACTCAACTTTTCCCAAATTGAAAAATTAGAAACGGGAGAAGTCACACTTGATTTTTTAATACGAGCACTGCTAACACTTGGCACAACGGTTAAGGAATTAGCTGAGATTATGGTTCACTCTCAAGATTTTGCGGGTAATCCGACTGTCTGAATCAGGATTAGAAAACCCACCTATCCTCAATAATAATTTGCAGTGGGTTTAGTATAATGTACTATAATGTAGAGTGGGAAGATTAAAACCCACCAATCTTTGGACTCCAAACATTAACGAATATAAATTATGTCAATAAGATTACCTTATGGTATTAGCAATTTTAGCCAACTGGTAAGCGAGAATTATTATTACGTTGATCGCACGGCTAATATTGAAAAGCTAGAACAAGCCAATGAACCTTATATATTTTTTTTACGTCCACGCCGCTTTGGTAAAAGTTTGTTTATCTCTATGTTGCGGCATTATTATGGTTTAGAATTCACCAAGCAGTTTGCTCAATTATTTGGCAACTATTATATTGGTCAACACCCAACGCCAAAAGCCAATAGTTATGCCGTTTTGTACTTGGAATTTAGTCGGATTGATACCACGACTAGAGAGAGTACTTTTGAAGGTTTTTTAAGTAATGTACGCTGGGCAGTCAAAGATTTTTTGGTCCGCTACACCCAGCTTAAACTATCAGAACAAAAATCAATTCTCTCGTGTTCTTCTCCTAGTGAAGTTTTGAAAGCTTTGTTTGAAACGGTTGATAAACAACAACCCATCTATGTGATAATTGATGAATACGATCACTTCGCCAATGAGATTATGGCGTTTAATTTTGACCATTTTTCTGAGTTTATCAGCCGTAATGGTTTTGTTCGTAAGTTTTATGAAGCGATTAAAGAAGCCACCGGGCAGGGGATTGTGACTCGTTTTTTCGCCACCGGGGTGACACCGATTACTTTGGATAGTTTAACCAGTGGTTTTAATATTGCCGCTAATTTGACGACTCATTTTTATTTCCATGAAATGATGGGGTTTACGGAATCTGAAGTGGGCACTTTGCTCAAGAAAACGGCGCCTGCGTTGCAAAAAGAAGAACATCAAAGGGTGTTGAACGATCTGAAAAAATGGTATGATGGTTATGTCTTTGCCCGAAAAGCTAAAACAAAATTGTATAATCCGGATATGGTGCTTTACTTTTTAAAAGAATTTGCCTATGAAAATGAGTACCCGGAGACATTAATTGATCTCAATATTGCCAGTGATTATGGCAAGCTCCGCCGTTTGTTTCGTTTAGGCACCAGTGAACATTATAAAGTGGTTTTGGAAAAATTGATCGAAACCGGGCGTGTTGAGGGTTTATTGACTCAACAATTTAGTTTTGAAAAATCGTTTGATCAGGATGATTTCATCAGCCTGTTATTTTATATGGGTTTAGTTACCATTCATCAAACGAGACTGTCTCGTTTCAAGTTTTCCTTTCCAAATTACGTCATTAAGGAGTTGTATTTAGAGTTTTTTATCAAGTCCCTCAAGGAGCAATTTCAACTCGACTTTGAAATTAATGATGTTCGTGATAAGTTGGAACAGTTAGCGCAAGATAATAACATCAAGCCCTTTGTGAGTTTAACGGAAAAGGCTCTGAAAACCTTATCCAACCGTGATTTCATCTCTTTTGATGAAAAATACGTTAAGGCATTATTTGTTGGCTTTGCCAGTTTGTCGAATTTGTATTTTATCAAAAGTGAACCCGAACTGGAACAGAAATATCCTGATATTCTGTTTTTATACCGCCAACCTTATGCTCCGAATTATCAATTTTTATTGGAGTTAAAGTATTTGAACAAGAAGCAGCGTAGCCGATTAAACGAGAAGCGAAAAGAAGCCATTAATCAAATTGAAAGGTATAAGCAGTTTCCTGAAATCCAACAGTTGGAGAATTTGAAAAGTTGGGCGATTGTGTTTGTCGGTGAGAAGGCTTCAGTGGTTGAGGAGGTTTAACGGTATCTTATATATAAGAAATCCGATTTTTGAAAAAATCGGATTTCTTGAACCCGTTCAATTTAACACTTTTTAACACTTTATCATTTCTATGCTATCAAAACAACTCATCAAAAAAGGGGTTTGTGCCGCGCTGGATAGCTCGTGTAGCTCGTGTAGGGTGGGTAGAAAACCCACCAATCTTTGGACTCCAAACATTAACGAATATAAATTATGTCAATAAGATTACCTTATGGCATTAGCAATTTTAGCCAACTGGTAAGCGAGAATTATTATTACGTTGATCGCACGGCTAATATTGAAAAGCTAGAACAAGCCAATGAACCTTATATATTTTTTTTACGTCCACGCCGCTTTGGTAAAAGTTTGTTTATCTCTATGTTGCGGCATTATTATGGTTTAGAATTCACCAAGCAGTTTGCTCAATTATTTGGCAACTATTATATTGGTCAACACCCAACGCCAAAAGCCAATAGTTATGCCGTTTTGTACTTGGAATTTAGTCGGATTGATACCACGACTAGAGAGAGTACTTTTGAAGGTTTTTTAAGTAATGTACGCTGGGCAGTCAAAGATTTTTTGGTCCGCTACACCCAGCTTAAACTATCAGAACAAAAATCAATTCTCTCGTGTTCTTCTCCTAGTGAAGTTTTGAAAGCTTTGTTTGAAACGGTTGATAAACAACAACCCATCTATGTGATAATTGATGAA
>Ga0190358_1000188_pt1 | contig 21493 bp, 22 predicted proteins | sample 48721812_MG_FD_161666 | JGI IMG/M metagenome (GOLD analysis project Ga0190358, IMG submission 161666) | Hydrothermal vent microbial mat bacterial communities from Southern Trench, Guaymas Basin, Mexico - 4872-18-1-2_MG | ecosystem: Environmental > Aquatic > Marine > Hydrothermal vents >... | reverse complement strand
AGAGGGAAGAGGAGTATTTGCATATCCTTCTTCTACTATTTTCAAATTTATATTTTCATTTTTATAATACAAATAAGCAAGACTTCGTCCATATCTATCTTCTCTTTCTTTTCCAAATTTTAATATAACAGTTTTATTAAGAACTAAATTTTCTAAAAGTTCTTTAGCCTCTCCATAATACTTTTCTCCTTTTTCAGGAGTATTAATTCCTAATAATCTTATAGAACTTCCATTACTTTCTACTGTATCTCCATCTATTACTCTATCAATAAAGACAGTTTCAGATTCAATTAAATATTCTTCTAATTTATTATCTAATTCAGGAAAAAACGCAAGTAAAATTCCAATTAAAATTAAAATTCCTATAAGAAATATTTTTCTATATTTTTCTTTATTCATATCTTTTCAATAAGAATAATTAATATAAATAAACTTGTATGATATTTAGTATGGAAAATTCAATTCTTCTTGCAGATAGAAATTCAAAAGCATGGAAATTTGCAAAAAAGATAAAAAAGTATATTCAACAAGAAAAAAAAGATTACATTGATTTATGTGAATTGGAAATGAGAGAGTTTAGAAATAAGGAATTACTTCCATATTCTCCTCAGAATTTAAGAAAAAAAGATGTTTATTTAATTCAATCTTCAGATAAAGACCCTAATAAATGGTGGGCAGAATTATTATTAATTAAAGACATGGCCTTAAGTGCATCTGTAGAAAATTTAACTTTTGTTTTGCCAAATATGGCTTATTCAAGACAAGATAGAAAACATAAATCTCGTGTTCCAATATCTGCAAGAGCAGTTGCTAATTCTATTTCTCCTGGATTAAAGAGAATAATAACTTCAGATTTACATGCTTCACAAATACAAGGATTTTATCCTGCAAATCTTCCTGTAGATAATTTGTATAGTTTTCCAGAAGCAGTTAAATATCTCAGAAAAAATCATTTTAAAGATTTAGAGAATTTAGTTATTGTTGCTCCTGATACTGGAGGAGTTGGAAGAGTTAAATCTTTTTTTAGAAGAATGAATACTGCAAATAAAGAAGATTCAAAGAAGCATAATTATTCAATGGCAAACATTCTAAAAATAAGAAATGAAAATAATGAAGTAGAAGATATGAAATTAATAGGAAATGTGGACAATAAAAATGTGCTAGTTGTTGATGATATCTATGATAGTTGTGGAACAATTATGGAAGCAGGAAAATTATTAAGAGAAAATGGAGCAAAAAAATTATTGGCTTATGCTGCTCATGGAATATTTACTAAAGGAAGAAAAGATCTTACGAATTTTTTTGATATTGTAATGACTAGCAACACTCACTATTCAAGAAAAGACAAATTAGAAGTAATTGATGTAAGTCCTTTATTTGCAGAAGCAATTTATCGTGCTCAAAAAGGAGAATCTATTTCTAAATTATTTGAATAAAATAAAGATTTAAGAAACAGCTCAGAAAATGTGAGGGACAGGATTCGAACCTGCGTAAGCACTAAGCTACAGGATTTCTTACGAATTTTTTTGTCTTAAGTCCTGCCTGTTTGACCACTCCAGCACCCTCACATAGTCAAATTTTCAAATAGAATTATACTTAAAAACTTTTGTAAATCTAAAATCCAAAACAATTTCTATACTTCATCATACTAGAATATTTAAGAAGCAATTTCGCATTGCTGAGTTCACTCTCTACCCACATGTCTCCATTTGCTTTAGCAGATTGAACAACTTCACACAATCCTTTTTCATTTAAATCAGAAATATATTTTGCATGCATAATTAAAACAAAATCAGGACTTCCAGAATTTAGAAATCCTTCTTTTCCAATTAAAAATCCACTTCTCCAAACTCTTTCTCCTTCTTCAAAACTATAAAATTGCAATCCTATTATTCCATTAGAAGGTAAATCCAAAATAGCTTCACTATAAAGAACATTTTGTCCAAGAATATTTATTTCTTCAGAACTTAAAGGAACAATTTCTATTGAAGTTCCTCCATTATTTCCTGTATTTTCAGAAGTAACATTATTATCTTTTCCATTCAAAAATATAATTAGTAAAACAGCCACTATCACAACTATTCCTAAAACTATCCAGAATATTTTTTTATTTTTATTTAACTTCATTATAATTCCTTTTTTTAGTGAAGTTCCAAATAGAATAACATTTATTAATCTTTTTAATCTAGTTATTTTATGAAAGAGCTGGTGATTAAGCTTCTAAAAAAAGCATTAAAAGCAAAAAAAGTAAAAATAAAAGAAGAGCAAATAGACAAACTTCTTGAAATTCCTCCAAATATAGAATTAGGAGATTATGCTTTTCCATGTTTTTTTCTAGCTGAAAAATTTAAAGAATCTCCAGAACAAGTTGCATTAGATATTAGAGAGAAAATAGGAACACCTCCAGCAACTGATTTTGAAGATATTCAAACTCAAGGCCCTTATATTAATTTCTTTTTTAATAGAAAAAGTCTTGCAAAAAAATTAGTTTGGAATGCAATAAATAAAAAAGAAAATTTTGGAAAAAGTAAAATAGGAGATAAAAAGAAAATTATTGTTGAGTTTTCTTCTCCAAACATAGCAAAACCTTTTGGAATAGGACATTTAAGATCAACAATAATTGGAAACTCTATTGCAAATCTATGTGAATTTCAAGGTTTTAAAGTAATTCGTTTAAATTATTTAGGAGATTGGGGAGCTCAATTTGGAAGACTTTTAGTAGCATATAAAAAATTTGGAAATGAAAAAGAATTACAAAAAAATCCAATAGAATATATGCTAAATCTTTATGTAAAAGCAAACAAAAAACAATTTGATAAATTAGCAGCAGAAGAATTCAAAAAGCTAGAGAATGGAGAAAAAGAAGAAGTAATGCTCTGGAGAACTTTTAAAGAATATAGTCAAGAGGAATTTAATGAAATGTATCAAAAACTTGGAATAAAATTTGACCAACAACTTGGAGAATCAATGTATGGAAAAAAGATGAAAGAAACTATTAAAGAATTAAAAAATAAAGATTTATTAAAAAAAAGCCAAGGTGCTCAAATAGTTGATTTAACCAAATATGGACTTGGAGTTTGTTTAATAGAAAAAAAAGATGGAGCAACACTTTATGCTACTAGAGATTTGACTTCTGCAATTGATAGATATAAAAAATATAAATTTGACAGAATGATTTATGAAGTTGGAAAAGAGCAAGAACTTTATTTTAATCAATTATTTAAAATTTTAGAATTAATGGGGTATAAATGGGCTGAAAAATGCATACATGTAATTCATGGACATTACTTAGACAAAGATGGAAGAAGATTTTCAACAAGAAAAGGAAAAAGTGTTTTTATGAAAGATATTCTAACAGAAACAATTTCTCTAGCAAAAAAAGAAATTAAAAAAAGAAGTCCAAAAATAAATGAATCAGAATTAGAAAAAAGAGCATCTAAAATTGCAATTGCAGCAATCTTTTATGGAGATTTAAAAAACAATAGAAAAAACAACGCTCTTTTTGATATTAAAAAATTTGTTTCTTTTGAAGGAGATACAGGCCCGTATATTCAATATAGTTATGCAAGAGCAAGTTCAATTCAAAGAAAAGCAAAGAATTCTCAAAAATTTGAAGTTTATGATTTAGAGAATATAGAAATAGAATTAATAAAAAAACTTTTAGAGTTCCCAGATATTGCATTAAAAGCATACACTTTTTTGAATCCTTCATTAATTGCAAATTATGCTTATAAAATTTCTAAGCTTTTTAATGAGTTTTATCATTCTTGTCCAGTAATTGGTTCAAAATCAGAAATGTTTAGATTGGCTTTAGTAGAAGCATTTAGACAGATTATAAAAAATTGTGCACATTTATTAGGATTTGAATTACTTGAAGAAATGTAAAGAAAAATTATTTAAATTCAAAATACTTTTAATAAAAATAAAAGGGAGGTGAAGTTTAATGGTTCAGACAAAAAAGATGAATGAGAACTTTTTTGTAAAATTACAAAAAGAGCTTACTACAATAGGAGAATTGATTCGTGCTAGACAAGACGAAAAACAATCTATTTTAAATGAATTTGATTTAGAGAGTAAGAGATTCTTTTTTGGTAAGATTTCTCAAAGAGCTTTAGCAGCTTCTGTAAAAAAGACAAATTTAGAATTGCAAAGATTAGACAAAGATATAAGAGAAGCAATTAAGAGAGCAAGAAGTCTTTCAAATAGAGAAATGAAGCTTATAGGTGACCAAGCTCCAATAGGTTATAGAGCAACTATATCTGGAATAACTGGAGGAGATAAGAAGAAAAAAAAGGCACCAGCTAAAAAGAAAACTGTAAAAAAGAAAAAGTAGTTATCAAAACTTATTTAAATTGCTTTTATTTTAGAATCTTATCTATTAAACAAAAAAGGAGGTAGATATGGCAAAAAAAGATGGGTCAAAAATCTTAAACTTTGTTGTTTGGCTAACAGGGATAATAGTATCTCTTGCAGTAGGATTTGGTCTAATTGGCGGAACATTGAGTGTTCCTTATTTAGGAATTGTTAATGTAATTGCTGGTTGGGTTGTGATAGTAACAACATTACTAGGATTAGTATTAGCTTTATTAAAAATCTAAATTTTATTTTTTATTTTTTATTTTTTATTTTTGAATTAGAAAAAAGATTTTATTTTCTAATAAATTTTCTGAAAGATTATTTGATTTAAGAATTAGAATAGAAATTAAATAAAAATAAAGGAAATTTTAGCTTATTTTTTCTTTTTAACACACCAAGCTTTTTTCCATGGTCTTATCATAAGAATTATCCATGCTAAAAGATACCATCCCCAATGAACTGCTAATATTAAATTGGAAAAAGCAGGCCAAACTGTCATAAGAAAAAAAGCAAATGCAAAAACACTTAATTTTGCAAGTGATATGTCCCAAGCATCTAATTTTTTAACTTTATCATGAAGTTTTTTCATTTTTTATCTCTTGATTTCGCTTAGCATTTATATTAAATTGCCTTTCGCAAAACCGTTCGCCACCTCCTTTTAACTCTCTTTTATTATTTAACTGGCTTCATTTCTTTCCAAGCAAGTTCAAACATTTGTTCTAGAGCCTGAGCAAAGAATTCTGTGTTTATCCATATTCCAATGTCATAATTTTGATGGAATTTTTTATCGTCTAAAAGCATGAACATTAATTGATTTGAATCAATAATCATAAATCGAGCTTTTAATTCTCCAATATGTTTTACTTCTGCAACTTTCTTTAATTCTTTTGCAACTTTTAAATTATTTTTATCAATTGGAGCAGCAATTCTTATCTTTACTCCTCTTTTTTTACACTTTTCCATACTAGGCATTAAAGCTTCAAGTTTTCTATTTAATCCTTCTGCTGTTGTTACTAAAGTAATTGTTGACTCAGCATCTCTTATCATCATATCTAAATGATTGTAAAGATTTTGTCTTCCTCTTATACTTCCAGACAAATCAGAAGGTTCTACAAACTTAATTCCTTTTGTAAAAAGCATATTTAATTCATTAAGAACTTCATCTTCTTTTAAACTTTCTAATCTTTTTGTTCTTTCTTTAGCAGAAATCATTAAATTTTTCTTTACTCTTTCAACAACTTCTTCTGGTTTTAGAGCAACAAATTTAATGGGTTTTCCTAGCTTCATAATAATAAACCCTTTTTTTTCTAAACTTTCTAAAATATCATAAGTTCTAGAACGAGGAACATCAGAAATATTACTTAATTCTCCTGCAGTAGAAGTTCCCCTGGATAATAAAGCAGTCCATACCTTTACCTCATAGAGGTTCAAATCAAAAATTTTCCTGAGCCTACTTAAAAATTCTTCTTTGACAATCATGGTGATATTAGTTGGGTTTTATTTTTAAAGATTATTATGCTAAAAGAGTAACCTTGAAGGATTACTTCTTAGTAGTCAATAACAATTATTTGTCCCCTTTTATCTTTTATTTTAAAGTCAATTTTCTTTTTAAATCTTTCCTTATTAGTTGTAACAATTTCTAGTTTTTTTGAATTAATTCTCTCTTTTATGAGAGATTTTTGACTATTCAAAATTTTTTGAAATTTCTCTTCGGTAATTATCTTTAAAGAAATTTTATCTTTTTTATTTAATCCCAAACTCTTTCTAAATGCTTGAATTTTCCTTGACATTTCTCTAGCATATCCTTCTGCTTCAAGTTCTGGAGTTAGATTAAAATCAAAGTCTACTCCAAATTCTTTGGCTTTTTTAAATTCAATTTTCTTGACATTTAATTGTTTTTTGAGAATTTCAGAAAGTTCTTTTTTTAATTCTAATTTTTTGACAATAACTTTTGAAAGAGGCCACTTTAATCCAATACCTTCTTTATCTCTTAGAGCCAAACCTCTTTCAATTATTTGTAATAGTTTTTCAAATTCATTCTCTAGAGATTTATTTATCTCTTTTTCATTGAATTTAGGCCATTTTGAAAGATGAACAGAATTCTTTTCAAAATTAGAATAGACATATTCAGAAATATAAGGAGCAAATGGAGCTAACAACAAAGAAACCTCTTTTAGAACTTTTCCAATTATTTTTTTTGTATCTTCTCTTTCTCTAGCCATTTTAATATATCCTCTAGAGAAATCTTTTACCACAAATTTCATTATTTTTTCAAAAGGAGGATTTAACAAATAATTTTCTAAATCTTTTGTAACTTCTTTAATTAATTTATTTAATCTACTTAAAATCCATTTATCTTCTATTTGCAGAAAACATTTTTTATTTTCTAATTGATTATAATAAGTATTACAATTATATAGAACAGTTAAAAAAGGAATTATTGCTTCTTTCATTAAATTAAATGAAAATCTCTTTGAATTTCCTACATCAGAGGTGAAGAATTGCAATCGAATTGCATCAACACCTGCCTTGTCAATAATTTCTCTTGGAACAATTATATTTCCTTTACTTTTGCTCATTTTTTCTCCATTTTCATCGACAATGTGACCCATAGAAATAGCATTTTTGTATGCAGGTTTATTAAATAGTATAGCAGCTAGAACATGAAGAGTATAAAACCACCCTCTTGTTTGATCAACTCCTTCTGCAATATAATCATAAGGAAATCTTCTCTCAAATTCTTTTTTATTTTCAAAAGGATAATGAAATTGTGCAAAACTAGCTGCTCCAGAATCATACCAACAATCAATAACATCAGGTATTCTTGTCATTTCTTTTCCACATTCACATTTAAGTTTAATTTTGTCTATCCATGGTTTGTGCAAATCAACTTTTCCAGTTATTTTTTTAGTAGAATTTTTTTTCAATTCTTCAACACTTCCAATTATTTTTTCTTTTCCACATTCACATCTCCAAATTGGAAGAGGAGTTCCCCAAAACTTAAATCTAGATAAAGACCAATCTTTTGCACCCTCTAACCATTTTCCAAATCTTCCTTTTTTAATATGTTTTGGATTCCAATTTATGATATTATTTAATTTTCTCAATTTTTCTCTTATTTCATTAACTCTAATAAACCAAGAATCAATTCCATAGTATAATAAAGGAGAATCACATCTCCAACAAAAAGGATAAGTGTGTTTAAATTTTTCTTTTTTAAATAAAAGATGTCTTTTTTTCAAATCTTCTATTATATCTTTTTCAGCATCCTTCACAAATTTTCCTCTAATAAATTCTGGAACAATATTTAGAAATCTTCCATCTTCTCCCACAGTATGAATTTCTGGAAGTCTCTCTCTTTTTCCCACTATATAATCGTCTTCTCCATACATTACTGCTGTATGAACTATTCCTGTTCCATCTTCAGTTGTAACAAAATCTGCAGAAATTATTTTGTGAGAATTTTCATTTGAAATTTCTTTAATTCTATAGAGAGGTTCATATTCTAATCCAATTAAATCCTTACCCTTGTATTTTTCAATTATTTCTCCTTTAACTAGTTCTTTTTTTTCTTTTGCAAGAATTATTTTATCTCCATCAGGCAATTTAATCTTTACATAATCAATCTTGTTTCCTACTGCTAATGCAACATTTCCTGGCAAAGTCCAAGGAGTTGTTGTCCAAGCTAAAATATATTCGTCTTTTTTTCCTTTTACTTTAAAAGCAACATATACAGATTCTTCTTCTATGTCTCTGTATCCTTGAGCAACTTCATGACTTGATAAAGGTGTTCCACATCTAGGACAAAAAGGAACAACCTTATGCCCTTCATAGAGCATTTTTTTATCATATAATTCTTTTAAACTCCACCAAATACTTTCAATATAATTATTGTCTAGAGTAACATAGGGGTTTTCTAAATCAATCCAGTAATTTAATTCTTCTGTTGATTTTTCCCATTCCTTAATATAATCAAAAACACTTTCTCTAGCTTTCTTCACAAATTTTTCAACTCCATATTCAATGACTGCCTTCTTGTCTGATAAATTAAGGTTCTTTTCAACTTGGACTTCAATAGGCAATCCATGACAATCCCATCCCCCTTTTCTAGGAACAGAAAAACCATTCATGAATTTGAATTTACATATTATATCTTTAAAAGTACGGGCTTCTAAATGATGCAATCCAGGAGGAGCATTTGCAGATGGAGGTCCTTCTAGAAAAGAAAATATTTTTTTCTTAGGATTGTCTTGAACAGCTTTTTTTATCTCTTTAGAGCACTTTTTCCAAATTTCTCTTGCTTTATGCTCAACTTGCTTAAAATCATACATGTTAAAGAAATAGAATTCAATATTTTTAAAGATATTTAATTAAGCTCTTCCAAAAATTCCTTTTCAAGGAAATGAAGTTTACTAGGAATAATTAAACAATAAGGTTTTCTAACTCCTGAAAATTCTTTAAATTCTTCAATTGTTTTATAAGAAATCTTTCTGTTTGAAGTTCCTAATACCTGACATAAAACTAACTTATTTAATTTTATTTTATATTCTTTAGCAGCTTTTTCTAGTTGATTTAGAGCATCTAAAAATTCTAATCCAATATCAATAAGAACTAAACTATGTGCTTTACTTGATTGATTTTCTTGAACAATTTTCATAAAACTTGTTGGTTCATAGTTTTTTTTCCAAGCAGGCATACTTGCTATTTTTCCAAATTTATATAATTGTAATCCTGTTTCTGCAATTGCATCAAATATTGAAGCATTGTAAATAATTTTTGTTCTTATTCCTGATTTTTTTGCTTCTTGTAATAAAGTTATGTGTGTAGTAGCTGTTAAAGGACTTCCATAAACTAAAAGTGCAACATCGCATTTATCTGCTTTTTCAAGAATTTCTAGATTTTCTACAAATTCTCTATTTGCATCAACTATTTTTTTACCAATTACTTCTTCTAATTGATGCTTTGTATAAGGAAAATCTACAGTGTAATTTTCTAAATAAATTTTTTTGCATTTTTTAGCAGCTACTAATCCAAATTTTGATATTCCATCTCTATTTAATCCCAATCCAATTATATATAACATAGAAATCAGAGAAAAAAGAAGTTTATAAGTTTATTTTTTCATGCTTTTCCAAATTTCTAAACCTTCTAGACTATTTCTAATTCTATCTGGACTTTCACAAATAATAGTTGTTTCTTTATTTGAAGGTAAATTTTCAAGAAGTTCTTTCCATTGTTTTTTCTCTAAATTCTTATGCCTTTTTTCTCCTTTTTCTCCATACTCAATTCCAGAAAAATGAACATGCCATTTTTCACAAGGAAACAATTTTTTTATTTTTTTCCAGTCTATTTTCTTTTCTCTTGCAAGAACATGTGCAAAATCAATACAAAAACTACATCCAGTTTCTTTTACTAAATTTGAAATTTCTTCAGGACTTCCAAAAACATTCACTTTACCCATTATTTCAGGACACAGTTCAATTTTCCATTTATTCTTTTTAATATCTTTTAGAATTTCTTTAATTCTTAATCTAATATTTTCAAATGCAAATTCTTTATTTTTTCCAAAATATCCTGGATGAAAAATTATTCTTTTTGCTCCTATCCAATTTCCAATTTGACAGCAATCTAGAATTCTTTTTTTACTTGATTCAATCTTCTTTAACTCATTTGAATTTAAATTAATCCAATAAGGAGCATGAATACTCAAATCAATTTCTAATTTTTTTGCAATTTTTCCTATTCTTAGAGCATCTTCTTTATTTTTTATATAAACTCCATAAGTAAATGCAATTTCACAAGCTTTTAATCCCAATTTAGAATAATTTTTTAGAATTTCTTCAGCATTCTTAATTGAACCTAATCCAGAAGGCCCAAATTTTATTTTCATTTTCTTTTCAAACTTCTACTAGTAACTAAAGCAATAAAGAAAAAGCTAAACATTAGAACATCACTTCTAATTAACATTCCTGCAATTCCTCCAAGCAAACTTAGATAAACAATTATCTTAAACCATTTTTTTCCTGCTTTTAGTTCTTCTTTTGTTTTTTTAGCAAGAATTTCTCCAATAAAAAAACCTAAAATTAGAATTCCAATTCCTATTAATATTTTAAATATCTCTTGCATAATTAGTTAAAGAAATTTGAGATTAAAAGACTTTTGGAAAAGAATTCAACTTTCATAATTTAGAAACTTATCTGAGAAATCATTAATTTCTTTTAATAAATCTATTCTATAATTTTTTCCTTTAAATCTTGTTAATTCTCTATAATAATTTCCTGCTTTGATTATATTATTTACTATAGTTTCTCTTAACTCTTCATTTATTTTTTCAGGTTCTTTATTCTTAATAAATTCTTTAAGATTATTTAGAGTTACAACAAGTCTTTTTTCAAGTTCATTTGGTTTCATTTCACAATAATTTTTTACAGGAACTTCATTTAATTCTTCTATTGTATTAATAATCTTTTCTTTTAAATATTTGTATTTTCCATTATTAGAGTGATTTAAAGATTCATAAAATTCTCTAGCGATTTTTAAGGATTCTACTGCAATTATTGGGCGATTTTTTTTCCAGTCTTTTCTTGCAGATTCTAGTAGTTTTGAAATTTCTGCTATTTTAAAATTCTCCTCTTTTATTTTCACCTCTAGATTCATATACTTTATCAACAAAAACTCTTTAAATAATTTAGTATTCTTAATCATATGTATTTTAAATATTTGATAGTAGCGAGTAAAAAAGATAAGGCAGGAATAAATATAACAACTCAATTATCTCAGTTTCCAAATTCAGCTTTTAATTTTTATTTAGTTGAAGAAGAGATAATTTATACAGAAAATCTAAATTTAGAAAAAATAAATAGATATGATTTTATTATTTTTGCTTCAAAACACGAATCAAGCAAAAAAGAAAAAACTCTTTCTATTCATGCTCCTGGAAATTGGAGAATTGCAGAATTAGGAGGAAAAAGTAGAGAGATTTCAAAAACTTCTGCTTTATTTCAAAAGCAATTATTTGAGAAATTAAATTATAATGCAAATAGTTCAGGATTAGGAGAAAAATATAAAGTAACTTTAGAGTGCACTCATCATGGGCCTTTATTAGACAAACCCTGTTTATTTATTGAAATTGGCTCAACAACTGAAGAATGGGAAGACAGAAGAGCAGGCTTTATTGTAGCAAAAACAATTTCAGAGACAATTAAGAATTTTAAGCCTAATCCTTATAATGAAATTGCAGTAGCAATTGGAGGACCACATTATTGCCCTAATTTTAATAAAATACAATTAAATTCAAATGTAGCAATTTCTCATGTAATTCCAAATTATGTTTTTCCTCTAACAGAAGAAATGATAAAAGAAGCAATTGAAAAAACAGAAGAAGAAATTGATTTTGTATTATTAGATTGGAAAGGATTAGGAAGAAAAGAGCAAAGAGACGAAATAATAGAAATTTTAGATAAATTATATATTAATTACAAAAGAACAAGTCAAATAAGTAAATAATTTTTCTTAAAAAATACGCCCTGGGCAGGAATCGAACCTGCGAGCCCAAAGGGCCCGGATTAGCAATCCGGTGCAATACCATTATGCGACCAGGGCATGATTTTAGAATATTTTTCTACTATTTAAGCTTAATTATTTGGCCAAATATAAGGCAGTTCTGGAGATTCTTTCCAACCAAATTTAGAATAATAATTTTTATCTTTTCTTAATAAATTTCCTCTATGAGATGAATGAAATTTTCTACTTCCAAACCAAGGAGGAAAAACAATTTTTCCTCTTATAGTTTCAAATTTCATATTGTTTTTATATCCTCTAGAAATCCATTCTTTAATTGCCAAATTAAAATATAATTTAAGAGCATTGGAATATCCTTTCCACATTTTTACAGCAGGATGATTTCTCCAACCTTTTGTTTTAGTTCTATTTAATATAATATTTAGAATTTGAAAAGCTTCTACTCTTTGTTTTCCAAGTCTTTTATCGTCTAATACTTCCACAGATTTTTTCAAGCTTGAATATGGTAAAAAGGTTTGCATTTTATTTTTTGTTTATTTGATTAAACCAAACTCTAGAGAAGAATATAGATAAAAGTAGCAATATAAATCCTGCTATTAGAAAAAGAGAACTATTTAAAATAATTCCAACAATAAATAAACAGAGAATACAAATAGAACAGACAACAGCATTTATTTTATCTTGTTTTTTTAATTTTCTAAAAATTCTTTTCATTTCAGAGAATAGCGAGGGCGGGATTTGAACCACGCGACCTCCGGGTGTCCGAAATCGAAGATTTCCGAGCAACTTAAAGTTCAGAGAACTTCAACTTTATGGGCCCGACGAGCACTCCAGACTGCTCCACCTCGCTATAATAATAAATACTCTAATCTACTTTTAAACTTAACGCCCGCACCAGGAATTGAACCTGGGAGCCCAAAGGGCCATCCGCTCCAGGGATGTGCAATACCACTATGCGATACGGGCAGAACAATATAATATCTTTCTAAACCTTTAAAAAACTAGAGGATTTATCTTCTTTTATGTTAGAATTAGGAATTGATGATGCAGGAAGAGGTCCAGTAATCGGTCCAATGGTTTTAGCAGGTTGTTTGATTGACAGCAAAACATTAATCAATTTTAAGAAACTAGGAATTAGAGATTCTAAACAATTAACTCCAAAAAGAAGAGAGTTTCTAGCAGAAAAAATAAGAAAAGAGGTAAAAAATTTTGAAATTGTTTTAGCATCAGCAGACGAAATAAATTTAAAACAAGACTCAGGAATAAATCTTAATAAATTAGAAGCAATAAAAGCAGCAAAAATAATAAATAAACTAAATTCTGGAAATGAGAAAATAAAAGTAATTTTAGATTGTCCTTCAACAAGTCTAGTTAAGTGGAGAGATTTTTTAAGAACTCAAATAAAAAATTTATCTAATTTAGAAATAATTTGTGAGCATAAAGCAGATAAAAATCATATTTCTGTTTCAGCTGCTTCAATTCTAGCAAAAAGCGAAAGAGAAAAACAAATAGCAAAATTAAAAAAGAAATATGGAGATGAAATTGGTTCTGGTTATACTTCTGACCCTCTAACTTCAAAATTTTTAACTAATAATTCAAGCAAACATAAAAATAGTGGAATTTTTAGAAAAAATTGGAGCACCTGGAAAAAAATACAGGCAAAATCAGAACAAAAAAAATTAGATTTTTAATATCCTAATCTTTAAAAATATCTATTGTTTATCATCTTAATGGGTTTGGGATTTTCAGCGGAGGTAATTTAAAAAATCACTCTTCAAATTTAAGTAGAAAATCGAAAAAAACCTGGAGGCTGTTTTCACATGATGTATATTAAAAAACTGGTGATGCATGGTTTTAAGAGTTTTCCAAAAAAAACAGAACTTCCTTTTACAGAAGGAATAAATGTTATTCTAGGCCCAAATGGTTCTGGAAAAAGCAATGTTTCAGATGCTCTTTGTTTTGTACTTGGAAGATTGAGTATAAAATCTATGAGAGCTGCAAAGGCAAGAAATCTCATTTTTTTAGGAACAAAATCAGCAGCTCCTGCAAAAGAAGCAAGCGTAGAAATAGTTTTTGATAATTCTGATAAAACATTTTCAATTGATAAAAAAGAGATTTCTTTTAAGAGAATAGTCAAGAAAAATGGACAAAGTGTTTATAAAATAAATAATGAAATTAAAACAAGGCAACAGATGTTAGGATTGCTTGCTCAAGCAGGAATAGATCCAAATGGATTTAATATAATTCTTCAAGGTGAAATTCAAAATTTTGTAAGAATGTATCCTGAAGATAGAAGAAAAATAATTGAAGAAGTTTCTGGAATATCTATTTATGAATCAAGAAAAGAAAAATCTCTAAAAGAACTAAAAAAAACAGAAGAAAAATTAAAAGAAGTTTCTGCAATTTTAAGAGAAAGAACAATTTATTTGAATAATCTTGAAAAAGAAAGGCAACAAGCATTAAGATATAAAAAATTAAAAAAAGATGTTCAAATATTAAAAGCAAGCATTATTTCTTTTGACTTAACTAAAAATAAAAAAGAGTTAGACAATATTAATAAAAAAATACAAGAAAAAAATTCAGAAATAGAAAAAACAAAAAAATTAATTTCAAAAATAAATGAAGACATAGAAGAATTTGAGTCAAAAATAATTTCAATAGAAAAAACAATTCAAAATTCAACTGGTTTAGAACAGGAGAAATTAAATTCAGAGATTACAAATCTTAGAGCAGAACTTTCTGGATTAAATGTAAGATATGAAAATTCAGAATCAAGAAATTCAAGTTTATTAAGCCAGAAAAAAGAATTAGAAGAGACAATTAAGGAATTTACAGAACAAGTAAGCAGTTTAAAGAAAAATATATCAAAAACTTCAAGTTCTAAAAAAAATTTGAAAGATAAAGAAATAGAATTAAAAAAAGAATCCCTAGAGAAATTAGAAGAGCAGAGAAAAAAATTCTATATGGTAAAATCAGAATTAAAGTCAATAAGAGAAAGACTTCAGGACAAAAATTCTCTTTTGGAAAATTATGAAAACGAATCAGAATTTTTAGTTAGACAATCAAAATTATTATATGAAGAACTATTTGATAAAAACACAAACGAATCAAAAGTACACTCTCTAAAAAATTCTCTGGAACAGAAAAAAGAGCTTTTGGAAAATCTAAATAAAAAAGAAATAAAATTAGAGAGAATTTCTTCTGTAAATGAAAGTGAAATTGAAAAAGAAAAAAAGATTACAGAAACAATCTCTAAAATGGATGTATGTCCTCTATGCAAAAGCAAAATAACTAAAGAACATGTTTTAGAAATAAATAAAGAAACTTTTCCAAAAATAGAAGAATTAAAAACAGATATTGAAAAAGCAGATAGAGAATTATCTGCTCTATATAATCAAAGAGATTTATTAAAACAAGACATTGAACAATTAAATGAAGAAATTTCAAAGCGAGAATCTGATTTAATAAAAATTTCAAATATTAATGATAAAAAAGAACAAATTAAAGATATCTCAGAAAAAATACAAAAAACTAAAGAAGAGATTAAAGAATTAGATAAAATTAGAAAAAGATTAGAGGAGAATTTTAAAGAAAATCAAAATATAGAGCAAAAATATGAGACAGCAAGAATAGAAGTTCAAGAAATCTCTTTGAGAGATGAAGAAGATTTAGATTCTGAAATTTCTTTTAAACAAAGAGAATTAGAAAGAGCAAAAATAGCATTAAAACAAATATTAAGAGAGCAATCTGATTTAGAAGAAGAAAAAGAATCTCTTTCTAAAAAAATAAAAGAAAAACAAGAAAATCTAGACAAGAAAAAGAAACAAGAGCAAGAACTTTCTCAAAAATTCCAAAAACTAATTTCTGAAAAAGAGAGTTATCAAAAGGAAATTAGAAATAAGGAATATGGGCTTTCAACAAAACAAAATATAATTTATAATTTTGGAGAAAATCTAAATAATTTTAAAGTAGAAAAAGCAAGAATTGAAGCTATAGTAGAAAATTTTCAACACGAGATAAAAGAATTTGGAAATATTTCAATTATAAAAGGAAAGAGAGAAAATCTTGTAGAAAGGCTTCTCAGAGTTCAAAATCTTTTGGATAAAATAGGAACAATTAATTTACGTTCTTTAGAAGTTTATGATTCTATTAAAAAAGAGTATGATTCAATTAGAGAAAAAGCAGAAACAGTTGAAAAAGAAAAATCTGGAATTTTAAAAATTATACATGAAATTGATGTTAAAAAAAAGAAAGCTTTTCTAAAAACTCTTGAAAGTTTAAATGAAAAATTCTCAAGAAATTTTTCTCAATTAAGCACAAAAGGACAGGTTTTTCTTGATTTAGAAAATAGAAAAGAACCTTTTGAAGCAGGAGTTAATATTATTGTAAAAACAGGACATGGAAAATATTTTGATGTAAAGTCTCTTTCTGGAGGAGAGCAAGTTTTAGTTGCTCTTTCTTTAATTTTTGCAATTCAAGAATTAAATCCTTATGCATTTTATGTTCTAGATGAAATTGATGCTGCATTAGATAAAAGAAATTCAGAACGTTTGGCAAATCTCTTACAGAGATACATGAAAAATGGACAATATATTGTAATAACTCACAATGATGAGATAATTTCAAATGCAACTAATTTATATGGAGTTAGTATGCATGATGGAATAAGCAAGATAATTAGTTTAAAAGTGTAATAGAAATATTTATATAACTATAGTTACTTATATATTAACTATGGTCACAACTATTCAAATAAGCAACGAACTTTTAAAGAAATTGCAAAATATGAAGATTCACGAAAAAGAAAGTTACGAAGAATTAATTTGGGATTTATTAGAAGATAGAATGGAACTTTCAGAAGAAACTAAGAAAGATATTGTTGAATATGAAAAAAGTATAAAAGATAAAACATTTAAAGGAATTTCTTTTGAGAAAATAAAAAAAGAGAGCAATCTTTAATGTATTCTATTTTTTTTAATCCAAAAGCTGAAAAGCAATTTAAAAAATTAGATAAAGAAACTAAAAAAAGAATATCTTTTTTTCTTGATAGAATTAGAATAAGACCTTTTTTTCATGATATTAAAAAACTTGTAGGAACAAGATATTATAGGATAAGAGTAGGCAAATATAGACTTATCTTAGATATACTTCAGAATAAATTAATTATAATTGTTATTGAATTAGGATTTAGAAGCAAGATATACAGATAAAATGAATAAAAATCAACTTTTAGAGAGTCTAAAAAAACAAGGTTTTTCAGAAAAAATAATAAATGCATTTTCAAAAGTAAAAAGAGAGAATTTCATTTCTAAGAATTTAGAAGAGAGAGCTTATGAGAATATTCCTCTTGCTATTGGAAAAGGAGCAACAATTTCTCAACCATATACAATTGCAACTATGTTGAATATGCTAAATTTAAAATTAGGACAAAAAGTATTAGAAATAGGCTCAGGATGTGGTTATGTTTTAGCATTAATTTCTGAAATAATAGGGAATACTGGACAAGTTTATGGAATTGAAGTTATAAAAGATTTAGCAGAAAAATCAAAAAAAAATATTAGTAATTATAAAAATATTCAAATATATAATAAAAATGGAAGATTTGGATTAAAAGAAAAAGCACTCTTTGATAGAATATTAATAAGTGCAGGCTCTAAAGAGATATCAAAAGAACTTTTATTTGAATTAAAGAATAATGGAATTTTAGTTGCTCCAATTGGTTCAAGACATATGCAATCTCTAGTAGCTATAAAAAGAAATCAAAACAAGTTCAAAATTATTTCTTCTAAATCAGGATTTATATTTGTAGAATTAGTTTAAAAATTTAATATAAAAAAAGGAGAAAGTACTAAAAAAATAAAAAACTAAAAATTAAATTAGTAATAACTTTCTCCGAATTCTTCGTTTTTCTGAGGTTTCTTTCCTAGTAGAACAATTAAAACAACTAGTAAAACTAAAAACACAATTGCTAAAATAACTGTTAAAACAGTGATTGCATTTGTCTTTTTACCTTCAGTTGCTAAATTAAATGTTATTACACTATCTAGTTTTTCACCAGATAAAACATTAACATCAAAAGTGTATTCACCTTCTTCAGCAGCATTTGCAGTTACTGTAACTTCTTTGCTTGTTCCAGCTGGAATAGCTATCACGGCTGTATTAGCATCTACATCCAAATTACAGTTAGCTCCACAATTAGGTTCAGCAATAATTCTGTAAACTTTCAACTGATTAGTTGGGTTTACAATCATAAAGGTATATTCTGCATCTTCACCAGTTGCTACAATTTTTCTGAAACTAGTTACAATTACATTTCCGTTTGAAAAATCGTTTTCTATGATAATTTCCTCAGATTCAGCAACATCTAAGTCATCATCACTAGTAGCTTCTACATCTATAGTATAGATGCCTTCTTTAGCCTCATAAGGAATTCTTAGATAGAATTTTCCTTTTATCACATCATCGTTGTCATCGTCTTCTTCAGCAACAATATCTCCGAAATAAGCTGTTTTTTCAAGATCTAATGCAGGAATACTTACAGTCACATAAATGTCGTCAAGATCATTGTAACCAATGTTCTTTAAAACAACATCAATTGGAAGAAGTTCACCTGCAGAAACTCTTTGACTAACTTCTATTGACATAATTTCTGCATGATATGAAGGTCTTTGAACTCTCAAAACAAATTCAATAAGTTCTGTTTTGTAGTCTGAATTCCAAAGTTCTATATTAAGGAATAAATTATCACTAACTTCATCCTCAAGCTCATATGGAATGTCTAACTTAAGAGTCTTAGCATATCTCATACCTGCTTCAACATCAAAAAAAGAAGTTTTTTCACTTAAGTCAATTTTGCTTCCTTCAAGTTGAGCTTCCATTCTAACATTAGAGGCATCTTGAAGTGCAGTGAAAAACACTGTAATAGTTACAGTCTCTCCAGCAACAACAGCAATGTCTTCATTACCATATTCTTCAAGTCCATTAATTTCAACAGACTCAATTGATGCTAAAGGAGTTGTAGCTGCGCTTACAAATCCAACTAGAAACAACGCAATTGCAAGAGTACAGAAAGAAACCATAAGGTTTTTTGTATTCATTTTTGTACGCATTTTAATTTAATTATACAGAAATTTTTTCTGTATTTATATTCATATAGCCCTATTTATAAATCTTACTATTTGTAGTAATTTAATAGTTACTACAAAACAACTATCTGTAACTGACAGATAGTGAATAAGAATTAAAGAAAAATCTTATAGGCTTAATAGTTTAATATTTGTATCAGTTGTAGCAAAATTTTTAGCAACAATTATTTTACATCCAATTTCTTCTGCATTAGAGATTAAATAACTAGTTGCTATTCCGTCGATAACTATTACAAAAACCTTTTCTTTATTTCTTTTTAGAAAATTATTCAAACTTCGAGTTGAAATTGTTTTTATTTCTTCTAGATTTTCATTTAGAATAATTGCTTTATTAGATTTTTTATTTTTATTTGATATTTCTTTTAACTTGTTTTCAGTTTCTTTATTTAATTCAATTTTTTTTTCTAATTTTTGTTCTTGTAATTTTTTTAAAGAGATATCTTCTCTTTCTAATTCTTTAAAAGAAATCTTAGAAAAGAAATCCTCTGCAGGAATCTTTTTTCTAAGATTTGCTAGAATTTCTTTTCCAGTTAATTCTTCAACTTCTTTGCCATCAGGCGCAACTGCAATGTAAGCTACTTTTGCATTATCCATAACATTTCGAGCAATTAGTTTTCCTCCTCTATCTCCATCTAAAAATAGAGTTATTTCTTTTTCTTCACTTAGCTTTTTTATTGAGTTTGGAAGCTTTGTTCCATTCATTCCAATTACATTCTTAACACCATTTCTTAGCATATTTAGAACATCTGCTCTGCCTTCAACAACAATTAATTCTTTTCCAGAGATATCTCCACAAGGAAGTTTTTCTTCTCCATATTCTAGAATTTCTGAAGTTCTTTTAGAGTCTTTGATTTCATTTGAAATTTCTCTTGAATCAGTTGAGCCTTCAATTTCTTTCATTAATTTTTTAGCTCTGTCAATGATGTAATCTCTTTTGCTTCCTCTAACATCTTCAATTCTTTCAACATCTATCTGAGAGTCACAAGGTCCAATTCTTTCAATTGTTTCAATAGCAGCAGCAATTAGAGTTGTTTCTGACTGATCTAATGCAGTGGGAATTTTGATTTTTCCAGTTGTTTTTTTATCTTTTCTTTCTAAATCAACTTCAATTCTTCCAATTTTTCCTTCTTTTTGAAGTTCTCGCATTTCTAAGTCAGCTCCAAGCAATCCTTCTGTTTGTCCAAATAATGCTCCAATAACATCTGGTTTTTCTAATGCACCTTCGGCTGTAAAACTAACATGTATCATATATTTTATTGATACAGGACTTATTTTTGCCATATGTTTGTTCTCCTGAATAAAATGCTTGAAAACTACTGTTTTCTTTGTATTCAAAACCTTTAACTCAGTTCTGTGCATAGACACAATCTGGTTTTGAATGCATTTTTATTTTCTTTATTTAATTATTCAAAATCTAATGATTTTGCTAGAAAAATACCTCTATATTCACGATTTAAGAGCAAAAGCTCAAAATGAGTGTGAAAGTGATAATGATTAATAATAATCTATGATATTTTTCTGATATAATTAGAACTCTAGAGAGTTTTTAAAGCTTACTGATTATTTATAGATTCTCCAACATAATTTTCATAATATCTTTGAATTATTCCTAAATCCTTCATTCCAATTTCAACAGCTTTCATATATAATGTTTTTATCTTTTCTCTAATTCTTTTTAATTCATCTCTTTCTTCTTTGGTTGCTAAAAGTGCAAAGTCTCCAGCATCTTCTTGAATTATTTTTGCATATTGTCCATCTTTCCAAGGATTTTCTTTTTTAGCCATTTCAGAATAAGGTTTTATTTTTTCATTATATTTTTTACATATTTCATTTTCTCTTTCTGCTAAAAGTGCCAAATTAAATAATACTTGTTTTTGTTCTTCTGTAGCTATTGGTATAAAATCATCAATCGAAACTGTCATATTAAATAATTTATTTATAAAATTAATTATCTTTCAATATAATTGGTAAATTACAATCTACTAAACTCTTTTTCTTCAAATTTCTTCATTGCATAGAATTCTTTTAATTTTCCTAATTTTTCATATAATTCAATTAATCTTTCTTTTATTTCTTTTCTTTCAGAATCAGTGATATTCATTTCAAGAAGCTTTTCATATATTCTAGTAGCAGAATTTCTCTTTAAATTTCTTTCGTATTCTTCTGCTTGTTTTTTATAAAAATCTTTAACAGAAAAATTAATTTCTTCTCTTTCAACAGAATTAGCTTCATTTAGAGCTTTTCTCATTGAATAATCTGCTTTATCAAAAAATCCTGCTTTAATATAATATTCTGTTGCTTTTAGATAGTTTTTTATCTGTTCTGAAAAAGCAATTGAAATGCCTGCAATTCCTTCATACATTTTTGCAACATCATTAAGCATATTCTTTTTTTTGTAGATTTCAATTAATTTTAGATAAATAAACTTTTTAGTGTCTCTGTGAATTTCTTTATTTAGAAGTCCACTTAGA
>Ga0190358_1000186_pt1 | contig 21568 bp, 17 predicted proteins | sample 48721812_MG_FD_161666 | JGI IMG/M metagenome (GOLD analysis project Ga0190358, IMG submission 161666) | Hydrothermal vent microbial mat bacterial communities from Southern Trench, Guaymas Basin, Mexico - 4872-18-1-2_MG | ecosystem: Environmental > Aquatic > Marine > Hydrothermal vents >... | reverse complement strand
AGGCTCCCGGCTTGGAGCTGCTCGCTGCCGAAACCCTGGGCGTCGAAAGACAGTTCGTGGGTCATGGTACCCGTGAGGATGACATCCAGGTACAGCAGGATTTCCATCTCCTGTTCCTCGGACTGAACGATCCCGCAACCGGCAAATTCCAGACTGAAGCTGCCCTCCCGGCCCGGGCTGGTCACCGTCCCCTTCACCTGCACCTGCCCGCCACCGGGGCATTGCAGTTGCAGGTCGACCGGACCGGCGGGAGCCGTGGCCAAGCTGTCGGCGTAGATGTCCTGGATCGCGCCCAGCACGCCCCAGACAATGATGTGATCGCGTACGAAGCGGGGAAACTCCACGTCCGGCCGGGAACAAGCCGAGCACAGCAGGCCCAAACCCACCGCCACCCAGAAGATCCTGTCCCTTCTCATGTATAGAAGGGTTGCACTTTCCAGACGTGTTTGTAAAGCGTTTTTCCCGCTTCAGGTTCTCCCTTCCCGATTTTCCTTGAACGAGCGGGCCCGGCAGGGTGAAAATCACTGCACCGGTATTGGGAGGGCAAGTGATGCGCAAGTTATTAGTGGCTCTTTTCTGCGGCGGATTCGCCTGCTGGTCGGTGGCCTGCGGGCCCTGTCGGGGTGGGGGCCAGAACGGAGTGGGTCCACCGGGTCCGGATGAATTCCAGCTGGTATTCAACAACATCGTCTCCCGGGAATCGGATCTAACCATTGACTACGCCGACGGTGCGCACCCGGCACAGACGTTTACCCTGTGCCAGGAAACCGAATACATAACCGTTGGCAACTTCCCGGTGAGCACCCAGACCATCATCACCATTCACAGCATGGTCAGCGACAGCGATTGCCACGTGTCGCCCTGCTGTAGCAGCAATTGCAATGCCCAGCTTTGCCAGGGACAGCCGCTGGTGGATACCACCCCCTTCGCCGGAGGCATCTACTCCACCGGGCTGATCTGGCTCCAGTGAGGACTGCCGGCCGACATGCACCCCTGCCCGGTCGCTCACCGGCATTCGTTCAAGGAGACATCCTGACCATGAGCACATCCCCGGAAATCACCGACACCATGACCCTGACCGCCGCCCTGGACGAGGCCTGGCGCTGCCTGCAGTGCGCCGATCCACCCTGCCAGCAGGGTTGCCCGGCCGGGGTGGAGGTACGCACCTTCATCCGGCAGATCCGCAACCTCGATCTGCGCGGTGCCGCCCTGACCATCCGCCGGGCCAACGTGCTGGGCAGCAGCTGCGCCCGCGTCTGTGCCCAGGCCGAGCAATGCCAGCGCCAGTGTACCCGCGCCCAGTTGGACCGCCCCATCGACATCGCCGGGCTGCAGCGTTTCGCCTGCGACTACGAGATCTCCAACGGCGCGGTGCTGCCGCCGGCCGCCCCCTCCAGCGGCCACCGGGTGGCGGTGGTTGGTGCCGGTCCGGCCGGCCTGGCGGCCGCCGCCGAGCTGGCCCGGCTGGGTCACCAGGTGGAACTGTTCGAGAAGGCCGAGCGGCCCGGGGGCCTGCTGGCCCACGGCATTCCTCCCACGCGCCTGCCCCAGCAGGTGGTCGATCACGAGATCGCCGCCGTGCAGGCCCAGGGGGTCACCATCCACACCGGCCGGCCGGCCGAGCGCATCGAGCAGCTGCGTGACCGCTTCGAAGCGGTGGTGGTGGCGGTGGGGCTGACCCGCTCCCTTCCCCTGGCCCTGCCCGGCGAAGACCTGCCCGGAGTGTATCCCGCGCTGTCCCTGCTGGCCCATCGCCTGGGTCCCGCCGCTCCGCGCCTGGGGCCGCGCGTGCTGGTCATCGGCGGCGGCAACACCGCCATGGACGCCGCCAGCAGCGCCCGGCGCCTGGGTGCCCGCGAAGTCACCGTGCTCTACCGCCGCTCCGAGGCGGAGATGCCCGCCTGGGCGGAAGAGATCGCCCGTGTGCGCCGGGAGGGTGTGACCATTCGCACCCAGGTGCAGCCGGTGGAGTTCATCGCCGCCGACGGCCGGCTGGCGGCGCTGCGCTGCCAGCTCACCGAGCTGGGCGAGCCCGATGAAAGCGGCCGGCGCCGCCCGGTGCCGGTGGCGGGCACGGTGTTCGAGCTGGCGGCCGACGCCGTGCTGGTGGCCGCCGGGGAGACGGTGGACCTGGACCTGGCCCGGGCCCTGGGCCTGCGCATCGGCGAGCGGGGCCGGGTCTTCGACAACCCGGCGCTGGGGATCTTCGCCGCCGGCGATCTCGGCAATGCCCGGCGCACCGTGGTCGACGCCGTGGCCGCCGGCCGGCGGGCGGCCCGGGCCGTCCACGAGAAGCTGGGTGCCGGCAGCGTACCGGCCGCGCCCCGGCCGCAACTCCCCGAGCAAGTCGACCTGGGCGTCGACCTCTGCGGGGTGCGTTTCCAAAACCCCTTCCTGCTGGCGGCCGCTCCCCCCACCGACGATCTCGACATGCTGCGCCGGGGCCTCGAGGCCGGCTGGGCCGGGGCGGTGCTCAAGACCACCGCCGTGGAGTCGGAGCCGGTGGAGCTGAAGTACCCCATGATGCACGGCTACGACGTCTACGGCCGGCGCCTGGTGGGGCTGGGCAACATCGATCTCATCAGCGAGCACCACATCGACGTGGTGGAGAAGCGCCTGCGCGAGTTGCGCCGGGAGTTTCCCGGCAAGGTGCTGGTGGGTTCGATCATGGGCTCCGAGCGCCAGCACTGGCAGGAGCTGGTGGAGCGGCTGGAGGAGGCCGGGGCCGACATCATCGAGTGTTCTTTTTCCTGCCCCCAGGGCACCCTGGGCGGGGAGGGCTCCTTTGCCGGGCAGATGCTGGGACAGAACGTCGAGCTCACCCGCCAGGTGACCTCCTGGATCAAGGCCGCGGCGCGGCGGGCACCGGTGGTCATCAAGATCACCCCCCAGGTGGCCGACATCAAGGCCGTGGCCCGGGCGGTGGCCGCCGGCGGCGCCGACGCCGTGTGCGCCTCCAACACCATTCCCAGCCTCATGGGTATCGATCTCGACAACTTCCTGCCGCTGCCCACGGTGGGCGGCAGCAGTTCCTTCGCCGGGCTGTCGGGTCCGGCCATCCTGCCGATTACCCTGCGCAACATCGCCCTGGTGGCCCAGGCCTCGGGGTTGCCGGTGACCGGCACCGGCGGTCCCGTGGGCTGGCGCGACGCCGTACAGATGATGCTGGTGGGTGCGGTGACGGTGCAGTTCTGCACCGCGGTGATGACCTTCGGCTTCGACATCATCGAGGACCTGCAAAGCGGCCTGGCCTGGTACCTCCACGAGAAGGGCTTGTCCTCTCCCGCCCAGCTGGTGGGCCGGGCCCTGGACAGGATCACCACCCACGATCAACTCGCCCAGCCGGGGCCGGTGCGCTCCCGCATCGACGAGCAACTGTGCATAGGCTGCGGCCGCTGCTTCATCACCTGCCGTGACGGCGGCCACCGGGCCATCGAGTTTTCCGACCAGCGCCTGCCCCGCGTCGACGACGAGCGCTGCGTCGGCTGCGGCATGTGCCAGGCGGTGTGCCCGCTACCCGGTTGTATTCACATGGAAGTCTCCGGCACATGAGCCCGCGGGTGAAGGTGCAGATCTTCGGCGCCCTGCGCCGCCAGGCAGGTGCCAGCCACTTGTTTCTCGAGCTGCCACCGGGAGCAACGGTGGCCGACGCCCTGGCCGCGGCCGGCATCGCCGACCGCGTGGACGTGTGGACCCTGGTCAACGGCAGCCGGGCCGGGCACGACCGGAGACTTGCCGAGGGTGCCGAGCTGGTCTTCTTCCAGCCGGTGGGCGGGGGATGAGCTCGGTGGAGGACCATTTTCGCACCAGCGACGCGGAGATTGCGGCCGAGGCGGAAAAACCGGGCCTTTTTCCTTGCACCTGACCATCAATACGGTAAAAAAAGACGGCAAGCAGGGTCAGTGCCGGGAGGTAGCCGAAGATGAGCTGGCTCGATAGCAGGCGCCCGCGTTACGACGCCGCCGACAAGGTCACCGGCAAGCTGCTCTATCCGTCCGATCGCACCATGGACGGCGCACTCTGGGTGGAAGTGGTGCGAGCCGCGCATCCTCACGCCCTCATCCGCAATATCGACACCAGCCGGGCCGAGGCCGCTGCGGGGGTGGTGCGGGTGCTGACGGCCAAGGACGTGCCCGGCCTCAACGCCTTCGGCATCCAGGTCCAGGATCAACCCGTGCTCTGCCACGACCGGGTTCGTTACCAGGGAGACGCCGTGGCCCTGGTGGGGGCCGAAAGCCGCCGGGCCGCCCGCGAGGCCGCCCGCCTGGTCGAGATCGACTACCAGGTCCTGGAGCCGCTCACCGACCCGGAACGGGCCATGGCGGCAGACGCTCCCGCCCTGCATCCCGGCGGCAACATCCTGCACCAGGGTCACTTCAGCAAAGGCGACATCGAGGAGGGCTTCGGCAAGAGCGCCGTGATCGTGGAAGACGTCTACCAGGTACCCATGATCGACCACGCCTTCCTGGAGACCGAGGCCGGCCTCTCCTACTACGACGGCGAGGTGCTGGTAGTGGAATCCTGCGGCCAGTACGTCTTCCGCGACCAGACCCAGATCGCCCGCTCCCTGGGCCTGCCCCTCGACAAGGTACGGGTGACCGCCCCCTTCGTAGGCGGCGCCTTCGGCGGCAAGGACGAGATCACCGTACAGATCCACCTGGCACTGATGACCTACCACACCAAGCGCCCGGCCCGGATGGTGGCCACCCGCGCGGAATCCATCGTCTCGCACACCAAGCGGCACGCGGCCCGCATGTACTACAAGACCGGTGCCAGCCGCAGCGGCAAGCTGCTGGCGGTACAAGCCCGCTTCGTCTCCGACACCGGGGCCTACGCCTCGCTGGGGGGGCCGGTGCTCAACCTGATGATGGAACACGCTGCCGGCCCCTACCTGGTTCCGCACTTCCAGGTGGACGCCTACGCCGTCTACACCAACAACGGCTTTGCCGGCGCCTTCCGTGGCTTCGGCTGCACCCAGGCCTGCCTGGCCATGGAGAGCCAGATGGAACGCCTGGCCCGGGCCCTGCGCATCGATCCCCTGCGCTTCCGGCAGATGAACGTGCTGCACCAGGGAGACCTGGCCGCCCTGGGCTACCCCATGAAACTCGAGGTGGGGGCCGAGGCCACCATCCGCTCGGCCCGGCGCAGCAAGCTGTGGCGCAACCGGCGGGCGCTGCGCCAACCTCCCGCCAGCTACGGGCCCAGCCGGCGCCGGTACATCCGCCGCGGGGTGGGTGCGGCCAGCCAGATGCAAGGGTTGGGACTGGGCATCGGCATACCAGACTACGCCGAGGTGGAGATCGAGCTGGCCCCCGGTCCCCGGGCTACCATCAAAGCCGGCACCACCGAGATCGGCCAGGGTGCCTACCACGCCTACATCCTGGAAGCCGCCGAGCGCCTGGGCCTGGAGCCCGGTCAGATCCGGGTTGTCGGCGCCGACACCGGCCGCACCCCCGATTCCGGAACCACCACCGCCTCGCGCACCACCTACGCCGTCGGCAACGCCATCCTGCTGGCCGCCGGCAGGCTGGAGCAGGAACTGGGCCGGCGCGCTGCCCGGCGGCTGGGCTGGCCGGCCGGTGCCGGCAAGCTGCGTGACGGTGGTTTTACGGGAAGCGGTGGTTGGGTTGCCCTCGACGAGTTGCTGGCCGGGCAGAGGGTTTCCGCCCGGGCCACCTTCCACGTGCCGGTGCAGGACGTCGAGATGGGCGACGGCCTGCCCCACCTGCTCTATTCCTACGGCACCCACGTGGCCCTGGTGGAAGTCAACACCCTCACCGGCGAGATCAGCGTGGTCCGTTTGGAAGCCCACCTGGACGGCGGGCAGGTGATTTCCCGCACCGGCTTCGAGGGACAGAGCGAGGGAGGAATAGCGCAGGGTATCGGCTACGCCCTGTTCGAGGAGGTGCGCCTGGACCGGGGCCGCTTCGTCGACACCAACTTCGACAAGTACGTACTGCCCACCAGCCTGGACGTGCCGGTGGACATGCGCACCGTCCCGGTCATGGTACGTGACAGCACCGGTCCCTTCGGAGCCAAGGGAATCAGCGAGACCTGCATGGTAGGCCCCACCCCGGCCATTCTCAATGCCATCGAGGATGCCATCGGGGTGCGTTTCACGCGCCTGCCGGTGCGGGCCGAGGACGTCTTGCAGGCTCTGCGGGAGAAGGAAAAGAAAGATGAAGGTTGACGTCCAGCTGACCATCAACGGCCAGCCCGCCCAGTTCCGGGTCGAGCCCACGGAGAGGCTGGTAGACACCCTGCGCGAGCGGGCCGGGCTCACCGGTACCAAGGAAGGCTGCGGTGTCGGCGAATGCGGGGCCTGCTCGGTGCTGCTAGATGGCAAGCTGGTCTCCTCCTGCCTGGTGCTCACCGTGGCCGCCCACGGCTGCCGGGTGGACACCGTCGAGGGCCTGGCCCGTGACGGGCGGCTCAATGACTTGCAGCGGGCCTTCATAGAAGAAGGCGCGGTGCAGTGCGGTTACTGCACCCCCGGAATGCTCATGGCCGCCGAGTACCTGCTGGGTCGCTACGCGCGTCCCACCACGGAGCAAATTCGCCAGGCCATCTCCGGCAACCTTTGCCGCTGTACCGGCTACCGCAAGATCGTATCCGCCATCCGCAAAACGGCCCGCCAGCGGGCGGCACGCCGAACGGGGAGGTAGAACCATGGAACCTGTATCCACCACCGGCATGAAACTCATCACCCAGGCGGTGCAGAAACTCATAGATGCCGAGGAAGAGGGAGTACTGGCACTGGTGGTACGTTCGCTGGGCTCGGCCCCGGGCCGCCTGGGTGCCAAGGCCCTGATCCTGCCCGATGGCTCCATCCAGGGCACGGTGGGCGGCGGCGTGGTGGAGGCCCGGGTGATAGCCGACGCCCTGAACGTACTCGAGGACGGGCGTGGTCCGCGCACCTTGCACTACAAGCTGTCGGAGCTGGGCATGTCCTGCGGCGGGGAGATGAGCGTCTACCTGGAGCCTCTGCAGCCGCCGCGGAGCGTGGTGTTGTTCGGTGCCGGCCACGTGGGCGCCGCCCTGGCCCGGGTGATGAAACTGCTGGGTTGCCGCCTGCGGGTGGTGGACGATCGTCCCGAGTGGGCCAACCGCGAGCGTTTTCCCGACGCCGATGAACTGATGGTGATGCCCTTCGGCGAGGCGCTGGCCAAGAATCCCCCCGGTCCGCGCGATCACGTCATCATCGTCACCCGGGGCCACGACCACGACCAGGCGGTGTTGGAAACGGTCATCGAACAGCCGGTGGCCTGGATCGGCATGATCGGCTCCAAGCGCAAGGCCGCGGCGGCCCTGGGCAAGCTCAAGGAAAAAGGCGTGGACCGGGAGCTGATAGAACAGGTGCGCTGCCCCATCGGCCTGGACATCGGCGCCGTCACCCCGGAGGAAATCGCCGTGGCCGTGGCCGCCGAACTGGTGCTGCTCTGGCGCAAGGGCGGCGGCAGGAAAGAGAGCCCGGCCCGTCCGGCCAAGCCGGCCAAGCCCCGGCCGGCCCCGGTCGCAGCCGAAGACCAGGGCGAGCCCGAGTAACCAGGGAGAAGGCGGCGGATGATCGACTACCTGCGCCTGAGCCAGCTCGACGACGTGCTGGAGATGCTCTGGGCCGAGGGGCCCGGCATTCTCATGCTGGCCGGCGGCACCGACATCCTGGTACGCCCGCAACCATTTGCCGGTGCCCGTATCCTGCTGGACATCAGCCGCGTGGAACAACTGCGCGACATCGCCGTCGATCCCGCCGACGATTGCCTGGTCATCGGGGCGGCAGCCACCCACGAGGAGGTGGCCTGGCACCCGCAGGTGAGCCGCAGAGCCCAGTTGCTGGCACAGGCCTGTCGCCTGGTGGGCTCGGCCCAGATCCGCAACCTCGGCACCCTGGGCGGCAATCTCGGCAATGCCTCCCCGGCCGCCGACTCGGTGCCGGCCCTGGCCTGCCTGGATGCCGAGGTGGTGCTCAGCGGGCGCAACAAGCAACGCCGCCTGCCGGTGTTGGAGTTCTTCACCGGGCCGGGCAGCAGCGTGCGCCAGCCCGACGAGGTGATCAGCTCGCTGCGCCTGCCCCGGCAACGTGGCCGCCAGGTGTCTTTTTTCCTCAAGGCCGGCCAGCGCCGCGGCATGTGCTGCTCCAAGGCCTCGGTGGCCTTCCGGGCCCGGAGCCATTCCGACGGGCGGCTCAGCGGCGTCCGGGTGGCCCTGGGGGCGGTGGCACCCACGGTGGTCCGCGTACCGGAAGCCGAGCAGGTGCTGGAGGGACGGCGGATCGAGCCACGGCTCATCGACGAGGCCGCCGCTGCCTGCAGCCGGGCCGCCCGCCCCATCGACGACATCCGCTCCACTGCCGAATACCGCAAGGCGGTCGTCGGGGCCCTGCTCACAGACGGCCTTTTTCGGCTCGGCGACAAGATGAAGCAACGGCGCAGACCCCGGCGCCGGCGCCCGCGATGAAACCGCTGCAACCGGCCGGGGTGGTGCTGGCCGCCGGGCTGTCGCGGCGCATGGGCAGTCCCAAGGCGTTGTTGCGCCTGGGCAATACGACCTTCCTCGACAGCCTGCTGGCATCGCTTCTCCAGGCGCGGCTCTCGCCGCTGCTGGCGGTGGTAAGCAGCACCATCGCCGACACCGTGCGCCGTGACTGCCGGCTGGACGAAGCCCGGCTGCTGGTCAACCCCGACCCCGACAGCGCCCCCATCGACTCCCTGCGCCTGGCCCTGGGCCGGGTCCCGGACAGCCCGGGGGTGGTGTTCTGCCTGGTCGACCAGGCCAGCCTGGAACCGGCCACCGTGGCCGCGGTGGCCGCGGCCCTGGCACGGACCCCGGTGGCGGTGGCCAGCTATCGTGGCCGTCCCGGCCATCCCACCGCCTTCCGCCGGGACGTCTTTGCCCGCCTGCTGGGCCCGGAGGCGAACCACGGCGCCGACAAGCTGGTACAAGAGCTGCGCCGCCAGGGCCAGGTGCTCGAGGTCGACTGCGACGACCCCGGAGTAGTGCGCAACATCAACACCCGCGACCGGCTGCAGCGCTTCCTGGCCGGCAAGATCGACTGAAGCCGAGGTAACAGCAATTGCCCCCCGTCCGCGAGCCCTTCCCGAGCACCACCAACCAGGAAACCGCTTCGGAGCAACTGCCCATGCGCCGGCCCCTGCTGGCCCTGGCCGGGGCCTTCGCCGCCGGGGTATTGCTGCGCCTGTGGTCGGGCTGGCCGGCCCTGCCCGGCTGGCTGGGAGCCGCTCTGGCGGTGAGCGCGGCCCTGGCATCCCGCCGGCGAGTGGCCGGCGAGTGGCGTTTCCTGCTGTGGCTGCTGGCGGTGCTCATGCTGGGCTGGGTGCGGCCGCTGGCGATCGCCGTTCCCGACCTGCCCGTCTCGCCGCGTGGTGTACTGCTTGGCGAAGCCGAATCGTCCTGGCAGCAGTACCGGAATTCGCGGCAGTTGCTGGTGCGGGCCCGGTCTTTCGGTTCACCCGGCGGCAGCCACCGGCCACTGCCGGCCCTCGTGCAGGCAACCGTTTTCACCGGCCGCGGCAACGCCAGCTGTCCCCCGGTCCTGCCCGGCGACCGGGTGCGCCTGGCCGGCAAGCTCTCTCTCCCCCGCGGCTGGCACGACCCCGGCGTGCCCGACCGGGCCAGGCGACTGCAGCGGCGGGGGATATCGCTAACCCTGTCGGTGAGCGATTGCCGGCAGGTCCTGGTGGAGCCGTCCCCGGCGGGGCTGCGCCCGGCGGCCTGGCTGGCAGGCGCCCGCGAGCGGTTGCGCCGGTTCTTCGTCGGCAACGGCGGCCCCCGGGCCGGGGCCCTGGTGGCGGCCATGGTCAGCGGTCATCGCCAGGCGGTGCCAGCCGATTTACAGCAGGATTTCCGGCGCGCCGGCCTGGCTCACCTGCTGGCGGTCTCCGGCCTGCACCTGGGCATGGTGGCGCTGGGGTTGTACCTGCTGCTGGTCCTGTTACTGGTGCACCTTCCCGCACTGGCGCTGCGCTGCGACGTGCGTCGCCTGGTCGCCGCCTTGTGCCTGCCGGCAACCCTGGTCTACTGCCTGCTGGCGGGAGCGGGATTCTCGGCGGTGCGGGCCGCGGTGATGGTCGCGGCTTTCCTGGTGGCGGTGCTACTGGGCCGGGCCCGTGATCCGCTTAACGTGCTGGCCCTGGCCGGGCTGGTGATTGTGGCCCTGTGGCCGCACTCGTTGTATTCACCGGGCTTCCAGCTGAGCTTCGCCGCGGCCGGGGGAATCATCCTGACTGTGGGCCCGCTGTGCCGGCACCTGGGAATCCCCCTGCAACAACCGGCAAACACGGCACGGGTCCGCCGCCTGTGGCAGCGCCTGGCCCAGTACCTGGTGGTATCGCTGGTGGCCGGGTTGTTTACCGCGCCCCTGGTGGCCTACCACTTCAACCAGGTGGCCATGGCCGGACCGTTGCTCAACCTGGTGGCGGTTCCGCTGGTGGGCTGGTGGATAGTGCCGCTGGGACTGCTGGCCGGATTGCTGCTGCCCCTGAGCACCACCCTGGCATCATGGCTGCTGCAGCTGGCGGTGGTGCCAGCCGAATGGTTAGACAAGTTGGCCGGCTGGGTCTCCGCCCTTTCCTGGTCGTCGTATACCGTACCCACCCCGGCCTTGGGCCAGGTGCTCCTGCTGTTGTTCGGGTTGCTGCTGCTGGCCGCCGGACTGGCCAGACGGCGGGTGCGTATCTTTTCCCTGGCCGTGCTGGCGACGGCGCTGCTGTGGAGTCCGCTGGCCCGGCTGGTACGGCACCTGGATGACTCGTTCACGGTCATGTTCATCGACGTCGGCCAGGGAGATTCCACCCTGGTGCGTTTCCCCTCGGGCTATACCCTGCTCGTAGACGGCGGCCCGGCCACGCCGGGAGGGTTCGACACCGGCAGACGGGTGGTGGCGCGGGTACTGTGGGACCGGGGTATCACCAGGCTCGATGCCCTGGCTCTCACCCATCCCCAGGCCGATCATGCCGGTGGTCTGCCGGCCCTCGTCGAATTATTCCATCCACGTGAACTGTGGACATCACAGCCCCTGGCGGTAAACCCGGCCGGGGCCGCCGTGCTGGCGGCCTGTCGAGAGCGGGCGGTGACCATCAGGCGGCTAGGGGCCGGCCTGGTACCCCACCGGGAAGACGCTTGCCGGGCAGAAGTGCTCTGGCCGGAAGACGGTTGTGAAGAGCTCGACCTGAATGAACGCTCGCTGGTGCTGCGGGTCGGCTGCGCCGGCCACGACGTCCTGCTCACCGGCGACCTGGAGGCGGACGGGGAACGCGGCCTGTTGAAAAGCAGGCGCGACCTGCGGGCCGAGGTACTCAAGGTCGGCCACCACGGCAGTAGAAATGCCACCTCGGCGGAGCTGCTCGAGCGGGTACGGCCCCGCCAGGCGGTGATCTCGGTGGGCCGCGACAACCCTCACGGCCTGCCCAACCCCGTCACCGGCGAGCGCCTGCGCCGGGCCGGTGTGCGTATCTGGCGCACCGACCGCCACGGTGCCATCACCGTCACCCTGGGCCCGGGGGGTCTGGAGGTTGAACCCTTCACCAGGTAAACCGGTAAGGGACACCAAAAGGTACCACCCACGTGTTAATGTTTGGCGGAGCGCGAGTACTGGGGGTAAAGAAAGTGCTCAAGCAGTCGCCGCACCGTCGGCCCGGACAGATCAAGCGAAGCCCGGCGCCACCGTGTCACGCCAGCGACGCCCGGACCCGCAGGCGATTCATGCTGGGCTACCGCTGGTTCGTAAACGCCTACCGCCAGGCCGCAGCCAGACTGCGGGCAGGAGAACTCGACGTGCAGTTCCCCGAAAACTGCTTCCCTCCTCCCCTGGCCTTCAAGGAACCGGCCCCGGCACCCGGGTGATCTCCCCCAAGGGTGGAGCCGCTCTTTTCTCATGGGCGAGGATAACAGGTACCTCCTCCGGAAACGAAATCAGAGGGAAAGATGGCGTTTTGAACATTCTGTCTCTCGGGCGAATCATCGTTCGCATTGGCCATACACATTTGCCCATCCGGGCACGATGGACAGCCATAGTCCAGACAGGCACAGACAGCAAAGGGTCTCACCTCGCCAGTACCGGGAGCCCTCCAGTAACCGACAACTGGATGCGAGTTCATCAACTCCGGATCGATGTCCGCGCAGGCAGTGGGTCGATCTATGCAACTGGGAACGCAGCCGACGTTACCTTGCCGATCGGTCACGCATACCTCGGTATTCCAGTCGCAACCAAGATTGCTGCAGGCATCGTCATGCAGGCAAATCCCTCCCATGCATGCCAGGCCGCTGGCACAATCTCCCGCGTCGACACAACTTTCCAGAAAGGCAGCTCCACCACCACTGCTGCCACCACAGGCACTGATTAGGACAACTAGCGGTAACAACAACCATTTTCCCTTCATTTACTTTCCCTCTCTCGTGCTGAGTTTTCGAAGTCAACCAACCTCGCGCCGCACCGTACTACGTTATCATATCTTGTCTGGATGCTTCTACCAACCAGATCCGTCTATTAACTCTTCTCCTACACATCCCCGACCGAAGTCACGTGCGCAGCCATGTGGGTGGCACCATGATACTGGGGCGTAGCTAGAAGTAGGCGCCCGCTGCCAGCAACCAGGAACTGCAGGTCAGCTTTCCGATGGGGAGGTCCCACAGGTAACCAATACTGGCATAGAGGTGATCGAGAAAAGAAAAGCGCACGCCGGCTCCCAGCATGACTGCCAGCGGTGATTCATCCAACGGCTCGAGTGTAACCTCGTCACCGTGGCGGCGGGCGGCGGTGGTCGGCAGATAGATGTCAGCCCCCATGGCCGCCTCGATATAGGGTTCCAACCAGCCCAGCAAGGGATAGGAAAAACGGTAACCGCCACCAACCCGGATGACGCCGAAGCTCAGGCTCCAGTCGAGCAACTGGCCGTCGCGGGTATCGCCCGCCCAGTCTTGCCACAGGTAGTCTACGATCAGAAATACGGTGTGATACTTCATCATGCGCAGGCCCAGCCTGCCACCCACCCCTATCTGCCCGGTAAGCTTGCGTCCGTTGATGTAGGCATCCGGAACATCGGGGTTGTCCTGGCTGCCCCGGTAGAGGAGGGTCTCGTTGTGATCGATTTCCGCCGACGAATCGAAGTATCCACCCTCTTCACCGACGAACTCGTTTCCCCAGAAGTCTCCTCGTATCTCCATCTCGAAGCGCAGGGAATCCTTGAAACGAGCCCAGAAGGCCCTGCTGGCCGCGGTCTCGCTGCGTGTCGCCTCGGCCTCCCTCCTGGCTCGCTCGGCCTCCTGCCGAGCCCGTTCGGCTTCCTGTTGGGCTCGTTCGGCCTCGCGCCGGGCCTGTTCGGCCCTGGCAGCCAGTTCTTGCTGCTTTTTCTCTTCCTTCCGGCGCTTCTCCTCGGCAGCCCGGGCCTCGGCCTCCAGTTTCCGCTTCTCTTTCTTTAGCTGCTCCAGGCGGGTCATTACCTGGAGCGTCTCCCTGGCTGCCTCGGCGGATATCTCTCCCTCGGACAGGGGCTTGGCCAACTTGGCGGCAACCTTTTTCAAGGCCTCCAGCAATGCCTTTTCCTCGCAGGGAGCTTCGGCGGAAGCGGCCAGTTCGGTGGTGGACTTTTTCAGGTCGTACAGAACCGATGTCAACTGGCATTCGCCGCCGATTTTGAGAATGGTCGTGGCCAGGGACTTCTGGGCGGCCAGTTCCCGGCCCAGTTCTATCTGGCAGCCTTGATCGTAACACTTCTTGTACGATTCCTTCTTGGCCTCCAGCAGGCGTTCCTTGACCTGGCTGCGAGGAATGACGCGATAGCCACCCTCCGTCAGCCGGGTAGCCAGGTAGTCGGTCAGGCGGACCAGCACGGTGTGCTCCAGCCCGGATCCCTGGTCCTCCATGTCGAAGACCGCCACGATGGGCCCTTCGGCAGCAGCCCTGGCCACGAAAGAGATTACCACCATGCAGATCACGGTAACGCGCAGCATTTTCCCACTCTCCTTCTCTTTTTTCATGATTCCTCTTTCCCGGCGTCGCCCGCTGAAGGAAAAATCCCGTCATTTCAATTCCATATCACAGTCACGGGCCGATATCCACCACGTCTCCGGCCGTGACCAGGTGGGTGGCACCTTGCTCGTCTGAAACCAGCAGTTGCCCGGTCGGGTCGACGCCGCAGGCCAGACCGATAAAGTGTTCCCTGCCCGGCGGCTCCACCCGCACTCTCCGGCCGATGGTGATGCAGTGCGCGGCGAACTCGGCCACCAACCGCCGGGGACGCTCCCGCCAGACACGGCGCCAGTCGGTCAGCGTATCCAGCAACTCGCGGGCGAACCCCGCCCGCTCCACCCGGCGGCCGCCCAGCATGCGCAGCGAAGCCGCCGGGCGCCTGAGGCCGGTGGGAAACTGCCCGGCCGCGGTGTTCAGGTTGACACCGATCCCCAGCACCGCCGCCGGTCCCCCGCCAAGCGAGAAGGACTCGGCCAGGATGCCGGCCAGCTTGCGACCCAGCACCACGATGTCGTTGGGCCACTTTATGCCCACCCGCAGCACCGGGGGCAGAAAGCGAGCCACCGCCTGGCGCACCGCCAGCGCCCCCAGCACCGGCAGCAACCTCAGGCTTTCGCCGGGTGCCCGGAATCCCTGCGACAGGTTGAGGTTGACCCCGGCCGGAGCGCTCCAGCTCCGCCCCAGTCGTCCCCGGCCCCGGGTCTGGAAATCGACGATTACGGTGACCCCGTCGGCCCCACCCCGTTCCAGCCAGGAACGTACCTCGTCGTTGCTGGAAGTCGTTCGCTCGAGTACCCGCAGGCGCGGTTCCGCCAGCTCTACCAGGTCCATGACCGTCACCCGGGCAGGAACTCCAGGGCTATGTCGGCTGCAGGAGCCGAGTGGGTCAACGCTCCCACCGACACGAAGTCCACCCCCGCCTGCGCGGCCTGGCGGATGTTATCCAGGGTAATATTGCCCGAAGCCTCGGTAAGGGCGCGGCCGGCGATGACCTCCACGGCTCGCTTCATGCGCGCCGGGGACATGTTGTCCAGCATGATGATGTCGGCCCCGGCCGCCAGCGCCTGGCGTACCTGGCGCAGGTTGCTGCACTCGATCTCGATCTTCAGGGTGGGAGGAGCCCGCCGGCGCGCTGCCGCCACCGCCTTGGCGATGGAGCCGGCCGCGGCGATGTGGTTGTCCTTGATCATCACCCCGTCGAACAGTCCCAGGCGGTGATTGCGCCCGCCGCCGGCCCGTACCGCGGCCTTCTCCAGCACCCGCAGGCCGGGAGTGGTCTTGCGGGTGTCGAGCAGGACGCAGCCGCTGCCGCGCAGGGCCTGTACATAGCTCCTGGTCAGCGTGGCGATCCCGCTCAGGTGACGCAGGAAGTTCAGCGCGGTGCGCTCCCCGGCCAGCAAGGCCTGGGCCGGTCCGCGCAGCTGGCCCAGGGAACGCCCGGCGGCCACCTGCCGGCCCTCGGCCACCCGCCAGCTCACCTGTACCCGCTCGTCCAGGCGCCGGAAGACGGCCTCCACCACCTCGCGGCCGGCCAGGACCAGGCCCTGGCGTGCCACCAGGTGGGCCCGCGCCCGCGCCCGCGGTCCCAGCACGGACAGGGAGGTGATGTCGCCGCTGCCCAGGTCCTCGGCCAGGGCCAGGTCCACCAGCGCCTGCCAGCTTCCCGACACGGCCTGGTTCACGACTCCTCCGCCGACCACTGCTGCAACTGCTCCAGTGCTCGCTTCAATTTCTCCATCCGGGCCTCGAACTCGGCCAGCTTTTCCTTCTCCTTGGCCACCACCTCGGCCGGTGCCCGGGCCAGGAACTTGTCGTTGGCCAGCTTGCCCTGGCTACGGCGGCGCTCGCCGTCGATCTTCTTCAATTCCTTCTCCAGGCGTTGCCGCTCGGCGCCAAAATCCACCAGCCCGGTCATGGGCACGCATACTTCCAGTTTCTCCGCCACGTAGACGGCCGCACGGGCGGGCCGCTGCCCGGGCTGTCCCACCACCAGTTCTTCCAGGCGGGCCAGGTTGGCAATGGTGCCGGCGTGCTGCTCGAGCACCGCGCGCACCTCGGCGTCGGCACTGAGCAGGTGGGCGTTCAGCGGCTTTCCCGGGGGCAGGTTGTTCTCGCCGCGGATGTTGCGCACCCCGGTCACGGCATCTATCAGCAGCTGTACGGCTCTTTCGGCCTCCTCGTCGCGCTGGAGATCCCCGGCCCGGGGAAAGTCGGCGGTGGCCAGGTACGAACCCGCTTCCCGAACCAGCGGCAGCTTCTGCCAGATCTCCTCGCTGACGAAGGGCGTGAAGGGATGCAGCAGGCGCAGTGCCGTATCGAGCACCCGCACCAGTACCCGCTGGCACTCGGCCCGTGCCTCCGCGCCCCCTTCTCCGGCCAGGGTGGGCTTGACCAGTTCCAGGTACCAGTCGCACAGTTCACGCCAGAAGAAGTTGTAGAGACTGGAGCAGGCCTCGTTGATCTTGTAGCCGTCCAGTGCCTGGCGAACCCGCTCCACGGTGCGGCTGGTACGGGTGAGGATCCAGCGATCGTAGAGCGAACGTTGCCCGGGCCGGGCTGGTGCGCCGGGCTGAAAATCCCCCAGGTTCATCAGGGTGAAACGGGCGGCGTTCCAGATCTTGTTGATGAAATGCCGGTAGCCTTCCACCCGCTCGGTACTGAGCTTGATATCCCGGCCCTGGGCGGTCAGCGAGGCCAGGGTGAAGCGCAGGGCATCGGCACCCGACTGCTCGCTGACCTGCAGCGGATCGATGACATTGCCCTTGGTCTTGGACATCTTCTGTCCCTGGGCATCACGCACCATGGCGTGCAGGTAGACGGTGCGGAAGGGCACCTCGCCCATGAAGCGCAGCCCCATCATCATCATGCGCGCCACCCAGAAGAAGATGATGTCGAATCCCGTCTCCATCAACGAGGTGGGATAGAAGGTCTCCAGCAGGCGGGTGCGTTCGGGCCAGCCCAGGGTGGAAAACGGCCACAGGGCCGAGGAGAACCAGGTATCCAGCACGTCCTCGTCCTGCTCGAGTTGCTGGTTGCCGCAGCGGGGACAGCGTTCGGGAGCCTGGCGAGCCACGACGGTCCCGCCACAGGGGCAGAACCAGGCGGGAATGCGGTGGCCCCACCACAGCTGGCGGGAAATGCACCAGTCACGGATATTGTGCATCCACTCGAAGTAGACCTTCTCCCAGTGGCGGGGAATGAAAACCGTGCGACCCTGTTCCACCGCCTCGATGGCCGGCCGGGCCAGCGGTTCCACCTTGACGAACCACTGCTTGCTGAGCAGGGGTTCGACGATCTCCCGGCAACGCTGGCAGCGGCTCAGCTCCACCTGGTATTCCTCGGTATTCACCAGCAGGTCCTGCTCCTGCAGCCGGGCCAGTACCTTTTCCCGGGCCGCGAAGCGATCCAGCCCGGCGAACTCGGCACCCGCCTCGTCGGTCATGCGCCCGCTGGTGTCGATGACGCTGATGGTCTCCAGCCCGTGCCGCCGTCCCGTGTCGAAATCGTTGAAGTCGTGGGCCGGAGTCACCTTGACGCAACCGGTACCGAATTCCGGGTCGACCAGCTCGGCGTCGGCGATGATGGGAATCCGCCGTCCGGTCAGCGGCAGCTCTACCTGCTGGCCGACCAGGTCCCGGTAACGTTCATCCTCGGGGTGGACGGCCACCGCGGTGTCGCCCAGCATGGTCTCGGGCCTGGTGGTGGCCACCGCCAGGCGTCGTTGCCGGCCCGCCACCGGGTAGGCGATGGTCCACAACTGGCCGGCGGTAGGTTCCAGGTCGACTTCCAGGTCGGAAAGGGCCGTCTGGCAGCGCGGGCACCAGTTGATCAGGCGCAGGTCGCGGTAGATGAGTCCGTCCTCGTGAAGGCGAACGAACACCTCCCGCACCGCCTTGCTCAGGCCCTCGTCCATGGTGAAACGCTCGTGGCGCCAGTCCACCGAGGCTCCCAGGGCCCGGGTCTGCTCGCTGATGCGGTTGCCGTGCTTGTCCTTCCACTGCCAGACTTTCTCGATGAAGGCCTCCCGCCCGATCTGGTGCCGACTCAGCCCCTGCCGCTTCAGGTCGCGCTCTACCACCATCTGGGTGGCAATACCGGCGTGATCGGTGCCGGGTAGCCACAGGGTGTTGAACCCCGACATGCGCTTGTAGCGTACGAAGATGTCCTGGATGGTCAGTGTCAAGGCATGGCCCATGTGCAGTGTGCCGGTTATGTTGGGCGGTGGAATGACTATGGAGAAGGCCGGGCGTCCATCGACCTCGCTGGCGTTGAAGCAGCCGCTTTCGATCCATTCCCGCGCCCAGCGCATTTCGACGGCTGAGGGGTCGTATTGCTTGGGCAGGGTATCAGTCATGTCGCCTTCCTGGTTGGTTGGAATATGGGAATCATCCGTGGGGACTCACCCGGCAACCGACAGGCAAGGGAAGCACCTGCCGGCACCGGCGAGGGCGTTCCCGCCGGCAGGAGGAGGGTCAGTCCTTGAGTTTTTCCTGCACCAGCTTCTCGATCTCCTCCCGGAGAATGGTTTCGGCCAGCCGGGGAATGACCTCCCAGGCGATCTTCTCGATTGCCTCGCGGGCGATCTCCTCCAGCCGCTCTTCCGGCAGCGTTGCCGCCGCCGGTGCTTCCCCGGCACCGGCCTTATCATCGGCGGGAGGCTGGGCGGGAGGTATGAACTCATGGGTGGGAGCCAGCTCCAGGGTATCCTCGGACTGCTGCTCGTCCACCAGCCCTTCATCGTCGATCTCCACCGCGGGCAGCTCTTCCCCCTCATCCTCGAGAGGCGCCGGTTGCGTCTGCTCTTTCTCCGCGGCCGTCTCGGCCGCCGGAGGAGCTTCCGGGGCCCACTGTCCCAGCGGCGGTGAAGAAACCGCCGGCTCGCCGGCAGCCGGTGTCTCTGCGGCGGACTCGGAGGGAGTATCCATCTCGAATCCGGCCGGCTCCAGCGGCTGGCTGGGCGGCTGGCTGTCTACCGAGAAGTCCGTAAACGGACTGGGTGGCGGTTCCGGAGCGGGTGGCGCCGGCGCTGCCGGTTCCGGTTCGGCAACGGGTTCCGGCGGCCTGGGCTCCGGCGGCTTGGGCTCGAGCGGCCTGGGCTCCAGCGGCTTGGGCTCCAGCGGCCTGGGCTCGAGCGGCTTGGGCTCCAGCGGCTTGGGTTCCAGCGGCTTGGGCTCGAGCGGCCTGGGCTCGAGCGGCCTGGGCTCGAGCGGCCTGGGCTCGAGCGGCCTGGGCTCGAGCGGCCTGGGCTCGAGCGGCTTGGGCTCGAGCGGCTTGGGCTCCAGCGGCTTGGGCTCGAGCGGCTTGGGCTCCGCCGGGGCCGCCGGCATGGCCGGCTGGGTTTCCACCGCTGGCGCGGGAGGCGATACCGGTGTGACCGGCGGTGGCGGAACCGCTGCAGGCTGCGGCGGTGCCGGTGGAGGCGGAGCGGGAACCTGCGGGGGCGCCTCGAATGGATGCGGTGCCGGTGCTGCCGGGGCCGGTGCCGGCGGTGGAGGCGGCGTGGCCGGTTGTTCCGGGGGAGGTGCTGGCTGAACCGGCGCCGGCTGGGGTACCGGCGGAGTAGGCTGAGCCGGAGCCGCCTGCGGGGCAGGTGCCGGAGCGGCGGCTGCCGGGGCGGCCACCGGCTGCAGGGGAGAAGGCATGGGAGCCGAGGGAGCAGCTCCCACCAATTCGTTCACCTTGTCGATGAGCGCCTGGCTTTCGAAGGGCTTGGTGATATGTCCATCGGCGCCCACTTCCTGGGCCCGGTTCTCGTCGAAAGCCTCGAAGGTGCCCGCCAGCAGCAAGACCGGGATATGCTTCAGTTCCGGATCTTGCTTGACCGCCTGGCATACCTCGTAACCGTTCTTCTTGGGCATGATGACATCGGCCAGGATGACATCCGGTTTCAGTTCCTTGGCCTTGACCACGGCGTCGTCACCGTTGTCCACGGTGGTGATCTCGTAGTCTTCGTTGGCGAAGGTGATACCGACCACACGTTGGATGGTGATGCTGTCGTCAGCCAGCAGCAGGCTCTTTGGCATGGGTGCCTCCTTCCCCGCCGCCTCGGTACGGCCGGGGAAATGGTGTGAAAAGAAACAAAAATCGAAGCCCGAGGTATCACACAAGTACTTGTATGTCAAGCCAATACACTCGTGACTCGGGTTCGACACAATGGCAATGACCCCGGCAGATGCCGGTGGACAATGATTGACAACCGGGATGTTGTATTGCTATGGCCAGTTGTCCAGGAGGATGCCGGTGAAGAAGAAGATCCTCGATCTGCTGGTGCTGGCGGCCATCCTGGCCGGTGCCTATTTCCTGCTCCGGCCCCGGGTGCTGTGGCTGGACTACTTCGAGGGCGAGATCCAGGACAAGCGCGAGCAGGAACTGGCCACCGTGAGCGATCGCCGGGTGACCCAGGAAATCAGCCATTATTTCCTGGACGTGAGCACCAGCGACGGGCGTTCCCTGGAAATCGAAGTCCCCCAGGATGTCTACTTCCGGGCCCGGCGCGGCATGAAGGTTCACAAGCCGCCGTTCACTTCCGGGTTGCAGCTACGACAATGAGGCTCGTCCCGACACGGCCACTACACGGGTGGGATCTCCGGGGGAATATCTCCTTCCTCGTGAACCCGGAGCAGGTAGCCCAGGATCAACATGGAAGAGGCGTTCTCCATCATCTTGTCGGGAGCGGCGGTCATCACCTGGCGAGCGTAGTTGAACATCAAGCTGGCCAGTTCCTCTCCCACCGCCTGGCGGATGATCTGTTGCAGTCGCTCGGCGGGCATCTTACCCAGGTCTTCCAGGAAGGCCCGGGCCAGGTCTGTCTTGCTGCTGGTTTCCATGCAGCCCACCCTACCAACTAGGGACACAAAGTTCAACAGCCGGGCGGCACCACCGCGGCCGGGAACGACGAATTTGACAAGGGACGGCCGCTGCGGTCAATCTGGGTGATGGAGGTGCAGGGGTGAACAAGACCGACACCCTGGTGGCCCAGAAGCTACGCGCCGAGGGCCTGCTCGACCAGTTCCAGCACAAGAGCGTGCTCGACTACCTGGCCGAGAATGGGGGCCGCCTGCACATGGCCGTGCTGGCATTGGGATTCGTGCCCGAGGAAAAACTCGTGCAGGTGGTATCCCAGGCCTGTGGCTTCCCCGTGGCCTCGCTGTCCAAGATGCGCATCGATGTCGAGGCCCGGCCGCGACTGAGTGCCTCCTTCTGCGAGAAGCACTGCGTCTTTCCTTGTTCCATCCGCGACCAGGGCAGCACCCTGTGGCTGGCCATGGCCGACCCCACCGACATCGGGGTGATAAACTCCGCGCGGAAGCAGTCGCGCCTGAAGATTCGCCCCTTGCTGGCCCGGCCCTCGGAGATCCGCGATCATATCCGGACGGCCTACCGCAACGAGGTGGAGCCAGAAAGCCCCTACCTGGCCGGGGCCATTGACTTGTCGCTGGAACCGGGCGAGGACGAGGGGGAGTTCAAGATCACCGACCTGGCCGGCAAGACCATGGTTAGACACACCGGTGAGGTCACCAGCGGCGCTCCCCCGGCCCGGCAAACCGCCGGCGATCCGCCCGGAGGTGAGCAAGCTCTGCG
>Ga0190358_1000185_pt1 | contig 21624 bp, 22 predicted proteins | sample 48721812_MG_FD_161666 | JGI IMG/M metagenome (GOLD analysis project Ga0190358, IMG submission 161666) | Hydrothermal vent microbial mat bacterial communities from Southern Trench, Guaymas Basin, Mexico - 4872-18-1-2_MG | ecosystem: Environmental > Aquatic > Marine > Hydrothermal vents >... | reverse complement strand
ATCAACAGCTTGGTGATGATTTTTGTAGCCAGTAAAAAAGCGACTATTTATGAAAGGCATTAGAGATGATTGCCCGTTAAGCGTGATCTTATCATGGATTTTCCTTCTTGCGGGTATGCCTATATCTGCTGGAATATGAACGTAAAGGGGAATACCTACCACAACAGCTAACATTTGCATGCCATAGCAAATTCCGATAAACGGGGTATTTACATAATCATTATTGGTCAAGTAGTGGTTAAATAAATCATACTCAAAGGCATCACGAATTCGTCCAGATACACTACTCTTCCCATACTTACGGAAGCGTTGTTTAATTGTCATCTTGTCCTCTTTTGAAAAAAAAGGTATTGGTTTGGTATAATACTTCGGGTCTATATCATGTCCTCCAGGAGAAATGATACCGTCAACACGGGAAAGGTTGTAATCGGGATTTTTATTTCCCTTGAGTGTCCAAAATGTGACACGATACTTTAATTGTCGTGCGGCTTCTTTTATAGCAGTAGTGTAAGAACTACTGCACTTTTTGGTACAGCCTATCGTGATAATTTCAGATGACGGAAGTTCGCAACTTCTTCCATCGCTTCCATTAGCGTAATTACTCGCTATTACACAGAGTAAAAAAAACGTTATTAGTACGGTTTTCATCTGTAATATGACCTCACATTTTTGAAAATTAGGTAATCCTACAATGTCGGTGATATGTTATAACTATTTTATAAATAAATGAAAAATAATATTTATCATCCACATTGCAGGACTACCCAAGTTTTTATGACGGGTGTAACACACTTCCTTCTCGCCAAAAGGGCTTACCCACTACAATTTTGAAAAAATTAGTAAGTTAAGAGAACAGACAAAGGGTTACACCCTTTTATGACTATCTCTCAATCATAATCCGAATCTTTCGGATTTGAAAATCATCTTTGTCCCCAGGAAATTCAGGATACTTAACACGGGCTGCACAAATTTTTAGCTTGTCGTCCCCATAAATATAACTATCCAATGTTATATAAACGGACCTGTATCCAGTCCATTTATTAGGCTTTTTCAAGCCTTGAGGTGGCAAAGTGTCAACCCACTCCCCATTCAAGGATATTCTGTTTTTAGCTTCCGCTCCATAAGTTTGTAATTTCAGAATCAAAGAGCGCGTTGAAAAAGGCACATCAAAGAAGGCGGTATAGCATTCACCATGAAGAGACTTCCAGTTTCTGCTTTGAAAGTCTTCGTCACCAAGGTGGTAAGTACGATTATCCGTATATACAACAACACTTTTTGCAGTGGCTGTCTGTGCTGCTATTGCAAATACGCCACTGAATATTATGGCAATAGCAAATATTTTTTTCTTTGTATTCATTTTCATCATTAGAAGTACCTTCCTGTCTATTAGTACCCATAAAATAGCAAGCGTAGGGTAGGTAGGAGCGGTTCAACCAGCATTTTTCAAACAATATTAAATGGTTGCTACGCTGGCTACGCTGGCTTAGAAATACTATTTTTTCAAAAAATAGTATTTCTGTGACTTTTCGATGGGCGTGAACATTTTGCTATTTTTCGCATCAACTCCAGCGACCGATTAAAAATAAATCCAAATAAATTTGGACACCTGTACTGAATACTATATATGTACTGTTCAAAAAAGGTCAACCCCATATCCAAAAAAAATTTCAACGCACCATAAAAGGAAGAATGGTGTGCCGCGAATAATGGGGCTCAACAACACTATCGGCTACTGGTAGATTTTCAATTTCACCTAAACGAAAATCCACATTGTGGTAATTTGCCTTACTCGCATTATGACGTGCTTTGTTAACCATCTCACTGGCCATATCTGAATAGCCCATAGCAATTGAAGTTGCTTGTGCATTGGTAGTGGAATCACCACAACAAGAAGTTGTAGAACAGCCACATCCGGTAGGGCTACCCTTTAGTGGTCGCCCTGAGGACCCTGAGCTATGAAAGCCAGGGCAGACACAAGGGCAAACACAAGGGCAGACACTTATGTCTGCCCCTACGAAAATCCTAAAAATTGACAGCTTGGAGTATATACACAGTATAGTACTTTACCAAATTCAATAAAATATATTTTCACATTTATTGATTTTGAGAGCAATTTCTGATAGAATAAAATTTTTAATGGACTTAAAAAGTTTGTATTGGTAGAATATTTTATATTGGTTGATAATAGTATAAACCTTTTTAGGATAAATAACGACTTATTTAGAATAATATGTTTAAACCGCTTCCTTTTTATATTGGTTTGCGCTATACCCGCGCTAAGCGCCGTAACCATTTTATATCCTTTATTTCTTTGACTTCCATTTTAGGAATTGCTTTAGGTGTCACTGCACTCATTACCGTCTTATCGGTTATGAATGGCTTTGAAAAAGAGCTACGTCATCGTATGTTAGGGATGTCAGCGCATGTTGTCGTTAGAACGATTGATAAAAGTTGGCACGATTGGCAAGACTTAGCACAACAATTACGTCAAAGACCTCATGTGACGGGGGTAGCCCCTTTTATACAAGGGCAAGCGATGGTTACCTACAATAAAAATGTCGAAGGTGCATTATTGCAAGGTATTTCACCGGAAATTGAACCCCAAGTATCTCAAGTCCAAGATAAAATGATTACTGGCAGTATAGATAATTTAAAAGCCGGTCAATTTGGTGTAGTATTAGGAAGAGAATTAGCGCACACCCTGGGTGTTTGGATAGGGCATAAAATCACACTAGTTGTCCCACAAGCCTCCGTTACCCCGGTTGGAATACTGCCCCGCATGAAACGCTTTACAGTGCAAGGTATTTTTAGCGTCGGTATGCATGAATTTGATAGCGGCTTAGTATTATTACACTTAGATGATGCTGCTAAATTATTGCGTATGCCAGCCGGTAGTCTTCATGGATTAAATCTCAAATTAGATGATATGTTTCTTGCTAAACCATTCAGTCGTAATTTGCAGCAAGAATTGCCTCATGGTTATCATAGTTATGATTGGACTTATCGGCATAAAAACTTTTTTGAAGCGATTAAAATGGAAAAAACGGTCATGTTTGTGATTTTAACCCTGATTGTTGCAGTGGCAGCCTTTAATATTGTTTCCACTTTAGTTATGGTTGTAACAGATAAACAAGCAGACATTGCCATTTTACGAACATTGGGTGCAACCCCCAGGACAGTTATGGGAATATTTATTGTCCAAGGCACCTTAATTGGTGTATTTGGCACCTTATTAGGACTCGCCGGGGGAGTGAGTTTAGCTTTGAATATTGAAACGGTCATTCCGGCACTGGAACAATTTATGGGTATTCAATTCTTATCACCTGATGTGTATTATATCAGCGATTTACCTTCAGATTTACGCTGGCTAGATGTTTATAGGATTAGCACATTATCCTTAATAATCAGTCTATTAGCAACTATATATCCCGCGTGGCGTGCTTCGCGTGTTCAACCTGCGGAGGCTTTACGTTATGAATAAACCCGTACTCACTTGTAAAAATGTACATAAAAGTTTTAAAGAAGGCGATCTTTCCGTTGATGTATTAAGCGGTGTCAATTTGAGCATTGCAACAGGTGAACAAGTGGCTATAGTAGGCAGCTCAGGTGCCGGTAAAAGTACCCTATTACACCTATTAGGCGGTCTTGACAATCCAACGCAAGGTGAAGTTTGGGTATCAGGGCAATTAATGAGCAGCCTAAATCCTGCCAAACAAGGTTTATGGCGCAATAAAAATTTAGGGTTTGTGTATCAATTTCACCACTTATTGCCTGAATTTACCGCTTTAGAAAATGTCTGTATGCCCTTACTGATTCGTGGCTTATCCCCCGATGAGGCTCAAGAGCAAGCGAGAGATATTTTGACAGAAGTTGGTTTAGAACAACGCCTTAAACACAAACCGGGTGAATTGTCCGGAGGAGAACGTCAACGGGCAGCAGTCGCACGGGCTCTCGTGACGAAACCGCAATGTGTTTTAGCCGATGAACCCACCGGCAATTTAGATCACCGCACCGCTGAACTACTCTATGAACGTATGCTTGATTTAAATCAAGCCATTGGTACCAGTTTAGTGCTGGTAACCCATGCGCCTGATTTAGCGGCGCGTATGGACCGGACATTACGTTTAATTGATGGCACGTTAGTGGAAGAAAAGCACCATTAGAAATACTATTTTTGGCAAAAATAGTATTTCTTGAAACCTTATGGTTTTAAAAACTAGAACTTCAAGATAGAGTACCAGTTTTAAATTTTCATCAACCACCTAAAGGAGCTATATGCCTACTTTTAATATTAAACTCAATGATAACTTTGAGAATACTATCACGCGAGTAACTCAGGTTTTACAACAGGAAGGATTTGGTATCCTTAATGAGATTCATCTTGACACCGTTTTCAAGAACAAGTTGAACATAGACATGCTGCGTTATCGAATTTTGAGTGCCTGTATCCCATCTATTGCTCACCGCTTGATTTACCAACATCCTGATATTGGCGCATTATTTCCCTGTAATGTGCTGGTTCGTGTTGTTAAGATCGGAAAAGAAGCGAAAACGCAGATGATGCGTGTACGTGATGCTTTAGAATCTACAAGCTAGTCTTGATGTGGGGACTGTGTACAAAGCCCAGTTCCGCAAACCAGCAACAGGTGAAGAACTTACAATGTCTGATGATGAAAATATAACTAAAGAACAAACGCTCACTGATGATTTAGGAACTTACCCTATTGATAGTGTGCTTATTCGTTCAGAAACCAGAACAGTTTTTGAAAGTGTTCCTTACGAAATATGCTAAAGAAATTTGAAGAAGCCAACAAAACCATTACGGAGGCTCTGAAATAATGTGGAATCGCCTTTACTTAGAGTATTTTAGGTGCTGCGTCTGTTTATCATCAATTTATTAGTCGTTTTGACAATCAAATTCGTTAATAGGTAAAGTACCGCTTTGAAGTTTAATTATAGAATAAGAATTTAACAAAACTCGAAACTAAGGTTTAACTTGAAAGTTTGTAAACGAAAAACATATCCGGAAAAAATTATGAGTCTTTTCAAAGCAATTGTGGTTATTCCAGCTCGTCTTGCATCTTTGCGCTTACCTCATAAGGTACTTGCCGATATTGGAGGGCATCCGATGCTTTGGCATGTGTATCAACGTTGTTTACAAGCTTCAAAGGTTGATGAAGTGCATGTTGCTACCGATGCTGAAGAAGTCGCGAAAGCGGTGCGAGAATGGGGTGGCAAAGTGTGGATGACAGATTCGACTTGCGTGTCTGGAACGGAACGCATTGTAACGATTGTTGACAAATTGGAGGGGGATATTATCATCAATGTGCAGGGCGATCAGCCGTTGATTGAACCTGAATTGATTAATCAAGTCATTGACGTTTTTGAAAAAGTGGAACCACTTCCTGATATTGTTACCCCTGTTTGTTCTATCCTTGATGAAAAAATTTTTAATCCTAATCTTGTCAAAGTGATACGACGACATGATGGTTATGCCCTATACTTTTCTCGGCATTCGATTCCCTATATCCGTAATAATAGGGAAAATGGCTCAAAATCTATCACATTCTGGGGGCATATTGGTATTTATGGTTATCGGCGAAAAATACTTGAAGAATATCATTTATTGCCTAAGAGTTATTTGGAAGACGCGGAAAAATTAGAACAATTACGTTTCTTGCAAGCGGGCAAAAGTATTTTTACCTTTGTGACATCGCATTATCCTATTTCTGTTGATACGCAGGCTGATTTAGAAAAGGTGCGTAGTCTATTATAAGGAGGGGCGAACCTGTGGGTTCGCCCTGACTTAAATATAACTTTAATTATTTTTCTCAAGCAATTGATTGATTGCAGCGCTTTCACGTTTCAAGCCAAAAGTATTGATGAATAAATCAACATAGTTAGCCACTTTAGGTACCCATCTCTCCTTAGCCTCTATGGCAGTGTAAATAGTATGCAGTATATTCGGTAAATCCCGCTTTGCCAGTGCATGAATTAACAGCGTATTTTTGCCCTCTTCAAAAAACAAATAACTGATTAGCTCTACATAACGCCACCGATAAGTAGCTTGTATTTGATTTTGCACCAGGGGAGGTAAACGTCTCCATAAAATGGGTGCCAGCGTAGGATGAAACTTGAGATAAGGTGCGACGAAATCTTGCAAAAACTCAGCTTGAATCAACCCCGCATTTTCCAAAGCAGAACGTAGCAATCGCCACTGTTTCTTCGGAATCTTTGTAATTGCCAGTATCTCTGGCTCAAAAGCACCGCCTTGGAATACCCCCAAACATAATAATAACTCTAAGGTAGCAGTATCCAATCTTAATTTTTCCTGCAACTTAAATCCAAATAATTTAGCCAACCAAACTAATAAAACATTGATATGAATATCTTCTTCCCATGACTCCAAATACACATCTAAAGTCGCACCCAATGGATTATCAGTTGTTTGGACAAGCAAGCCCTGTAAACGTTTTCCCAATTCTGCCGGGTTGTGACGTTTCAACGCGATTGCTAATATCCGAATTGATAAAGGATTGAAAGCGACTTGCTCAAACAATGTTAATAATTCCTCTCTTTGAGGCGACACTATCGGCGTGGGTTGTGCTAACCAATGCCGATAACAGGTTAGCACTTCTTCCTCACCTAATCCCGATAAGGGCAGTGACTGATAAAATAAACTTTTCTGATAAGCCGGATGTTCAAAATGCTCCGCCTGGCTCGTCAACAGTACGCGACAGGCTCCTATTTCAGACCATTTTTTTGCGGCATCCAGCAATTCTTGTAGCTGTGCTGCCGGTAATCTTTCAACATTATCCAAAATCCATAAAGTAGGGATATCATGTAGGGCATCATGGGCTGCCTTTTCATCAGGTTTATCTAACACCTCCATCAAAGTTCTCATGGCTAAACCAACGGCATCCACCCCCACAAAGGCAGAATAATCCATAAAACAGATTTTTTCAAATACACCCTTTTGATATAAGCATTGTCCGGCATAAATGGCTAAATAAGTTTTACCCTGTCCTCCAACGCCTGAGATAGTTAAGCGACGTACCCCTTCTTGTACAAAGGCTCGCTCAATTTGCGATAATTCTTGAGTCCGCCCCAAAAAACCGATTTTTTGTAAAGGTGGCAAATTGCCATCATTATCAGTTAATTCTATATTGAGTTCTAAGCTCATTGGCTATTCCTGTTCGTTTATCGTTATTAATAATGGTAGCCTTTTCAGTTTATAGTATTGACTAAAAAAAAAACATCATGATTATTAGGGCAGAAACAGCAACAATGGGTGCCTTGTATTGATTCGCAAACAGGTTTCTAAATCCGTATTGTGATAAAATTGATTATTACCACTTCAATAATATACAAAATTTGCTTATTTTAAAAGGATCTAATTGTGACTGAAAAAATTGCTGATGCCCAGGAAAAATACCTGCAAAAAACCAAAATCACTAAATCCCAGGAAAAATGCTTATCTGAACCAAAAATAGCAACGATACCAAAAACAGCAACTGTCAGAATTAAAGATATGCCGCATGAAGAGCGTCCCCGTGAAAAATTAATGCAGCGTGGGGCGCAGACTTTGACTAATGTAGAATTGTTAGCGATTTTTTTACGGGTGGGTGTTAAGGGTAAAAGTGCTTTGGATCTAGCCAAAGATTTATTAGATGAATTTGGAGATTTACGTAGTTTATTGGCAGCCAATAAAAAGCAATTTTGTAAAGCGAAAGGATTAGGGGATGCCAAATATGTTCAATTAAAAGCTTGTGTTGAAATGAGCAGCCGCTATTTACGTGAATGTTTAGAACGGGGCAGTGTTTTATCTAATCCGGATGATACCCGTAATTTTTTAATGTCTGAACTTAGTGGGCGGGATTATGAAGTATTTGGTTGCTTATTTTTGGATAATAAACATAGGGTGATCAAATTTGAAGAACTTTTTTTAGGCACGATAGATGGTGCAAGTGTTTATCCACGGGAAGTCGTTAAGCGAACTTTACAACATAATGCTGCTGCACTGATTTTGGCACATAACCATCCTTCCGGGGTAGCCGAACCGAGTCATGCCGATATTGAAATTACCAAGCGTTTAAAAGATGCCCTCAATTTAATCGATGTGCGGGTACTGGATCATATAGTGATTGGTGATGGTTATTGTGTTTCCCTGGCGGAAAAGGGCTTGATGTAGCTAATTGTGAATTGGATTTAAATAATCTTTATCAGAATTTAAGAATTAACAAATTGCAAAAAAAGCTTGACATATCAAAATAAATACGGTAGAATGCACTCTACAATAATAACTGACAAAAAATTTTTAGTTAAACTTGTTGGTTTTACAGTAAAACTGATAACTGGTAACTGATAACTAACTGATAACTGGTAATTGATAACTGGTAACTGATAAATTGATAACTGATAACTGAAAAAGGGCGGTTAGCTCAGGGGTAGAGCACTGCTTTCACACGGCAGGGGTCACTGGTTCAAATCCAGTATCGCCCACCATTGAAGGGGGTTAGCAACTTTGTTGCTAACCCTTTTTTTTTGTCATATCAAAATATAAATCATTCAAGTTTGATACAACGGCTCTAACTCTAACTCTTCTATAACACGTTTTTCTGAAATGCCCTGATAGACTTTAAATGCTTTCCATAAACCAATTCCCTGCCAATCTTCTGCGGATCGACTATACAAGTGTCGATTTAACTTTTGAATTTCGGTTTCTAATGGCTCACCACAACGCTGGCTTATCTCTCCTAAATTATTAGGAATATTTTGCCAATGGATTTTAGCCCAGGTTAAAAGCGCATTCTTAACTTGCTTTAAATCGTTTTTATGGCAGGCTTGTTTAAGCTGTTTAAAAGCCGCTTTTTTACTTAACGTGTTTGGTTTCGCTGGAATATGACTATTCCGTCGTCTAGTTAACCACCAGGCTATAATAGTACCCACCCAACCTATCGCTAAAAAAATATTAAGCCAAAACCAATGATTTTTCACAGGTTGCTCAATAAGCGATGTTTTTAAAGGGGAAGCGGATTCATTACCGCTTGAAATAGGTAAAGTGGCAACCGGCGATATAGTTTGTGGTGCATTATCAGCCGCTAGTATTTTAATAGTACGAGCTGGCAAATTAGCCATTTCCATCCGTTCCGTTTCGGTATTCCACCAAGGTATTTCAATCGCCGGTAGGGTATAATCACCAGCTTGAGACGGCATCATCGCCACTTTTTCTTCACGACTACTGATAATACCCAGAGCGGTTTTTTGCTCATCAAGCTTCGCTTGATCTGGGTATTGTTTTAAATTCCCCACATTCTCCTTTTGTGAAATGGAAGGGCGAATGAATGATTTCAAATCAGGCAATTGTCCGGCAGTTAATCCATCTACCAACAATGTTAATGTGCGAGTGACCGCTTCACCTGTTTTAAATTGTAATGGGTTTTCAGACCAATTTTCCTTTAAATTCAACTGTTTAGCGGGTAGCCAGTGTTGACCTTGGAAAGTTTTTGGAATGGGTCTAACGCTGAGGGAGATAGCTTCTGAACGTAAGCGTTTAGTTCGTGTATTTGATTGACCAAAAAAATCAAAGCGAGAACGCCTACCCTCTAAAATTTTTGCATCTAATATCAGCGGTTCAATAATGACATCACCACTTTGTTGTGGAAAAATGGCATATTTTCTTTCCAGAACGACAAAGCGTCTACCATCACGTCGCGTTTCATACTGGGCATCTTTGCCGAGTTTTTCAACTATCCCTTCTGTGTCTTTGACTTGAGGTTCACTTAAAGTGGCATTATTGAGATTGATCGCATAAAATAAGCGCACCGTATAAATAATCTGAGATTGGACATACGGATTCTTAGAATCGACTTCAATTTCCAAAAAGAGATCAGCTGGTGTTTTTCCAGGTTGCGAGGTTTGTGCAGGTTGCACAGTAATGATACTAGGCGTACTGCGATCTTGACCGAAAGAAATAGATGGAATAACCAACTGCCCTGTTCGCTTTGCTATGACGCTCAATCTCCATTGTTTACTACTATGCTGTTGACCGTTGATGATATTAACTTGGCTACTCTGACTTTGATTAAGTATATCAAAATCAGAGTGAAGGGGACTAAAATCAGGACCTATCACGGTGCTAGCCACATCAAAAACTAAGGTAAACGATTCATCCAATCGCACAGGATTGCGATCAGTAAAAACCTTAATATTGGCAGCAAAACTGTTACTGACTAATAAAGTGAATAGGAATATGTAATTCACAAACCTAAATTGATATTTTACCAAGGTTGTTCTCCTTCTGATTGATTATTGCCCTGTTGATATTGATATTTAAACTTGCGCCTCCATAAACCACCTGGATCATCATGAATTTTGCGTAACCATTGCTCATGAGCTTGCTGCTTTTCATCTAACGGCTCATAGTCTGATGCCACCTGAGCCTCTTTCGCATCTTGCTCATCCTGTTCAGATTTCTTCTCCTTTTGAGCGGCTTCTTGTTCCTGAGCTTCCTGATTTTTAGCATCCTGAGAATCCTGGGAATCCTGAGAATCTTGTTCAGACTTCTTCTCCTGTTGATCTTGATTTTGGGAATCTTGGGTATCTTGAGAATCCTGAGAATCCTGGGAATCCTGAACTTGTTTTTCCACTAACTCCTTATTATACTTAGCATCTTCATGCTCAGGCTCTAACTCAAGGGCTTTTTTATAAGCCTCAATGGCTTCAGGATAACGCGCCAAACGCGCCAAAGCATTACCCTTATTATACCAATTTTCAGCCCCCTCAAGTTCATCCAATGATTTAAGAACTTCTTCATATTGATTTGATTTATATTGAGCGGCGGCTTTCCATTCAGGATGCTCGAATAACTCAGCAGCCTGCTGCATTTCCTCCTTTTCAAAAGCTTCCTTAGCTTGTTGATCCGCTGTCAACCATAAACTTTGGAAATCATAAGCCTGAACCGGTGTTGGTATAGGCACAAAAAACAGTAATATGATCACCCAATAACCACGCCGAAAAGCCAGGGCTGCTAATGGTAACACTAATAATAATAACCAAGGACCTAGTTCACGCCAAGTATCAATCTGTAAATTTTCATCTTTATTTTGAAAAGATTGACTATCAAAAGCAGCCAATAATGCCAAAACATCACTCTCATTCGTTCTAATGCGTTGATAAATGCCATCGCCCTTCTGGACCACTTCGCGTAAATGAAATTCATCCAACTTAGGAATAACAATCGCCCCCTTAGCATCCTTCAAAAAACCACCTTTAGCAAGTGGAATCGGCGCCCCTTCTTCAGTACCCACACCCAGGATAGAAAGTTTATATCCTTGTCTATTGAGTTTGTCAATAGCACGTTGTACTTTTTTCCCCTGAAAACCATCAGTTATTAATAGCACCCCTCCCGTTTTTAATCCCGCTTGTTTGAGTAAGTCCATAGCCCTTTCCAAAGCAATCTCAGCATGACTACCCTGACTAGGCATCAGTGCCGTATTCAGTATAGATAACAGAGATGTGATGGTATCAACATCATCCGTTAACGGTGTCACGACAAAAGCATCCCTGGCATAAACAATTAATGCCGTTTGACCCTCTTCACGCTGCTTTAAAATATCAGCCACCTTAAAACGGGCGCGGATTAAACGACTAGGCTTAATATCAGTCGCATCCATTGAACGAGACAAATCAAGCACGATCACCAATGCAGATTGATCACGGAAAGCCGGTTGCGGCAAACGCTCCCAGGTTGGTCCCGCTAAAGCCAGTATAGAAAGTAAACCAGCAATACCCATCGTATAAAAAGGCCAAGTTCGCCGTTTTCCTTCTTTACCCAATAAAATATGCGGCAATAATTGCGGATCACACACCTTTTCCCAATTACCACTATTAAGCTGACGACGCAGCAATAACCATAACATTACTAGCAAAGGCACAATCGCCAATAACCAATAAGGTCGAATCAAATGAAATTCCTCAAAACTCATATTATTAATCTCCGTTAATTGAATTAATCAAAATTAGTTAATCTAATTAGCTAATTCAAAATCCCATTTTGCCAATTCCAAAATTCCAAAAACACGTCAAATTCCCATTATTTCATGAACTCTAAATAAAAGCTTGTATCTGATGAATCATTTTTGATAATATTTGATAGGTACAAACTTTAAATTCTTTTTTTATCATATAATAGTAAATTGTACTATGAAGCATGGACAACTAAAAAGGGTATCCCATGTTAGAAAATTATTTTCCTATTTTGTTATTTATTATTATTGGTTTGGTAATCGGTCTTATTGTACCTATATTAGGTTTTTTTCTAGGTACGCGTAAACCTGATCCGGAAAAAAACTCACCTTATGAGTGTGGGTTTGAAGCTTTTGAAGATGCACATAAGAAGTTTGATGTGCGTTATTATTTGATCGCTATTTTATTTATCATCTTCGATCTTGAAATTGCCTTTTTATTTCCGTGGGCTGTTGTATTAACAGACATTGGTCTATTTGGATTTGTTGCTATGATGATATTTTTAACGATCTTGATCATTGGTTTTGCTTATGAATGGAAAAAGGGGGCATTAGAATGGGAGTAGAAGGTATCCTGGAAAAAGGGTTTGTCACCACTAAGGCAGATGATCTCATTAACTGGGCACGAACAGGCTCTATGTGGCCCGTGACCTTTGGTTTAGCTTGCTGCGCGGTGGAAATGATGCACGCAGGCGCATCACGTTATGATTTGGATCGCTTTGGTATCGTCTTTAGGCCCAGCCCGCGTCAATCTGACGTGATGATTGTAGCAGGGACTTTGACTAATAAGATGGCACCGGCCCTGCGTAAAGTGTATGACCAAATGCCAGAACCGCGCTGGGTGATTTCAATGGGTTCCTGTGCAAATGGGGGCGGCTATTACCATTATTCTTACTCCGTCGTGCGCGGTTGTGATCGAATTGTCCCGGTTGATATTTATGTTCCTGGCTGTCCGCCTACTCCCGAAGCGTTGTTATATGGAATTTTGCAATTGCAACAAAAAATTAAGCGGACTAATACGATTGCGCGTGTGAGTTAGGGTAGTCATTTTAATAAGGAGTCAGGATTTAATAATACCCAAATCTTAAATGTCCAAACCTACCAGGTTTAGTTAATGTCCAAACCTGCCAGGTTTTTAAAACATGGCAGGTTTAATTTTGGGTATTATTGAATCCTAATTCCTAAGGGGCGAACATCTTAAAGAAAATAATTATGGCAAAAAGTAAATTTTCTGAACAAAAATTAGCTGATATTGAAGTACAAGTCTATGATAACTCCAGTTCTTATGATTATGGAACTAAGGATTATCCATTTGAAGTCATTTGTGGCAAATTTGGCGATCCAGATGATCCGTCATCAACATTGTATGTTCCTGATTATCAAAAGGAATTTGTTTGGACACCGAATAAGCAGTCAAGATTTATTGAGTCTGTACTGTTAGGTGTACCATTAACCCCATTTCTTGTTTCTGAAGATGAAGATAATAGGCTAGAAATTATTGATGGTTCACAAAGAATTCGGACTTTATTAGCTTTCTACGAAAATAAGTTAAAGCTTAGAACGCTCAAGACATTGACTGAAATTGAGGCTGCTAAGTTTGAAGATTTACCACGAAGTCTGAAAAATTATATTAAAAACAAAGACTTCAGAGTCATTGTGGTTAGTCATGTCGATCTTTCAATTAGACAAGAGATATTTGATAGAATTAATACGAGCAGCGAAAAATTAACGGATAGTGAAATTAGGAAAGGTTCATATTCTGGTGCTTTTTATGATTTGGTCCTTGAATTAAAGGATAATACTGAATTTCAGAAAATTTGCCCCATTTCTAAAAATAAAAGGGGCGAATATGAAGAACTCATTTTAAGATTTTTCGCTTATATTGATAGATATCGGGAGTTCAAACACGATGTTGCTACCTTCCTTAACTCATATCTTGATGATATGAATGAAATTGATTTTGATAGGGAATATTATGTAAACGCTTTTACCAATATGTTAGAGTTTGTCAAAAATCATTTTCCAATCGGTTTTAAGAAGGAAGCAAAGTCCAACAGTACACCAAGAGTTCGGTTTGAAGCCATTGCGATTGGAGTTCATTTGGCATTGAAGGAAAATCCAGATTTAACGATTCAAGAAGTTAATTGGCTTTCTTCAAAAGAATTTGTTGCCAAAACAACATCGGATGCCAGCAATAATCCGAATAGATTAAAAAATCGAGTTGAATTTGTTAGAGATTGCTTACTCAATAGGATAAAAAAGGACAGTTTGCACTATGGATAAGACTCAACTTGATTTTGATAAAAGAAAGGATGAAGTTGAAAATTACTTCTCTTTTCTTTCCATCCTGGGTGATGACGAAAATACGCGCTTGAAGTACAAAAAAGTTGATGATTTAGTTGAAGAAAAAATCTCAATTCAACTTCAGAATATACTCATCGCGAATGGTTTTCTATTACTTTATAATGTCATTGAGGCAACTGTTAGGCATTCCATTTTAGAGATTTATTATGCAATTGAAGACAACGAGATAAGTTTTGAGCAGCTTTCTGAAAGCTTGAAGAAAATTTGGCTTGAACAAAGTACCGATAATTTTAAAGAGGGAAATTTTAAACAGGATACTTTACATGACACTATATTAAAGATTACTGAATCAATTTTAACAAAAGAAACTATTTTTCTATCTAAAGATAAATTAGATTTTTCAGGCAATCTTGATGCACAAAAAATAAGGGAACTTGCAAAACAATATGGTTTTCAAATGCCATCCAATGGTAGAAATTTAGTGACTATAAAAAATAAGCGGAATCACCTGGCTCATGGAAATTTTACTTTTTCTGAAATAGGACAAGATTTTACAGTCGGAGAATTAAAAGACTTTAAAGATGAAACGATAGCTTTTTTGTCTGATGTTATTAATAAAATTGCAAAATTTATTGTTCATAAACAATATGAGAATTTGGGTAGTTAAAGTGGCTGATGTCTAAACATTTTTGGAAAAGTATAAAAAGGTATAAACGTGCTAACGCAAATCAAACTCACGAATTTCAAATGTTTCAAAAATGAAACGATTTTTCCTTTAAACCAATTGAATTTGCTGACAGGCATTAATGGGCGGGGTAAATCTACCTTGCTACAATCTTTGTTGTTGATGCGACAATCAATTGAACATAATGAAAATCCTACGCAGATTTTGTTGAATGGTAGTTGTGTGAATTTGGGCAATTTTAATGATATTAGAAATAGCAATACTTCAACAAAAGAGTCCATTATATTTGAATACGATTTTTATCAAGAAAAATTTAATACTAAGTATTATCTTGTTGAAAATATAGAAGATAATATGTCTGTTAATATAGATAATACTCGAAGTTTCCAAAACGCCCGTTTTGATTTCAGTAAAATCCATTACATTTCGGCGGATCGTTTTGGTCCTCAAGAGTTTTATCTTAAATCCAATTTAACCACTTTTCCCAATGTTGGTGTAAAGGGCGAATTAACAGCTAACGTACTTTACAAAAAGCAAGACGATTTAGTTAATGACAAACTTTGCCTTGGAAAAAACGATAAAACTTTAATTGCCCAAACTGAAGCATGGCTTAACAAAATTTTTGACGGTGCCAAAATTGAAATTGGACAGAAGGAAACGAATATACTGGAACTTTTTATCAATACCAGTGCTTCAAAAGATCGTTTTAAACCGGTTAATGTTGGTTTTGGATACAGTTATATTTTACCAATAATTGTGTCAGGGCTAATTGCCAAAGAAGGTGAAATTTTAATTGTTGAAAATCCTGAAGCCCATTTACACCCCAAAGCACAATCTCGACTGACTCAATTTTTGGCAAAAGTCAGTCGTTGTGGGGTGCAAGTTTTTATTGAATCGCATAGCGAATATATTTTGAATGCCCTACGACTGGCAGTATTAAAACAAATTGTGACAGCTAGCGATTTGAGCATATTGTATTTTCAACCCAATAGCGAACAGCCAGTTATACAAATTCCAGTCAAATCTGACGGTGAATTGGAAATTTGGCCAGAAGATTTTTTTGATCAGGAAGAAATTGATTTGGCAGAAATGTTCAAATTACGCCGACAAAACCGATGAGAACCGAACTTTATTTATTAAACTATTCCTTTAAATATCAACAAGATATAATAATAGAAGACATAGAAAAAAAGATAGAATCTTTATCAGAAGATTATGATTTTATCAAAGAACATGATGATAAAATTTTAAAGCATGATTCAATTTATGATGAATTTATTTATCCAGATTTAATGCTGTGGGAGTTTTTATACAGTAATAAGGGAAAGAATATTTTTAGTAGAGACATCAAAAAATTTCTATTAAAAATAATTGATCATTCAGAATCGACGAATCGCACGGTTGAGGAGATTATACAACGATTAGACAAACATCATGAGGCAACGATTTATGGGTTGTTATGTTTGCATGAAGTCAAATCCATTGAAGAAAAATATTTGGTTTATAACCGACATAATTGGTTTGCTTTCCATAGATATTTTTTAGGGCAGTATCCTATTTCTGAAAACCATTTTTACCATGAGTGCCAAAAATATTTTTCGCAATTATTTTTTCATGAGCGCGTTGAAAAAACTTTGAAAGATTTAGAAAAGAGTTTACATGATTTTTCAAAAATTATCGTTCATCATCTGACTCTATTAAATGATGAATTTTGTAAATACTATAATCAATCTAATCGAATAGATAGCTTAAAAAACTTTTCTTCGGCTTGTAATGTTGATGCTTCACCACAAGGTAATGCCAAAGATAAGCCCAAAATGACTTTTGAATTTGTTAATGATTCTAATATAAAAGAATTCATTTGTTGTGAACCTCATTTAAAATTAGGCAAAAGTGATGATAGTGGAAATAGTCATTATTACTTTAACCGTATTTATTTTCATGAAGGCAAAGAAAATATTGCCAATGGGAAAATTTTAATTGCTCATATTGGTAAGCATATCCAATTTGATTAGCAGGATAGGAACAATCCTGCACTAGGTTATTTATTGTAGTAGCTTGCTTATTATAATTATGAATTATGAAACACTACGCCTGATAACTGATAACTGATAACTTATAACTAATTATGGCTAATTCTTTACAGACTTTACAGTCTGAATTACAAGAACGATTTGCCGATATTCCCCTCAAGGTGGAATTGGCTTATAATGAACTTACAATAGAAGTACCAGCAGCACATATTTTAGATGTGTGCCAAGCACTGCGTAATCGATTTGGTTTTTCCCAATTAATGGATTTATGTGGTGTTGATTATTCCCAATATGGACAAGCTGATTGGAAAACTAAAATGGCGACGAGTACCGGTTTTAGTCGCGCTGTCAGTAAGGGCATTCTTAAGGGTGTTGAAGATAAACCCCGTTTTGCAGTTGTTTATCATTTGCTATCCATTAAGAATAATCAACGCTTACGAGTGCGAACTTTTGCTGAGGGTGAACCACCCTGTATTGATTCAGTGATTGATATTTGGAGTTCGGCTAATTGGTTTGAACGCGAAGCCTTTGATTTATTTGGTATTTTATTTGATGGGCATCCTGATTTGCGCCGTATTTTGACCGATTATGGTTTTATAGGGCACCCATTCCGTAAAGATTTCCCACTCAGTGGCAATGTCGAAATGCGCTATGATCCTGAAACTAAGAGGGTTATCTATGAGCCGGTGAGTGTTGAGCCTCGAACCCTTGTTCCAAGAGTGATACGTCACGATAACCGTTATGTTAATTAAGATTTTCACACCAAAGGAAATTATAAATGCTTAATCGTTTTAAAAAATCCTCATTGCTTGCTTTAGTTGCCGGGCTAAGTTTAGCATCGTCATTCACCTACGCCGTTGAAAAATCGCATCCCATTGATGCCAAAACGGATGCTTGTCTGGAAAAAAATGATTCAACGGCTGGCATGATAGAATGTAGTGTTCAAGCTGAACAGCTATGGGATGCGGAGTTGAATAGGGTGTATAAAGCACTGCGTTCTAAACTCAATGCCAATGCGAAAAAGCAACTCAAAGATGCTCAGTTGCAATGGCTTAAATACAGAAATGCCGAATTTGAAGCCATTAAAGGAATTTATAAAGGAATTTATGATGCGATGGGTGGCGGTACAATGTGGGGTATGATTGCGGTCGGCGCACGAGCGGAAATTGTCAAAAAGCGGGTTTTGGTACTGACTGGTTATTTAGCGGATTTTAATCCGGAAAGTGCTAATTAATTGAGTGACTTGATATAGATGTTCAGACAAATATTTTGGCTTTAAGACCTGCCATGTTTTGAAAACCTGGCAGGTCTGATAACTTTTATTTTCCTGAAAAACTATATATACTTCACTGTAATCAAATCTGTGAAAATGTTGCTCAGTATAGAAACTATAAATCCGATTTTTGAAAAAAATAGGATTTCTTTATTAGGGATTGCCACTACAAACTGATAACTAAAAAAGAACAAAGGAATAACAGAATGTCTGATATTCGCAACTATACCCTAAATTTTGGTCCCCAACATCCGGCAGCACATGGCGTGTTGCGCTTGGTTTTAGAATTAGACGGTGAAGTCATTGAAAGGGCTGATCCGCATATTGGCTTATTGCACCGTGCCACTGAAAAGCTCGCTGAAAATAAGCCATTTAATCAATGTGTTCCTTATATGGATAGACTGGATTATGTGTCTATGATGTGTAATGAACATGCTTATGTGATGGCGATAGAAAAATTGCTCGGCATTGAGCCCCCTATTCGCGCCCAATATATTCGCGTCATGTTTGATGAAATTACCCGTATTCTGAATCATTTGCTCTGGCTTGGGACGCATGGGCTTGATATTGGCGCGATGACTATCTTTTTATATGCGTTTCGGGAGCGGGAAGATTTAATTGATTGCTATGAAGCTGTCACTGGGGCGCGGATGCATGCCGCTTATTATCGACCAGGCGGTGTCTATCGGGACTTACCGGATCGTATGCCTCACTATGAAAAATCCAAATGGCATGATGAAAGCGAAGTCAAGCGCTTAAATACGAATCGCCAAGGCTCGCTATTAGATTTTATTGAAGATTTTACCAATCGTTTTCCAAAATATGTGGATGAATATGAAACCTTATTGACGGAAAATCGTATTTGGAAACAACGTACCGTCGGTATTGGCGTTGTGTCTCCAGAGCGGGCATTAAATTTGGGATTTTCAGGACCCATGCTACGAGGTTCCGGTATCGAATGGGATCTACGCAAAAAACAGCCTTACGAGGTTTATGATCAATTAGACTTTGACATCCCGGTAGGTGTTAATGGCGATACTTATGATCGCTACTTGGTGCGTATGGAAGAAATGCGTCAATCTAATCATATTATTAAACAGTGTGTTGATTGGTTGCGCGAAAATCCTGGTTCTGTGATGCTGGATGATCATAAAATCGCTCCGCCTAAGCGTGAAAACATGAAAGCTGATATGGAAGGGCTTATTCACCATTTCAAATTGTTTACTGAGGGCTATTGTGTTCCTGAAGGGGAAGTCTATCAGGCAATCGAACATCCTAAGGGGGAATTTGGTATTTATTTAATTTCTGACGGTGCGAACAAGCCCTATCGTATGAAAATACGCGCGCCTGGCTTTGCTCATTTGGCTGCTATGGATGAAATGGCAAAGGGTCACATGATTGCTGATGTGGTTGCGATTATTGGGACGCAGGATATTGTGTTTGGGGAGATTGATAGGTAAAAATCAGGATAGGGCGAACACTTATGTTCGCCCCTACATGACATTGGGTTGTAAACCGCGTCCTACAAAACTAAAAACTCACCAAAACAATTAATGGAGTCATTTTATGGCTGTAATATCAATGTACTATGGGATTATTATCTCAATGTACTATTTTGATAATAGACAACATCATCTTCCTCATATTCATGTTAAATATCAAGGGCAAGAAGCAGTTATATCTATCCCTGAAGGTAAATTATTAGAGGGGAATATAGTCTAGAATAATATCTACATTTATTGACATGTAGATATCATAAGTGTATATTGTGTATTTCAAATTATTAAAAATAACCGGCATAACACTATGATTAATTATAAATGAAATTATTATATCACTTCAGCTAATAATTGAGGTTAGGTGTGAGAGCATTAAAAATCAAAATAAGAGGTTTGAAAAAGCGACAGTTTGAGCGACTTAAAGTTCTTACTCACCATTCAAAAAATTTGTACAATCAAACGTTATGGACATTACGAGAGGCTGTTGAGGCAACCGGAAAGTACTTTTCCTATTCCAAAATGGACAAGGTTATGAAACAAGTTACCAACCTTGAGGGTGAGGTTAATTACAAATTATTAAAAGCAAAAGTCGCTCAACAAACTTTACGAAGGCTTGATAAAAACTTCCGCTCTTTTTTTAGGTGTCATCAGGATTTTCAAAAGAATCCGGGCAAGTATCCCGGTAAGCCGAAACCGCCTAAGTACAAAAAAGATAAGCATGACAATCTAATTTATGATTACCAAGCCTTTCAAATCCAAGGCTTGTTCATTATTGAAAAAGCCCTTGAAATCACTTTGCCAAACGGGAAAGCGTTCCCATCGGGTGAATCTATCAGATATGAGCAAGTTGTCATTTTGGAAAAGGGTTTGGAAATACAAGTCCCCAAGCTTTTGTGGGATAAAGACATTAAACAGGTGGAAGTTATTCCAAAATACAATAGCTTCCATGCGGTTTTTGTTTATGAAGAAAACCCTGATGACTTTGAACAGATCAAGCAAAATGATCAAGTTATGTCCATTGACTTTGGCATGAATAACCTAGCTACCTGTGTTACCAACGGCGTTGTAAAGCCTTTCATTATTGATGGTAAAAGGCTGAAGTCAGTCAATGCCTACTACAATAAGAGAAAGGCGAAAATGCAATCTCAACTTTCAAGCCGAGGGAAAAAATGGTCGCGTAAACTCCAAAGCCTTACTAATCGACGTAATGCAAAGGTGAATGACTATATGCATAGAGCGACTTCTTATGTTGTAAAAACCTGTGTAAAGCATGACATATCTAAAGTGGTTGTTGGTGATGTTGTTAAATCGCTAAACAGAATCAACTTAGGCAAAAGAACCAATCAAAACTTCGTGAATTTAGCTTTAGGCCAGTTTGTAGAAAAATTATCCTATAAACTTGGGTCACACGGTATTGAACTGATAGTGGCAAACGAAAGTTATACGAGTAAAGCGAGTTTTGTTGATGGTGATAAACTTCCAAAACGATATAACCCGAAGGCCAAAAATAAATCAACCTTTAGTGGTAAAAGAGTTAAGCGTGGATTGTACAAGTCAAGTGATAGTACTTTAATCAATGCTGATGTTAATGGTGCATACAATATACTACGCAAGACTGACTCAACCTTCTCTTTTCAAACATTAATTTCCAAGGTAAGGGCTAATCTTAATGGATGGTTGCACCCAACCAAGCGCATTCGTTTCTGGTTGAAAAAAAGTAACCCCAAGTGCAAGCGAGGGGATAAAGGGTTGATACTCCCTAGTCCACAATGTTGAAATGTATACATTTTATGTCCACATGTAG